>JGI994J12354_10001105_pt1 | contig 27279 bp, 22 predicted proteins | sample IntmicLarv3ML3BL_FD_12354 | JGI IMG/M metagenome (IMG submission 12354)
CTTTTTGCGTCATATCTTTTGCGGCGCGGGCTGCTTTGATTTTTAAATTTTTTGTCATGTTCTCACATTCCTTCAAAAGTTTACGGGAAGTTGTGTCACATATACTACAATAAATGTCAAATATATAAGACTTTTCATCACATTAAATTGACTTTAATTTGAGGGAGAAAAATGAGATGACAAATAAATAAAAGACCGCTGATGCCCTCAAATAGTATTTATAAAATGATTTTGCTGTAATGAAGCATATGTCACATACCACCCTTATGAAAGAATGTAAAAACGGAATTATCGGAGACACCATAAAATCCGTAGCCGCTTTTGAAAAAGTTGACCCTGAAAAACTCTGCTCTTGGGTTGCCAAAGGGCTTGTCACGATTCCAAAAAATGTGAATCGAGAAACGGTCCCGACGGGAATCGGCAAACAGATGAGCACCAAAATCAACGCCAATATCGGCACATCGCGGGATTACATCAATGCGGACGATGAATTGAATAAAGCAAAAATTGCCGTCCAATACGGTGCCGGCGCGATTATGGATTTATCGACCGGTGGCGATTTGGATGCGATTCGAAAAAGAATTTTGGCTGAAATTTTTGTTCCCGTCGGCACGGTTCCGATATACGATGCGGCGGCAACAGCGCCGATGGTCGTTGAAATGACAGCGGACGATATGTTTAACGCGGTTCGCCGCCACGCCGAGCAGGGCGTTGATTTGTGACGGTGCATGCCGGCATCAACAAAAACACGGTGGACAAACTCATGAAAGCCGACCGAATTACCGATGTCGTCAGCCGCGGCGGCTCTTTTACAGTGGCTTGGATGAGCCACAACGATGCCGAAAATCCGTTTTATGCGGAATTCGATTATCTTTTAGAAATTGCGCAGGAATACGACGTGACGCTCAGTCTCGGCGACGGCATGCGCCCCGGCTGTATTCACGATGCGGCCGATGGACCGATGTTTGAAGAAATTCTTGTTTTGGGCGAACTTGTCAAACGATCCCGCGACGCCGACGTTCAAACTTTCGTCGAAGGCCCGGGGCACGTTTCGATTGATAAAATTGAGACAAGCGTCAAATTCATGAAAGAAGTCTGTCATGACGCGCCGCTTTATCTGCTCGGCCCGATTGTAACCGACATCGCCCCCGGCTTTGACCATATCACGTCGGCGATTGGCGGCTCCATTGCCGGTGCTGCCGGCACTGACTTTTTGTGCATGGTCAGCCCGTCCGAGCATTTAGCGCTGCCGACAGCAGAAGATATTAAAACCGGAATGCTGGTCGCACAGATTGCAGCGCATACGGCGGATTTGGTCAAAGACGGCGTGAAAGAGAAAGCAAGAGAGCGGGACAACGCAATGGGTAAAGCCCGCAAAACTTTGGATTGGGAGAAGCAGTACAGTTTGGCAATCGATCCCGAACATGCGCGCGCCGTTCGCGAAGCCCGCAATTCAAGTTCCGAAGCATGTTCCATGTGCGGCGATTTATGCGCGATGAAAATCGTGGAACGGGAATTGGAGAAGGGAAGAAAAAAGGAAACGGGCTGTAAAAAGAAATAATTGAAAAAGTAAATGACTTGAACAAAAATGTGTTTAAGTCATTGATTTATTTCATCTTTCAGATCCGCGGCAATTTTTGAAATACCTTCATCGTTCGGATTCAATATTAAAAGTTTTTCAAAAACAGAAAGCGCTTCTTCTTTTTTTTCGAGATTCAAAAGAGCCGTGCCGTAAAAATCTAAAACTTTCAAATAAGAAATGCCGTTTTCGGCGGCATCGGATTCTTTAATTTTTGAAAGCGATGCGGCTGCTTTCTCGTGATTTTCTTCTTTTAAAAAGATGAGGGCTTTGTTGTAATGCGCTTTCGGGTTGAACGGATCAAGCATTTCGGCGCGCTCAAGACATTTCAAAGCGAATTCGTTGTCATTTTTCTTGGAATAAATGACACCGGTCAAGTTCATAATTTCATAATTGAAAGGATCTTTGATTTGAGCTTCCGACAAGAAAGACAAAGCCGATTCATAGTCACCGGCATTGAATTTCATTTTTGCGAGATGTTCGTAAACGGGAATAAAAGATGCGTCAAGCCGTAAAATATCATTAAAGAGGATTTCGGCTTTGGAATCGTCTCCGAGGGCGGCATAAATTTTACCGGCTTCATAAAGAACCGTTAAATTTTCAGGTTCCGCTGAGATGATTTCTTCCAAAACAAAAAGAGATTTGCGGTATAATTCTAAAACCCGATTTGAAAAGTCGGCGCTCTGCGAATTTTTGGATTCTTTTTCGGCGGCTTTGGAAAGCGCCAATCCGAGATTGATGCGGGCGGCCATGAATTCGGGCTCTTCTTCGAGAGACAGTTCATAAGAAGAAGCGGATGCTTCATATTGACCGAGTGCGTTTTGAACAAGTCCCAAGTAATAATAGACACGGGATTTTTCAATACCGAACTCCAATTCCTGAAGAAGAACGGATTCGGCTTGTGCAAAAGCACCGAGTTTCATGTAAGAAAAAGACAGATAATTGTAAAGGCGCCAAACGTCTTCTTTTTTGATTTCGGAGAATTCTTTCCCGAAAAGCTCGCCGCCGTGCTCGTGGCGGTCTTCGAAAGACTCGACCGGATGGTCGGCTGCAAAATCCTGAAAGCGGCTGATGTAGTCATTGGCGGATAAAATGAGCTCATCATAAATACCCAGCGCCATCAGACAAATACATTTGTAATCGGCCGAATGGAAATAGAACGGATCAATTTCAAGCGAGTGCTCAAATAAAGAAATGGCATCATTGAATTTCTTTTTTCGGAAAAGCAAAAAGCCTTTGAAATACAGATATTCCGCGTTTCCCGGCTCCGTTTTGAGGGCTTTATTAACGGATTCAATCGCCTGATCGTAATTGCCCGTCTTTTCTTCCAAAAGCGATTTTTGATAAAAAGCAAGCGCATCTTTCGGATAGCGCGTCAAAATTTCATCATAACATCGAATGGCATCGTCGATTCTATCCATATTCAGATATGCCAGCGCCAATTTTTCCCATGACTTCTTAAATTTCGGCATATCGGCGGAAATCTGTTCAAAAATGGAAGCAGCTTCCGAATAATGACCTTCGGAAAGGAGAGCTTTTCCCTGTTCATACCGCGTATCTGTTCGATTCATTGCCAAGCCCTTATTAATAGATGAAAATAAAAATAAAATTTTATTAAGCCTGTAACTCGCAAGATTGATAAATATTTTTGTCGAAAAAGCGATTTTGTCAGGCGAACGATTTTGTTCAAAAGGTTTTTATTTTTCAAACGGCTCTTTTACGAGGCTTGATTCAAATGAATATTTAAATTAAAAAATTATAATTAATAATCTAAATTTGTGGTGATTTTTTTTGACCAAAAGAGCACTGATCAGTGTTTCCGATAAAACGGGCATAGCGGAATTTTCAAAAACGTTGATAAAGAACGGCTTTGAAATTATTTCAACAGGCGGAACGGCTTCGCTTCTTAAAAAAGAAGGTATTGCCGTCAAAGATGTTTCGGACATAACGGGATTTCCCGAAATGATGGACGGACGCGTTAAAACGCTTCATCCGAAAGTTCACGGCGCATTATTATATCTGCGTCATGAGCCCTCCCATGTCAAACAGGCGGAAGAAAACGGAATCAGTCCGATTGACATGATTGTCGTCAACTTATATCCGTTCAGAGAAACAGTTGCAAAAGAAGGCGTCACGCTTGAAGATGCGATTGAAAATATTGATATCGGCGGTCCGTCCATGCTGCGGTCCGGCGCGAAAAACTTCAAAAGCGTTGCCGTTGTCTGCGATCCGAAGGATTATCCGGTGATTTCGGGAGAACTCGAAAAATCGGGCGATATCCCGCTTGAATTAAAACAAAATTTAGCGGTTAAAGCATTCCGCCACACTGCCGATTATGACAGTGCGATTGACACTTACCTCAGCAAAGCGCTTTTGAATGAAAAAGTCAAACGCCTTTCTTTTGTCGGCGGCGAAAAACTTCGCTACGGTGAAAATTGGCATCAGGAAGCAACGTTTTACAAGGATTTAAACGGTGCCGGCCCGAATATTTCAAACGCCAAACAACTTCACGGCAAAGAGCTTTCCTATAATAATTATATCGATATCGACAACGCGCTTTTGACTCTCAAAGATTTAAACAGTAAAAATCCGGCAGTCGTTATTGTTAAACACAATAATCCGTGCGGCCTTGCCACCGGAAAAACACTTAAAAATGCATTTTTGTCGGCTTGGGACGGCGATCCGATTTCGGCATTCGGAAGCATTGTTTGCGTTAACCGGCCGTTTGACGTTGAAACTGCCAAGCTGCTCGATAAAAAATTTATTGAGATTATTGTTGCGCCCGCTTTTGAACCGGATGCGCTTGAAATGCTTAAAAAGAAAAGTGAAACGCTTCGCTTGCTTGAATTAACCGGATTCGATCAGCCGTTTGACAGCAACTGTGTTTACAAACATGTCACCGGCGGACTTTTGGAACAAACAAGAGATGTCGGCCATTTTGAAAAATGGGACCTTGTCACGAAAACCGAATTCCCCGATTCTAAAAAAGGATTATCGGAATTTGCAATGAGTGCCTGCAAATGCATCAAATCCAATTCCATTTCCATCGCCTACGAATATGAGCCGGGCTGTTATATGCTTCTCGGCATGGGTGCCGGACAGCCCAACCGCGTTGATTCAATCGGAAAATTAGCGGCGCCGAAAGCCAAAAACAATTTAAAAGAAATGTACGCTCAAAATGAAGCGCTTCAAAAAACAATGACTTGCGAAGAATATATCAAACAAGTCTTTTCGGAATGTGTGATGGCATCCGATGCGTTCTTCCCCTTCGACGACAGCGTTGTTTACGCACATGAGGCAGGCCTCCGATACATATTATCGCCGGGCGGATCCATTCGGGATGAGGAAGTCATCGCAACCGCTGACAGATTGGGCGTCTCGCTCATCTTCACCGGAATGCGCCATTTCCTTCACTGATTTTAAATTGATTTTTCAAAAATCAATTTTTAAATCCTTTTTCAAAAGTTTTAAACAATTTGATTCATTTTTCAGAATCAAATTGTAATTATTTTTAATCCCTTTACTTTTAACATTTATTTTTAATCGTTTTATTCGAGGAAAGTGAAAAGTATTCATGGCTGACAAACACGAAATGATGCGCAGCGGAAATATTCAAAAAACAATGGCATGGCTTGCCGCACCGGCCGTCATCGGACTTGTCATTCAGATGCTTTACGGATTCGTGGATTCAATCTTTGTCGGCCGCGGCCTTGGAGAAAACGGTATCATCGGACTCGCCGCACTCGCCATCGCTTTTCCGGTTTCCCACTTGCTGCTGTCGGCTGCATCCGGTGTCGGTGTCGGCGGTTCCTCATATATTTCCCGCGGATTCGGCGCCGCTGATTCCGGCCGCGTCAAAAACGGCGTCGGAAATATGATTATCATGGCGATTGTTGTCGGCGTCGTCTGCACGATATTCGGATTAATGTTTTTAGACCCGCTCTTAATGCTTTTCGGCGCGGATGAAATCACTTTGCCGTTTGCCCGCGATTATATGTTTTGGATTATTTTGGGCTGCACATTTCAAATTTTAACCGTTACGATGAATGCCATCGTCATGGCGGAAGGAAACTCAATCTATTCCATGGGGATGTATGCCGTTTCCAGTTTAATGAATGTGGTTTTAGACTATGTGTTCATTTTTGAATACGGATGGGGTGTGCAGGGTGCCGCGATTGCAACCGTTCTTTCGCAAATGCTCAACGTCTTGATTTTAATCTTCTATCTTTACAAAGTCAGTAAATTAAAATTCAGCTTCAAATGGCTCAAATTCAATAAAAGTTCGTTTTCGGAAATCGGAAAAGTCGGCGTATCCGAATCCATCCGTGAAGGCGCTCTTGTTATCATGTTTATCATTGTCATGTTTAATGTCAACTATTACAGTGATGATCCTGCGTCGTCCGTTGCAATTTTCGGGTTGATTAACCGCATTTTCGGATTTGTTATAATTCCGGCACTCGGAATCGTACAAGGTATGATACCGCTCATCGGCTACAATTACGGTGCAAAAGATTACGGCCGGATTCGAAAAATATTAAAAGTTTCCTCCATTTGGGCGATTTCCATTTCGCTTGTCGTTGGGGCGCTGACATACATTTTCACGGCGGAGCTGTTTGAATTGTTCATGCCGGAATCGCCTTTGATTGGAGAAGCCGTCATCGCTTATTGGGTTGCAGACCTCAGCATTCCGGTCATTGCATTTCAAATTGTCGGCTCCGCTTTCATGCAGGCGCTTGGAAAAGCCAGAGCGTCATTCATTTTAGCAATGCTGAGGCAGTTATCGATTATTCCGGTTTTAGCCGTTATTCCGTATTTTATGGGACTCATGGGGGTCTGGGTTGCGTTTCCGGTTGCGGACACCATTACGACAGTGATAACATTGACCTTCGTTTTGTATCAGCTTAAAGCTTTGAGAAGGGAAGAAAAATTAACTGAGAAATCGGCTTCTGCCTGAAAACGAAAATTTTTGATACAAAGATATTAATTCCTCTTTTTCGTTTTTAAATGCATGAATTCATCTGAAAAAAACACTTCTGTTTCACCTTCAATAAAACCGACTCTCCTTATGATTTTAGACGGCTGGGGATACAGCGGAAATCAAATCGGAAATGCCGTTGCCGCCGCAAAAACGCCGAATTTGGACCGTTTGGCTGAAAAATATCCGTGTGCGCTTGGCATGACTTCCGGAGAAGCTGTCGGTCTTCCCGCCGGACAAATGGGAAATTCGGAAGTCGGACATTTAAATATCGGCTCCGGCAGAATTGTTTATCAGGATTTGACGCTGATTAACAAAGAAATCGCAGACGGTACATTTAATCAAAATCCTGTTCTTTTAAACGCCGTCCGCTCCGCCATAAAAAATGATCGGTCGCTTCATTTAATGGGGCTGGTTTCTTACGGCGGCGTCCACAGTTACATGACCCATCTCCAAGCGCTTTTAAAACTGGCGCAGTCAGAAGGGCTGACCCGCGTTTATGTACATGCATTTTTAGACGGCAGAGACGTGGCGCCGAAAGCCGCCGCTGCCGACATTAAAGAGCTGCAGGAATTTATGACGGCTGAAAAAATCGGAGAGCTTGCCACTGTTACGGGCCGATATTACGCAATGGACCGCGACAAAAGATGGGAGCGAACGGAAAAAGCGTACAATGCCTTAACCTTGGAAAAGGACGAAAATGCAGATGCGGATGTCACTTACACAGACGCGCCTGAAAAAGCGTTGGATTTGTCGTATGAAAAAGGCGAAACGGATGAATTTGTCAAACCGATTGTAGTTTTAAAAGCGGCGGAAGCCGGCGGCAAAGCCGAAAGAGTTGCCGCCGTAAAAGACGGAGATTCCGTCATCTTTTTCAATTTCCGCCCTGACCGCGCCCGTCAATTGACATACGCTTTCGTCAATTCCGACGCCGATCTCGGCTTTAAAAGAAAGATTCACCCGAAAATAAATTTCGTCTGCATGACACCGTATGACGAAGGATTGGGCATACCGATTGCGTATCCGCCGAAAGATTTGAAGAACACGCTTGGCGAATACTTATCCGCGCTTGGAAAAAAACAGCTTCGGATTGCCGAAACAGAAAAATACGCGCACATCACCTTCTTTTTCAACGGCGGCGTTGAAGAGCCGAACAAAAACGAGGATCGCATTTTGATTCCGTCCCCAAAGGTGGCGACTTACGATTTGAAACCTGAAATGAGCGCGTATGAGGTGACCGATTCCCTTTTAAAAAAATTGGATGAAAACAAATACGAGTTTATCGTTTTGAATTTCGCCAACATGGATATGGTCGGCCACACCGGAATTACCGCCGCCGCCATCGCCGCTGTTGAAGCCGTTGACGGCTGCGTCGGCAAATTGACCGGCAAAATCATCGAAAAAGGCGGCGCCGTATTCATTACCGCCGACCACGGCAATGCCGAGCGCATGATCGAAGAAGACGGCACACCCTGCACATCACACACGACAAATCCCGTCAAAATGATTTATGTCGATGATAAAAACATAAAGAACGGCAAACCCGAAAAAATGTTAAGAACCGGCGGCAGTCTTTGTGATATTGCGCCGACACTTCTTGAAGTTATGGGGCTGCCCGTTCCCAAAGAAATGACAGGAAAGACGCTTTTGGTGAAAAACGAATAACAAAAAATGAGATCAGAAACCTGAAATATTTGAAATCATAAAACAGAAACTCAAGGAACCAAAGCCAAAAGACCTTTGCCGGGGCGATAAATTTCACCGGCATCAATCATTTTTTGAATCATTTTTTTGAATGTTTCGGAATCAACGCCTTTTTGAGAACAATAATATTCACAATCCGCCGCAATCATTGTTCCGTGTTCCGCCAAAACGCCGCGTATGATTTGATGCGGTTTTTTAACCTTGGACGGCTTTGGCAGGATTTCTTTTCCGATGACGGATTCCGAAAAAGCCAGCGTTTTTTCATCAAATTCCGAAGACGAACGGATGAGATCGGCTTGAATTTTGGAACGGTATTCGACAGCGTCCTCTTGTGTTTCAAACGGACCGGCAACTCTGAGTTTTTCGATTTGAAGCCGAGAATTGCAGCTTTGACAGCCGACTGTTTTTGCGCCGGGCTGAAGAAGCTGAGCATTGCGCTGACATTTCGGACAAACAAAAACGTAATACATGAGAATCACCGAAATAAAAATAATCGAAAAGCAAGATTAAACACCATAGCGGCGGCCTCTTTTCTTAAAGCTTTCAAAAGCATTTCTGAAATCCGAATCCGTCAGCCGGTGGAGGTCTTTTCCGAAATAATAATATTCCGAATAAGCGGTCTGCCAAATCATAAAATCCGTCAGTGTGTTTTTCGAGCCGGAAAGAATGAAGTCGGGAACAAACGGAAGCAACAGACGGGAAGAGATGAATTCCGGCGTCATTTCCGAAGGAGAAGATTCGCCGCGGCGGCATTTTTCTATAAAATCCGACAGAATACATTTCAATTCGTTCCGCCCGCCAAGACCCGGAATAAAATAAGCGGAAAACCCGACCGATTGCGGAAAATCGGGAAGCACCCCGTAATCGGAAATGACAAATGAATTTTTCAAACCGATTTTTTCGGAAACGGACAGGATTTTATCGGATAAAATTCGAATCAAATTATTTTGATTAACGGCATCAAGAGCATCTAAAATATCAACATAAACAATCAAATTTTCAATGCCTTCTCTTTGAATAACAGAAAAGCGATTAAACAAATTTTCAATTGCGGAATCCTCTAAAAAATCGCTTTCGTTAAAAATCAACAAAAGCGTTTTCAACTGATTTTCAGTTTTGTTTTCCGTTTTATTTTCAATTTTGTTTTCCGCTTTGTTTTCCGCTTTGTTTTCCGTTTCAAATTTCATTTATCCGACCGCCGAAGAAAAATCCGTCACCTGTCAATCCTTTTATTTTGCCGTTGAAACGATTTTAATCACGTCGCCGGATTTCAGCGGGTGTTTTTCGGCAAGACGCATTTTCGTTCGGGCGTCAACCGCGTACAAAAACTTGTCTCCGATTTCCGTGTGAATTTTGTAAGCCAAATCTTTGCAGGATGAACCGTTCTTCATGAGATAAGCATCCGGCAGCATGGTTCCGAGTTTGTTTGTCCATTTGCCTTCATCCTCCACCGGATAAACGATAATCATGTCCAAAATTTCAAAAACCGCACGATGGAGACATTCTTGAACGCCTGTGCTGCCGTGAGAATCCAAAACTTTTTTTTTTGAGCAGGAGACAGCGTTGCCGTGATTTCAAATGTTCCGGCGCCCGGCGTGTAGCTGATAAAACCGGCTTTCGCCGCAGATTTTAAAGCAAGCTCGGCGGCGGCGCTTGTCGGAATGATTGTTTTGTCCTCGGTCTGAATCTGCGGAACTTTATGACCGATAGCGGAATCAAATTTATTGGCGGCAATAATCATCGGTTTGCTTTCTTTTCGAATGCTTTTGCACAAACGAATCATGTCGTCTTCCGTCCATTTTGTCGGCTCGGCCGAATACAAATTCGTGTCATGAAGCGCATAATTAGCATGTTCGACAGAAACGCCGGCGCCGCTGAGCTGTTTTTTTTTTTTTTTTTTTTTTTTTAGCCCAATTCCGATTTAAAATTTCAAACATCCACATTTCCAATTCGTAATCCAAAAATCGGATGTCAGCGTCAGGGTTTCCGGTTCCGGGATCAATCGGATTTCCTTCGGCATCGGTGGACGCCGACGCATCAACCACATGAATAATTGCCTGTGCCTGTCTCAGGTCATCTAAAAACGCATTTCCGAGGCCTTTCCCTTTGTGCGCGTCCGGAACCAAGCCGGCCACGTCTATAATATCAATTGCAACATATCGAATTCCGTCTTTGCATAACTCGCAGCGAGTTTCTTTTTCCGAACACGGACAGGGCGTTTGAACATAAGCCACCCCGTGATTGGCATGAATCGTTGTAAAAGGATAATTTGCGATTTCAACATCTGCTAACGTAACAGATTTAAAAAATGTTGATTTTCCGGCGTTCGGCTTACCGGCAAGCCCGATTGTCATTGACATAATGAAAGAAAGGATTTCCAATGATTTAAAGGTTTTAGAAAAAGAAAAAATGAGAAAACGAATCAAAAGAAGTTATGACAAAGAATTAAAAATCGATGCCCAAAGTATATATTCAGTTAATTCGTTAAAAAGATTGGAATTATTGTCCGTCAAAACACAACTCGGCATATCCGAAAATATAATTTGGTTGTCCGAAAACATAATTCAGCGATTTTACGAGGGATGGAAATGGAATTATCAATTAATAAAAAAGTATGGCAATATATGCTGATTCTCGCCCTGCTTTTGGTTCTTGTAATTTCGTTTTTGTATTACATAAAACCCGTATTTATCGCACTCATTTTGGGAATATTAGTAACTGTTTTACTGGATAAAATCGTAGAAGTTTTCCGGAAATTAACGAATAAATATTCGACCCGACAAAAGTATGCAATTGCTGCCGTCGGGCTTGCTGTTGTTTTTGCGGCAGCGGGAATTGTTGCCGTCAACGGTACCGTAAGCATAATGAATAACATAAACACCGCTTTGGATGCTTGGAACGATTTCAATTATAATGAATCGGCGGAGGAATTGGCAGAAGAACTCTCAACAATCAACCTCGCCGATAGCATTCATTTATCCGGTGAAACAAATGAAACTGTTCTCGCAAAGGAGGAAAACCCTCCGCCTTCTAAAAATAATACATCTGCGGAAGTGCCGCAAATAAAAATGACGCGCGCTGAAATAATACAATCTGTACTTCAGTCCGGCGGCGATGTGCTGATGACAACCACTGAAACAATATCAACCACATTCACCATATTATTTGCATCCTGCTTGATTATTCCGGTCATGGCCGGATATTATTTCAAACAAAAGGGGCAGATTCGGCAAAAATTACTTGTTTATGCGCCAAACAGATACAAAACGGCATTAGACACGGCATTAAAAGATGTAACCAACGGCATGAGCACGTATGTTGTCATGAAAATATTGGAATCGATGGCTATAACATTCCTTTACTGTGTCGGATTATATGCAATCGGCATCCCGCATTGGTTTTATATCGGCATGGTCATGGGTGCGTTCAACAGTGTCCCATATATCGGATTTGTTATTCCGGCAATTGTTGTGATTGTTTACGCCTATACGCTCGGACCGGAAATTCTGATTGCGGTGGTCGGCATCATCATTGTCATACAATTATTTGACTATTTCATCATACTTCCCGGAATGGTCATGAAAACCGTAAAAATCGGCTCATTTACGGCAATCATATTGACGCTTGCGGGTTTAAAGCTCTTCGGCATATTCGGATTAATATTTGCGGTCCCGATATACATTTTCTGTAAAATCATCATGATTGCCGCATATAAAATGCTCATTGAAATGTATCCGGATCCGGTGGATTCGACAGAAGTCATTGCCGACGAAGGGTAAAACCTCGATTAATTTTTCAAAAGGCGGCAAACTTTCGCACAATTTTTTTACAGCATAAGCCGAAAAATGAATCTTGCTGTTTTTCAATTCTTTTTTGTTCAAACCTGATTCTTAGAATAAGATTTATATGATAGATGTGTCATTTTGTTCTTCGGCGTGTCCTGATAGGGTAGTGGATATCCTGGAAGCCTGCGGAGCTTTCGACCTGAGTTCGAGTCTCAGTCGGGACGTTGTTTGACGGCGGCTGTTTGAAAAAAACAGCTGCCTTTTTTGTTCTAAAAACCGCGGGAACGGACAATAAAACAGCCACTTCAATCGTTTTTTACACATTGCCCCGATAGGGTAGCGGATATCCTGAGAGCCTCCGGAGCTTTCGACCTGAGTTCGAATCTCAGTCGGGGCGTATGATAACAAAAATAGTTTGTAAATAAAATATTGAATCTTTTTAAAATTTTGACTTGTTCAGATTGATTTATAATTTATGAGTTCTTTTTATTTCCATTTAGGACCGGAGTATATACATTATGGCAGAAACGTCAGCGCATGACAAATACGAATTTAAAAAAACCCTTGAGATTATCCGCGATAAAAAAGGAAGAAGTACGGAATTAGTATCGCTTTACATTCCGGCGGATAAGCAGATATCGGATGTGACAGCGGATTTAAGGGAAGAACACAGCCAAGCGGCAAACATTAAATCCAAACTGACCCGAACAAACGTTCAGGGCGCCATTGATTCTCTTTTAGCCAGGCTGAGATATTTAGACAAGGTTCCCGAAAACGGCGTCGTTTACTTTACCGGAGCCGTCGATGTCGGTGCAAACAAAACAAGCATGGAGAGTTATGTCGTTAACCCGCCGGAACCGATTATTACATACAAATATCACTGCAATTCCGAATTTTTCCTTGAGCCGCTGGAGTATATGCTCAAAGAAAAAGGAACATTCGGCCTTCTTGTCATGGACAGAAGAGAAGCCACAATCGGCCTTTTGACCGGCAAAAAAATCGATGCGTATCGGCGGCTGACATCGACAGTTCCCGGAAAACAGCGTAAAGGCGGTCAGAGTGCCCAGCGTTTCCAAAGCTTAAGATTAATTGCGATTCATGACTTTTACAAAAGAATCGGAGATGCCGCCAGCGAAGTGTTTATGGCGGTCGAACCGAAAGATTTGAAAGGAATCTTGATCGGCGGCCCATCCCCGACAAAAGAGGAATTCCATGACGGCGAATTCTTCCATCACGAATTGATGAAAAAAGTGCTCGGCTTGTTTGATATTGCCTATACGGACGAATCCGGACTGGGCGAACTTGTAAATTCGGCAGCGGAAAAGCTGTCGGATTTAGAACTGATGGAACAAAAAGACATCATGAAACAATTTTTCAAAGAATTGATTTCGGAAAGCGGCCGTGCTTCTTATGGTGAAAAAAGCGTTCGAAGCAATTTAGAAATCAATGCCGTTGAAATGCTGATTTTATCGGAAGACTTGCGCGCCGAAAGAATGACAGCCGTCTGCCAAAGCTGCGGCGAGCAGAATCAAAAAACACGGACATGGCGCCCCGGAGAACATATTCCGGATTTAGGAAATTGTTCCAAATGCGGCACAAGATTAGAAGACATTGAAATCCGAGATGTTGTGGATGAGCTGTCGGAATCGGCGGATAAATCTAACGCCGTTGTTCATTTCATATCCACTGATTTTGACGAAGGCAATCAGTTAATGTCGGCATTCGGCGGCATTGTTGCCGTTTTAAGATATAACACCGGACAGTAATCCGAATTTTAAAAATAAAATTCAGGCGGTATTTATGGCAAAGACAAAGATATATTCCGTAAATACCGACTCTTTTGAAAAAATAATTGAAGAGACGTCGCTTGCTTTGAAAAGCGGGCAGACCGCGGCATTCCCGACGGAAACAGTTTACGGTCTCGGCGCCGTCATTTCCGATGAAAATGCTGTTTTGAGTATTTATCGAGCAAAAGGGCGGCCGCCTGAAAAACCGCTCAGTATTTTGATTGGAAAAGCGGAAGATATGGATGAAATTGCGCAAAATATTCCGAAAAGCGCCCGCCTTCTGGCGGAAAAATTTTGGCCGGGACCGCTGACGATGATTTTAACAAAAAGGGATGACATTTCCGATCAAGTAACGGCCGGGAAAAAAACAGTCGGAATACGGATGCCTGCACACGAAATTCCGCTGGAAATTTTGAAACGAACCGGACCGATGGCCTGCCCGAGCGCGAATCTGTCGGGCGGCGAAGAACCGGCCACCGCTGAAGATGTTTTGAAAGATTTGGAAAATAAGATAGACATTCTAATTGACGGCGGGAAAACAAAATTTAAAATCCCGTCAACGATAATTGATTTAACGGCTGTTCCGCCGAAAATATTAAGAAAAGGAGGAACAGATGTCATGGAAATTAAAAAAATAATAGGAGATGTGACAGAATGAAAGAGGAAAAAAAAGCCAAATTGAGAAGCCGATCGGACAATAAAAGAATCGGAGAAACTGTTCGAACCATCAATATCATTAATCTTGTCATAATTTGCGGCGGTTTTGCATTATATTTGCTGAATCTGAGTCCTTTGACGGTAAAAATCGGACAAGCTTTGGTTTTGGCCGGCGCGTGTGCGGTTGTTATAACGATTATTTTCCAAATGCTGGCCGCTTCAAAATTGAAACAGGGCAGATGATGACTTTTTTATTTGAAAAATTCTGAAAATTTAAATCCGCGAACGGGTCAAAAAATGGAAAAAAAACCGGCGCAAAGCGAGGAAATGCAGAAATATTTTGATCGGCTGGAAGAAAGGCTGATTAAAGAAATGGAAATAGCGAACGCTGCCCGCGCCAAAGGAGAAGACCCGCATCCGAATGTTGAAATTCCGCTTGCAAAAGACTTAGCAGACCGCGTTGAAAATTTAATCGGCGTCAAAGGCGTTGCAAAACGTCTGCGTGAGATTGAAGAAGAAGGACGGAACCGAGAAGAGTCCGCGCTTCAAATCGGAAAGGAAATTGCCGAAGGAAAAGTCGGCGGCTTTACCGATAAACAAAAAGCAGTGGACGCCGCGATTCGTGTTTCAATGGCTGTTCTGACGGAAGGCGTGGTTGCCGCGCCGATTGAAGGAATTGCCGAAATCAAAATTGACAAAAACGGAGACGGAACAGATTATTTAAGAATTTATTATTCCGGTCCGATTCGAAGCGCCGGCGGCACGGCACAGGCGCTGTCTGTTTTAGTCGGCGATTATGTCCGCCGCAGTATCGGCTTGGACCGTTTCAAACCGCGAAAAGAATTGGTAGAGCGATACGCCGAGGAAATCAGAATTTACAAACGAACGGCATCGCTTCAATATTCGCCGACGGATGATGAGATTCGCTTAATTGTTGAAAATTGCCCCGTCTGCGTGGATGGAGACGCGACGGAAGAGGCGGAGTTGAAGGATACAGAAATCTGCCCGAAATTCCGGGAAACCGCGTTCGCGGCGGAATGGCACTTGTCGTTGCCGAAGGTATGATTCTCAAAGCGCCAAAAGTGAAGAAGCACGTCGATAATTTGAAAATGGACGGCTGGGAATTTTTGGATAAACTCATTGCCGGAACGAAAACGGAAGATAAAAAGGCAGACGATACGCCGGCAGCTGTCGGAAAACCGGGTGCCGTCACTTTAAAGATTAAACCGAAAAATAAATACATTCAAGAATTTATTGCCGGTCGTCCCTTATTTTCACATCCGTCGCGTGAAGGCGGATTTCGCCTCAGATATGGAAGAGCCCGAGCAACATCGTTTGCAGCCGCCGGAATTAATCCGTCAACGATGTATATTCTGGATGATTTCATTACCAACGGAACGCAGTTAAAAGTCGAACGCCCCGGAAAAGCGGCCGGAATGGCGGCGGTTGATACGATTGAAGGACCGACGGTCCGTTTAAAAAACGGTGACGTTCTGCGCGTCGATGATGAAAAAACCGCGCTTCTCATAAAACCGGATGTTGAATACATCATTGATATCGGCGAAATATTGTTTAATTACGGCGATTTTTTGGAAAACAATCACACATTAATGCCGTCGCCTTATTGTTTTGAATGGTGGATATACGATTATGAAAAAGGATATGCCGCCGCAAAAGAAAAATTAAAAACATCCGACAAGGAAATGCCTTCAAAATTTATCGACCCGACCAATATTGAAAAATTAAAACATATTTCTGAAGAAGAAGCGCTGTTATTTGCCGCGAACGGGATTCCGCTTCATCCTGATTTTAATTATTTGTGGCACGATTTGTATTTGGATGAATTTGAGAAATTAGCGGACAGCGTTTCCGAACACGGAAAAATCACTGATTTTGAAGGAAAAAATTGCTTGGCATTCCCCCTTGAGTATTCAAAAGAATCGGGCATAAAAGACCTTTTGAAAACATCCTGATTCCCCATATCGTTCGGACGGTTCCGAATTCGGATGAACAAATGATATTCATTGAGCCTTACGCCCACGTTTTGAAATGTCTCGGCTTAATCGAAAAGAACGGCGGATTTGAAAAATCACACGCGTTTGACACGCTGAAAAGCAGCGGCATCGAAAAAACAACGGATGCCGTTTGTTTTGTTTCCGGCATAACTGTTAAACCGCGCGCCCCATCTCGAATCGGAGCGCGTATGGGACGGCCGGAAAAATCGGCGCTTCGAAAAATGACGCCTGCGGCGCAAGTTTTGTTCCCGATCGGCGAACACGGCGGGAAAACGCGGAATTTGGTAAATGCAACGGATTTCCGCGAAGATATGAATGCGGTTACCGGCAAATTTGAAATTAAAATCGGAATGCGGGTTTGCCCGCGCTGCGGTCGGGAGACGCATAAATGGCGCTGCGGCTGCGGAGAATATACAGTTGAACGGCTGTTTTGTTCTCGATGCGCCATTGAAACATCGGAATCGAAATGTCCGAAATGCGAGAAACCGACGACAGGCGGCAGAAAAAAATCAATTGAATTCAGACAGATATACAAAGAAGCAATTGACCGGCTGGGCGTTCGGGATAATTTCGATTTAATCAAGGGTGTCAAAGAATTGATGAGCCGGGCAAAAACCCCCGAGCCGCTTGAAAAAGGAATTTTGCGGGCACTTCACGATGTGTATATTTTCAAGGACGGAACCGTTCGTTATGATATGTCCGACATTCCGCTGACGCATATCCGCGCCGATGAACTCGGCATTACGGCGGAAGATTTGAAAAATCTCGGCTACAAAAAAGATATTCACGGAAATGATTTGACACGCGGTGATCAAGTCGTCTGTCTGTTTGTTCAGGATATTATCGTATCGGAAAACTGCATGGATTACCTGCTTAAAGCCACGCAGTATATTGACGATTTGCTGGTTCGTTATTACGGCGTTGACCCGTTCTACAAATGCGAAACGCGAAAAGATTTAATCGGAACGCTTTTGATCGGCCTTGCGCCGCACACGTCTGCAGGCGTTTTAGGCCGCCTGATCGGCTTTACGAAAGCATCTGTCGGCTATGCGCATCCTTATTTCCATGCTTCCAAGCGGCGAAACTGTGACGGAGATGAGGACTGCATCATGCTTCTTCTGGACGGTATGCTGAATTTTTCACGCGAATATTTACCGGACAAACGCGGCGGGCAGATGGATGCGCCGCTGGTTTTGACGATTCGGATTGATCCGAACGAGATTGATAAAGAAGCGCATAATATCGATATGTGCGCGCATTATCCGCATGAATTTTATTTGGCGACGGAAGAATACAAAAATCCGGCTGAAATTTCCGGCTTGATGGACCTTGTCAGCTCCAGATTAAAAACGCCGAATCAATATGAAAATTTCATGTTTACGCATGACACGAAAAACATTGCGAGCGGACCTGATTTTTCGGCGTATAAAACACTTGAAACGATGACGGATAAGATGGACGCACAGCTGAAATTGGCGGAAAAAATTCGCGCCGTTGATGAAAAAGATGTTGCGGAGCTTGTTTTAAGATTCCATTTTTTGCCCGACATCATCGGAAATTTGCGCGCTTTTTCAAAACAGACTGTTCGCTGCATCAAATGCGAAGCAAAATACAGACGCCCTCCGCTTTCCGGAAATTGCCCGAAATGCGGCGGCAATGTCGTTTTGACGGTTCACGAAGGTGCCGTTCGAAAATACGTTGACGTTTCAAAAGAAGTCGCCGAAAAGTATGATGTTTCGACATACACAAAAGAAAGAATCGATATTTTAGAAAAAGATATTGCCGACACTTTTGAAAATCATAAAATTAAAAAGACGCAGCTGACGGACTTTATGTAAAATGTCAATTGTTTTTCGAACTATTTTTCGAATTGTTTTTAATTATTTTTTCAGCAAAATTTCATCAACCCTTAGAATATTTGTAACAGTCTCGGTCGCCGCAACCAAAGCATATTTTTTGATGGTGGCACAGTCATAAACAATCGACCGGTTTTCGACAACGTGTCTGCTGACATCCAATCGTGCGTCAATGCCTTCGGATTGCTGAGCGGAAAGAGAAATAACGGCATCCGTCACATCCATACCGATGTTTTTGGCGAGAGATTTGACGACTTCTTCAAAGGCGTCCGCAAATGCCGAAACAGCTAATTGTTCTTTGCCGTCAAATGTGTGAGAATAAAATTTTAAGGACCGTGCAAGGAAGTGTTCTGTTCCGCCGGCGCCGGTAACAACATACGGATTTTTAATCAAAAGCGCCGCATTATTTAGCGCATCGTCTGCGGCTTCTTCGATTTTTCCGAGACCGTATTTCATCGGCTCGTGAATTAAAAGAGTCATCACCGGCTGATTGGAAACTTTCAGATAAGCAAATGTTTCATATCTTTTTTTGTAAACATGAATATCATCGGCATATCCGAGGTTTTCGGTCATGTCTGATATTTCATCCTGAATTTTAGAAAAAACAGCCCCGGTCGCTCTTGAAATATATTCCATGTCTTCAAGTTTCAAACGCTTGAAAACAAGAATTTTTTGACGGGATAATTCGGCTTCAATATTCGAATCGATTTCTCCTTCACAAAAAATCAAATTTGCGCCGCTATCGATTAATTTTTTAGCATATCCGAGAGCTGTCGCTTTATAGGCATCCTTAAATTCAAAAGCCGTATTCGGGTCAGTAATTCGAACGAAATGCTGCGGATTTACATAACCGCTTTCAACTTTAAGATCATTTCTCAAAAGCAGAATTTTCGGAGACGGAAGAAAATCAGGCATATCTTCACGCGCGGGAGATTCGTCCAAGATGACGCCCTGAAAAGAAAGAATATCAGGAGAGCCCATTTTTTTCAACACCTTGACATTATTTTCCAAATCCAAAAAAGAATCCGGATTCAGTTTTTCCATTTCAAAAACAGTTTGAAGAACGGATTCGGCCAACTGTTCGGCTTGAGTTTCCGGAATTCCTTTGCCGAACGCGGCGGATTTAACGGCAGAAAACATCATGTCGCGGTCGGCTTCTTCGCTGACGTATTCAATCATTTCATACGCTTTCGCCATAGCAAGTTCATATCCCCGAATAATCACAGAAGGATGAACGTTTTTTTGAAGCAGCGGCAATGCATTTTTAATCAAACTGCAGGCCAGCAGAATTGAAAGTTTCGTTCCGTCGCCGCATGATTTATCCATTGATTGTCCGAGCCGTTTCAAATGAACCGCGACCGGATGAAGAACATCAATTTCTTTGAGAATGGTTTTACCGTCGCTGGTCATGTAAATATCGCCGACGGGATTCAGAATCAATTTATTCATACCGCAGGGACCGAATGACGATGAAAGCATTTCCCGAATATCGGTAACCATTGTTTCAATATGAAATAAAAAATTGTCGTCTTTAACGGAACCGTCGACTGCGACACGTTCATGAATTTGACGAATAAAATCATCCGATGACGGACCCGATTTATTTTTTAAAATTGAAAACGGCAATGTTGATGACATTTGAAAAGACCTCCGAATACACCTGGTTTTAAATTAAATCTGTTTTTTGCGGGGGCTGCCAACCCCGATTCCGGATAACCGGATTTCAAGCGGATTTTCCGTTGTATATCCGGCCTGAATTTCACTCCGACTGATCCGAATTTCAACGGAATTTTCGGAAAGACCGTATTTGCGCATATGCGCGAATTAAGTCATGAATTTTATTTTCGCTGATTTCAACAGCTTCCTCAGGCGTTTCATATTCATTGCGTCCGGTTTCATCAAAAGCAATGTAGATAGAACTGCCGACACTTTTTCGGCGGATCAGCACTTCGGTTCTGAAAATAACATCTCCGACAAGAGCGCCGACGGCGTTTCCGACATCATAAAATTCCGGAAGAAGAACATCAGCGTCAATCAATTCTTTAAAATCGTCCGCATACGCTTGAACAGGCGCGCCGATAAGAATAATCGGTAAATTGAATTTAATTTTCGTGAAGGGGGACTTTAAAACCAAAGTGTTCACGTCTTCCGGCCTCAAATCGGGTTCAAAGAATGAAATGAGATCCGTCGCCATTTTTTCGGATACGGAAAGCTGAATGCGCCGACAGACTTCATTGGGAGACAGAAGCAAATAATCGCCCAAAATTTTAGCGCCGGCCGCCGCCGCTTCATCGCTCCATTTGTTGTATTTACCAAGAACGTGAAGAGCATCAGTCGGCGTAAAACCGATTTGTTCGACATATCGTTTAAGCACCAAGGAATCCAAAGCTTTTGAAAAAAGCATCGGATGGTCGCCGATTTTTTCAGAAATATCATAAACGGCCGACGGAACATCATCGACATCGCCGATAGCATCATAGATTTTTTGTTCGTAGGGCGTCAGTTTTGTTTTCAACAATTCAGCTGCCGAGGATTTTAAAAAGAAGGAAGTCCCTTGAATTATTGCGTCCAATACGCGCTCTGAAGGAATATCCTGCGTTTTTATTTTATCAATCAGAGCAGGACAGCGATTCGCTGCAAGAGAAAGCGGAGTAACCCTGCACGGCCCGATTTTAAGCCCCTGGCTGATCCAAACATGACTGTCGCCGCCCAGAGCGGAAGTGTTCATTTGAATCGCCCGAACCATTGTTTTCCATCCGCCGACAACGGCCCCCGATTCGCTTATTTTCGGGATTCCGTCAACAATCATGGAAATATCGGTACTGGTACCGCCGACATCAATCGAAACGCAGGCGTTGTTTTTTGTCAAATGGGCTGCGCCAACCAAACTTGCGGCAGGTCCTGAAAAAATGGATTCGACCGGCTTTAAAAGCGCGTCTTCAATGTTGACTAAAGAACCGTCGCATTTCATAATCATTAAATCGGATTGGATTCCGCGTTCATCCATTGCGCAAAGAACCGATTTTACAAATTTATCAGCAACAGGGATCAGCTGGGCATTTAAAACCGATGTCAGCGTTCGTTCATAAACGCCGAGCGCTTTGGAAAGTTCGTGACCGCAAACAACGGGAAGACCTGAAAGTTTCATGACTTTTTCTTTGACCATCAGCTCATGCTCCGGATTCCTGACACTGAAAAAGGATGAAATCGCGTAAGAAGAAACGGAATTTTTTGTAGAGTCAATAAATTCGTCCAATAAATCGAAGTCTTTGGACGGGTCATCTAATTCGTTTCCGTCCGCGTCATGACCGCCTCTGATTTCAATAATGTCAGATGTCGGCAGGTCCCCCGCCATGGAATAACCGATAAGAATCAATCCGCAAGGATAACCTTTCTTTTCAAGAGTCGTGTTCGTCGCTAATGTTGTTGAAACGGATGTAAATTTAATATCCTTAAAATAAGATTTTGTCAAACCGTCTATGGAACCGACAAGCCCTTCCGTTAAATCGGAATGTGTTGTCAATGATTTGCTTTTTTCGATGATGGATCCGGTGTCTAAGTCCATTAGAACGGAATCCGTATAAGTGCCGCCTGTGTCAATTCCTAACCCGAGATTCATTTTATCCCCTGTTTTGGCTTTTGGATTAATACTGAAAAAGTAATGCATTGAGATGATAATGATTAAAAAGATGGTTCCGAAAAAGTTCGGCTTAACGGAATCATCTCGGAGGTTATAGAAGAGAACGGTTTGCATCGTTTATGATACAAACCGCTTTTTTGGTGTGTGGTTTTAATTTTTCACTTTCGTGAATATCGGCGCAGGATTAGCCGATAATTTTTTTGTATTGTTCTTCGCCGATTTCTTTGACGGTGTCCACCATTGTTTTAACTGAAAGCAAAGAACCTTCAGGGGGGATTTCACAGCCGGTAGACATAACGTATTTAGATTGACGGCCGTTGTCTTTGAGCGTTTGAAGAACATTGCTCATTAAATTGGCCGTGTCTTTTCTGATATTCTGGAAAGTGGCTTCATCGTTGTTCATAAATTGAATCGGATCAACCTCTCCCATCATACAGCAAATGTCGGAATACTCGGGGATTAAGTCGGCATAGTTTTTGGAGCCTTTATCTCTGTTTTTCTCATAGTAGGCATAGCTGTACATTGCCGTTCCGAATTTGCGGATTTGAATATCAAAGTGAACTGCATCGGCGCAGTTGTGAATGACGTACGGAGCATTGTACTTTTTGAAAATCGGGATCTGTCTGTCATAAACATACTTACCGTCAAATTCCCAATACTGGTCCGCACTCATAATAACGTTGTTCGACCAAAGATTGTCGACACAAATTGCATCGGCTGCACCTTCATCGAAGAATGCTGTTGAAATTTCGCCGATAAAGTCGGTGATTTTATCAAGCGCTTTATGAACATCGCCCGGGTTTGAATTCATGTCGTGCAAAACCCGGTCGGCACCCATTGCCTGTGTCAATGTCAGCAAAGGACCTTCGTGGAAGGCAACAAAAGGCGCGTCAAGGTCTTCTTTGTGCAGCTTTTCTACAGCAAGCTTACTGGCTTGAAGATGATTATAGATACGAGTTCCCTTTTTAACTTCGGGGATTTCGATATCTTCATAGTCCTTCAAGTGTCCCGTCGCCGACGGTGTGTCTTCCTCGGGGAATGAAACACCGGCACCGATATCGGTTGATGTGATCGACAGATCGGTTAAACCGACAAATGTGTCAACATCCAAATATTTGACAGCGGCTGCGGCCGAAGCTGCGAACTTTTCGGGAACCGTTGCGTATTCCTTGTACGTGCAGGGAACAAATTTACGGGTAACACCGCATGCAAGCGGATAAACCGGAAGACGGTCCACTTTTTTATCGCCGAGTGCTGCAAAAACACGGTCTTTGTGAGACATTTTTGAAGCTTTCTTTGTTCCGATTTTGCTGTATTCTTCCATAATCTGCTTAGCCGTTTCGAGAGTTACGTTTCCGGCTGAAGAAGCGCTGGCTTTTCTTTTGAGAACAGCGTCTTTGTACTTTGTTTTTGTAATGTTTAATTTCGCATCGCTCCAACGCTCGGCAGCAGGACCCAATTTTGAAACATGTTCTCTGGCATAGGAAACCGCACCGGCCGCGTCTTTGGCTGTTCCGTCCGCACCGATTGTCTGTGCGTATTGAGGGGATACAGGAGCGCCGCCGACCATGAAAACCAGAGAGTCGCGGTAACCGTTTTCAAGAAGCATTTCTGAAATTTTATCCATGCCGGTCATGGTTGTTGTCATGAGAGCACTGACGGAAAGAATATCTGTTTTGTTTTCTTTAGCGGCCGTAATAAATGATTCCAGCGGAACATCATTTCCGAGATCAATCATTGTAAATCCTGCCGCAGACATCATCGTTTTAACAAGATTTTTGCCGATATCATGAACATCGCCTTCAATTGTTCCGATAACACCCGTTATTTGGCGGGCGGAGTCGTCTTTTTTGATGTGAGGCGTTAAAATGTCCATTCCTTCATAGAGAGCGGCGGACGCAATCATAAGATGAGGAACAAAAGCTTCTCCGCGTTCATATTTATCGCCCATGACCGCCATGCCTTTCGCAAGACCGTCAATAATTGCTTCCTGAGGATCAATTCCTTCATCAAGCGCTTTTTGAGCAAATTCGATCGCTTCATCATCATCTCCTGAAATGACGGCGTCGGCCAATGCTTTTAAAATTTCTTCTTTGGTCATCTGTATCACCATACAATTTTTACACACAATAAAACAAACAACCCATTCTTTTTTTTGGAAAAACCAAAAGCAACAAATTGTTTGCAGAATGTGTCGTATACTAAAAAATATACTTGAGAATATATAACATAAACTTGATGATAAAATCAGAAGCAATAACCCGATTTTTCAGACAGATTTCATCAAAATATCTGATAAAATTTGAAGAAGAAATTGAATTAAAGACGTTGACAAATACAAAGCCGTTGTAATTTCACGAAAAAAAAGGATGAAAAATTAAAAATTAAAAATTAAAAACCAAAAAAACAAAAAAATAAAAAGAAGAGGAAGAAGAAGAAAAATTAAAAATAGAGAGAAAATTAAAAATTAAAAAAACAAAAGATTAAAGCTTCTTCGGAATGACTTTTTCTGATTTTTCAAGATAGTAATTAAAAAGATCTTCTCCCCACCGAATAGAAGAATCGGCAAAACTCATCATCGCATGATTATGGTAAGTTCCGCTGTTGTTCAGCAGCGAGACTGAGAAGAAATGGTCCGTAACAACAACGGATGCGAGTTCGATTTTCTCTTTGCAGATGTAGAGGTGAGCATTTTCAAAAGACATATAGTTTTCAAGTAAAGAAGAGTAATCCTCTTTAAATCTTTCAAATGCGGACGGCGGAAGAATGAGTGAAAGCTCTGTTCCGTTTTTGGCAAGTTCGATATAAGAATGATAAACCGGACTGAAGAAAGAAGAAATCTCGCAGATGCGCTTGGATTTAAGCAGATTTTCTTCGTATTTTCGGGGCAGCTCATACAAACGGCTCAGATCGGGTTCCGTTAAATTACAATTCTGCAGCTCGTCCAATCGTGACAAAAGACTTACGGGAAAACCGGAAAGGTTGTGTTCTTCCCAATATTTCTGATTCTCGGAATACATTTCCAAAGTTTCCAAAAGCGGAATCATTTTTTGAGAAATAACAGATCCCATAACCGTCAGCGAATATAAGTTGTCAGCGTAAACAATCAGACCCTGATCCATTAAAATTTTAATCTGCGTCATAATTGCGCTTGTTGTGACATTCAGTCGGGATTTGATATCTTCGATTGCCATCGGTCCTTCCAACAAATAAATCATCAGATTTTTTCGTTTTTCAGACAAGAAAAGAGTTCCAATCAATTCGGTTGTCATAATTAAACCTCCCCGATTGTTTTTAGATACTCGTCATCCGTCACCGGCAATTTTATAATAAAAACAGAACCGCCCAATGGATTGCGTTCCCCGCGGATATGACCGTTGTGGTCCTGAACAATAAGTTTAGCGACATATAGCCCGGATTCTGCGCCTTCTAAGTTATTCGTATGGAAATGCCCTGACCCGACAAAAGTAATGCTTTGGAACAGATAAGGCAGAGAAGATTCATCTAAATCTTTTCCGAAATCTGTAATTCTTATTTCAAAAAAGCCGCCGGAAACTTTGCCTTCTAAAATGATTTTGCCGCCGGGGGGTGAGTTTAAACATGCGTATTCAATAAATGTTGTGAAAACCATTTCCAATTCGTCTCCGTTTCCGAAAATTTTTGGAAACGTTTCAGGAAGATAGCGTTCTAAAATAATATCTTTGTTTCGAAGAAGCAAAATTGTATTCAAAGCAACCTGTTCAAAAAGGTCGCTGAAATTGATGAGTTTAAAACAGGATGCATGGACGCCGCGGGTCCCCATGCTGAGATAAAGCATGGAATTCGCCAGATGTTTCATTCGGTTTGTCAGCAAAAGCCCTTCTTCAATAACCGATTGCTGTTGTTCGTAAGACATTAAGAAGACTTCATCTTCCATCAATTTGAGATATTTTCCGGATTCGGGAAGTTCGGATTCATCATAATTCCGAACATCTTTTAAAAATTCTTGAGAAACCATAGACATCGATCTCAGCTTTTCATAATGCGCCGACAATTCGGCGGAACGTTCTTTTAAAGATTCTTCCAATCTCTTTTTTTGAATTAAATCCCAAAGTTCCTGCATGAGAAGCGTCAGATGAAGAATATCGCTGTCGTCGTAATCGGAATCTTTGTTGCCGACGCCGATGACAATAACGATGCGGTCCCTGTCAAAAATCGGAACGTGCATGTAGCGGTATAAATTGATATGCCCGCTCGGAAATCCTTTTTTCAAAGAAGACGGAAATTTGTAATCATTTACAATCAAAGGTTTTCGCTGGCGGATAGCTTCGCCCCACAGTCCGGTTCGATGAACGGGATAAATCCGCGGCCGCCTTTGCTCATCAATAGAACATTCTCTGACAGAATTTTTTGACCAGGAATGCATAATCAGCGTGTTTTCATCCGGCGTCGGAAAAGCAATGTAGCCGACTTTGCTTTTTGTCAGGCGGACAGATTCTTCGCGGGCGTAGTCGATAATTTCCTGAAAAGAACGGCCGCTTATTTTTTTGAAATTCAGCAAAACTCCCTGACGGTCAATATTCAATGACATTTCTTCTTCGGCTTTCTTGCGGTCCGTGATATCAAAAAGAAGACCCTGATAGCATTCTACATTTCCTTCTTCATTGCGTATGATAAAGGTGCGCTGTTCAATCCATCGGACCGGACCGAATTTTGTATAAATTCTGTAAATCAGAGTGAATCCGAATGCATCCAAATCAACGGCATATTTGGAAAATTGATTGTGAACATATTCCAGATCGTCTAAATAAATAATGTTTTCAAAATCGTAATTATAATCAACGAATTCTTCAGCCGGATAACCGAATTGAACGATATTATTTGAGATGTATTCGACGGGAAGACCGACAGATGCCTTAAATTTAAAAACGATTGCCGGACCCATATTTAAGAGAAATTCCAAATCATTCTGTTCATTCGACCATTTCATGCAAATCACATCATAAACAAAAATTGAACAATTGTAAGTAATAGAAAGAATAAAAGACTTATCAAAAAAAGTGAATAAAAAAAAGACGAGAGAAAATGAAGAAAAGCGAAACGGCCGGCAGATAAAAATAAAAACTCAATTTATTTTTACAAAAACAAAAAATTAAAAAATAAAAACCGAATTTTAACAAAAAAAATCAAAAAATCTAAAAAAATTAAAAAAAATTAAAACGTTCATTACTGAACGTTTTCTTTTCCGGCATTAAACGCTTTTAAGTTCGCTTCCAAAAATTTCGGCGGAACAAGCGCTTGA
>JGI994J12354_10001106_pt1 | contig 27263 bp, 25 predicted proteins | sample IntmicLarv3ML3BL_FD_12354 | JGI IMG/M metagenome (IMG submission 12354)
CACGCCACTTTAATATTGGTGCGTGCTTGAATCGGAAGTTTTAGGTTTTTTCAAAAAGAAAAAATCTAAAAACGATTCAAGTACGATTGTCACACACGGACAGCGCAACGACAACAAAACTACTCTGACGACTTCAGACTCTGCATACTGTGTGATGTTTACGAAGTAAACGCTCCGTAAGGGACTATCGCTGCAAGTCGCACTTGCTTTGGTTTGCAAAGGCGAAACCAGCCTTTGCTGGGTTCTTAGGGCAAAGCCCTAAGTCAGGTTTCGAAAGGCAGAATGCCTTCGAGAATAATAAATTGACAGGGATAAATAAAAGGACATTATTTCTGCGCATAATTATTATGTCAGAGCAAGATTTCAAAGATACATTAAATTTACCGAAAACGTCATTCCCTATGCGTGGGGACTTGGTTAAACGTGAACCTATCCGAATTAAACATTGGCAGGACAAAAAGCTTTACGAACGTATTAGTCAAAAGAATCAAGGAAAGAAGAAGTTTGTGTTGCATGATGGACCTCCGTTCACGAATGGAGATGTTCATATAGGGACAGCTTTGAATAAAATTTTAAAAGATATTGTTATCAAGTATAAGTCTTTGTGTGGGTTCGATGCGCCATACGTCCCTGGGTGGGACTGTCATGGGTTGCCTATCGAGCACAAGGTTGCAAAAGAATTGCGTGAACAAAAGCGTTCTTTGTCTCCTGCGGATTTGCGTAAAGAATGCGCTGCATTCTCTCAAGCATATATGGATAAACAGCGCAACCAGTTTGTGCGACTCGGAGTTTTAGCCGACTGGCAGAACGAGTATAAAACAATGAACACTGCCTACGAAGCCGATATCTTGCGTACTTTTGGCAAGTTCATTGAATCCGATTTAGTGTATAGAGGGAAGAAACCTGTGTATTGGTCTATCCCCTGCGCAACCGCATTGGCAGAAGCTGAAATCGAATATCAAGAACACACTAGCGATTCTATTTGGGTTGCGTTCAAGTTAGACGATGATTCCGCAAATAAAATAAATCAGGAAAATGTTTCAGCTGTAATATGGACAACAACTCCTTGGACATTGCCATCTAATATGGCGGTGGCTGTGCACCCTGATTATGTCTACGTTGTGGTCGATTGCGATAAAGGCAAATTCATTGTGGCAGAAAGCAGAGCTCAAGCATTCATCGAAGAATGCGATTTGAAAGATGCTAAAATTTTGCCTCTTGGAAAAGGCGAAACTTTGGGTGGATTAAAAACAAATCATCCATTCGCAAAAAGACAAAGCCCTATAGTCTTGGCAAAATATATCACTACAGATAGCGGAACAGGTTGTGTGCATATCGCCCCAGGACACGGTCTTGAAGACTATCAAACAGGGCTTGAATATGGACTCGAAGTCTATTGCCCTATCGACGATGCAGGCGCGTATGTTGACGATGGAAAAATTCTTCCTGAACTCGTGGGCGTGAGCGTGCTTGAGACTAACAAGAAGTCTGAAGCAAATATAAAAGTTTTGCAAATTTTAGAAAATCAAAATGCGCTACTTATGCGCAAAAAAATCAGCCACCAGTATCCACATTGCTGGCGCTCAAAAACTCCTGTGATTTTCCGAGCAATGGACCAATGGTTTGTTTCACTCGACAAAAATTCAATGAGAGAAAAAGCGCTCGCTGCAATTAAAACTGTGCAGTGGATTCCTTCTTGGGGAGAAAATAGAATCACTGGAGCTGTTGAGTCTCGCCCAGACTGGTGTATCTCAAGACAACGCGCTTGGGGTGTGCCTATTCCCGCTTTCTATGATGCAAATGGACTCTCGCATTTAGACGCAAAAGTTGTCTATGCAATCGCTGATAAAGTTGAAAAGTTCGGAACAAATTTTTGGTTCGAAGCTGATGTTCAAGAAATCTTGAAAGATATCGAAATCCCTGCAAGTTGGGGAGAAAAATCTTCTCTCAAAAAAGGTCTTGATACGCTGGATGTTTGGATTGATTCTGGCAGTAGTCATGCGGCTGTGTTAGCAAAAAATCCTAATTTAAAATTCCCAGCAGACTTGTATCTTGAAGGCTCTGATCAGCATCGTGGTTGGTTCCAAAGCTCGCTGTGGACAGGCGTAATAGCCAAAGGTAAAGCTCCTTATGAACGAGTAATTACTCATGGATTTATTGTTGATGAGCAACGCAAAAAAATCTCTAAAAGTAGCGATGGCAAGCCTCAAACTGCCGACTCTTATGTCAACAAATGGGGAGCAGATATTATTCGTTTATGGATTAGTTCTGAAGATTATCAAAACGATATTCCTATTTCAGAAGACATTTTGTCCCACGTCGCAAACACATATCGAAGCGTGAGAAATACGCTTATGTATCAGCTAGGCAACTTGTGTGATTTTGATTTCACAAAAGATTCAATTGCCCTTTCAGAGCTTGATGCAATAGACAAATGGGCATTAAACAAACTCGCAATATTTTTGGAAGAATGTAAAAACGCTTACGAAAATTATGAGTTCCATAAAATCTATAGACTCCTTGATATTTTCTGCGGTGTCACGCTTTCAAGAATCTATCACGACATTTTGAAAGATAGACTTTATACTTTTGCAAAAGATTCAAAAGAACGTCGTTCTTCTCAAACCGCAATTTATTTAATCAATGATTCGCTGATTAAAGCAATCTCTCCTATACTTGTTTTCACCGCTGACGAAGCATTTTCTATGCGCTCTGGCAATGAGTATTCAGATGATTGTATTCATTGTTGTGATTGGCCTGAACTCAATAACTTCAATAAAGATTCTTCTTTCATGGAGAAATTTGAAAAGATTTTATCTATACGTGAAAAAGTAAATGAAGAACTTGAAAAATTACGTCAGAAAAAAATCATAGGTAAAGGTCTCGAAGCTGAAATCGAAATCACATTGAATGAGTCTAGCCCTGACTGCGCAGTACTCGAAGAGTTTGAGAAAAAGCTTCCTGAAATATTTATTGTTTCTACTGTGCGTGTCACTAAAGGCGCGTTTGAAAATCTTGAAGTGACAGCGTCGAAAGCAGAAGGCCACAAGTGCGAACGCTGCTGGCGTACTGTTGAAACTGTGAACGAAAAAAATATATGCGAACGTTGCGTAGCTGCATTGAAATAAAAATTTAAACAAATAATTGCTATGAAAAATAAAAAAATAAAAAGCAAAAAACCTGCTCCCAAAAAGAAAGCAGTGAAAAAAGTTGTAGCGAAAAAAGTTGTCAAAAAACCTGCTAAACTTGTGAAGAAAGCTCCTGCTAAAAAAGTTTCTAAAGTAGCTCCTAAAAAAGCACAGTCTAAAAAGGTTGTGAAAAAAGAAGTTAAAAAATCTAAGCCTGCAAAAGTAGCAAAAACTCCTGCTAAAAAAAGCAAAATTGTTGTGAAAAAGGCTGTTAAAGCAGCTCCTAAAAAAGCGGCTAAACCTGCTCCTAAAAAAGCAGTAAAAGTCCCTGTTAAAAAAGCCGTTAAAGCCACTAAACCTGCGCCAAAGAAGGCTATTAAAGAAGTCAAAAAAGACAAAAAAATCATACTTTCAAACACAAAAGTTGCGGGAAAAGTTTCTGAGCAAAAAGCAAAGAAAACTAAAGCTCCAAAAGAAGAAGCAGACACTACTTTACTCATAGATAAAGATGTCATTATTCGCAACGTAATGGCAAAAGAAAAAAGCGCGCAAAAGAAAACAAAACATAAATATGTGCGCACTTCTGCCACAATATTTATGGCTCCTGACGAGATTGAAGAATTGCTTAAATCGAATAAATCTTCTTTGAGTTCAGAGTCGAAAAATGAACAATTTTCTTCAAAATCAAAATCTAAAAAAATCCTCACAGCTCCTAAAAAAGTAGCGATGCCTGCTCCTAAAAAACAGTTCAAAGAAGCAAGCATGAATGATATTTTAGGAATCACATCCTCTGATTCAGGAAGCTCTTCTTCAAAACGAGTTCCACCAAAATGGAAAAAATATCATACTCTGCTTTTGGAATTGCTCGAAGAATATGAATCGGGTGTAAGCAACCGCGCAAGTGACGTTTTGAAACGTTCTGCTAAAGAAGATTCTGGCGACTTGTCAAGCTATGGTCAACACATGGCAGATGTGGGAACTGAAAGCTTTGAGCGCGATATGGCTTTGTCTATGCTAAGCAAAGACAAACACATAATTCAAGAAATTGAAGCCGCTATGGAAAGAATTGAAGATGGCACTTATGGCATTTGCGAAATCACAGGAAAAGCTATACCTGAAAGTCGCTTATTATCTGTGCCCTACACTCGCTACACCATTGAAGGACAACGCAAAAAAGAAGAAAATGATTTGCGTAAATTGAAAATGGGGTCACGTCAAGCAATAGGCGAAATTTCAGCAGAAGCAATCCCTGACGAAGACGCTCAATAATGCAAAAAAATATCAATAAGGTTAATGCAAAAAAATCCGAGCTCCCGCTCTATTTTTTGTTGCCTTTAATTTGCATTTTAGTCTTGGACCAAATAACAAAATTAGCAGTAATACATTTTATTCCATTCGGAAAATCGGGCGCGGAAATTCCTGTAGTAGATGGATTTTTCTATCTAGTACATGTGACAAATGCTGGAGCTGCTTGGGGAATTCTTGATGGAAAAACATATTTACTAAGCTCTATTGCAATACTCACTCTGGCTGCCCTTTGGCTTTTCAGACACGAATTAGGGCTAAGAAATAAAAAAATGCAATTTGCATTGGGTCTTTTTGCGGGCGGAGTTTTAGGCAATCTTATAGACAGAGTTTTATATGGACACGTTGTTGACTTCTTAGACGTTTATTTGCCACTTATCAATTATCGATGGCCTGCCTTCAACATTGCAGATTGTGGGATTTCCATAGGAGTGACATTATATATTATATTCACTTTGTTCTGTTCAGAAAATTGCGATTCAAAACCAGTAGAATCAAAACAATGAAAATTTTAAATTACAGTTCTAATAATTTTTGGAAAACCCTTGAAAACGCAATGGCTCCGAACCAGTCTGATAAAGCCATTTCAGAAGTGGTATCTTCTGTGATTGCAGACATCAAAAAAAACGGAGACAAAGCACTTTTTGATTACACAAAAAAATTTGATAAAGCTTCTATCAAAGCTTCTAACATCAGAGTTTCGGATGCTGAATTAAATAACGCGTTCAAGTCTATCCCTGATGAATTCAAGAAAAGCATTAAAGACGCTATTAAAAATGTGGAGTTTTTTCATAAGCAAACTATGCCAAAAAGTTGGCGCAAGAAAAATCCACATGGAGCAACTATAGGCGAGAATTTTTATCCTATCAATAGAGTCGGCTTGTATATTCCAGGGGGACAAGTGCCACTAGTTTCAACAGTTGTCATGACTGCGACTCTTGCTGTTCTTGCAAAATGCCCTGAGGTTTGTGTTTGCACTCCTCCTGATGCTAATGGAAAAGTGAGCGACTACTTGCTTTGCGCATTAAAAATGCTTGGCATAAAAGAGATTTATAAAGCTGGTGGAGCCCAAGCAATCGCCGCAATGGCAGTTGGCACAAAATCCATAAAAGCCGTAGACAAAATTTATGGCCCAGGAAACGCATTTGTGATTGAAGCAAAAAAGCAACTCTTTGGAATCGTAGGCTGTGACTTGCTTCCAGGGCCAAGCGAAGTAATGATTATTGCGGATGCAAAAGCAAATCCAAAATTTCTTGCGGCAGATTTATTGAGTCAAGCAGAGCACGGATCTTCAAAAGAAAAGATTTATTTAGCAGCCCCTGAAGCTCTAGTTGAAAAAGTAAAACGCGAAATTGCTTCGCAAAGTAAAATTTTAAAACGCGCTGAAAAGTTGGAAAAAATCATAAATGATTCTACATATATAATAGTAGCTCCAAATATCAAGGCGTGCGCCGAAGTAGCAAATTACATTGCTCCAGAGCATTTGGAATTGCAAGTTGCAAACAAAGACATTGATTTTCTTTTAAAGAATCTCACAACTGCAGGCGCAATTTTAATAGGCGAAAACACCCCCACTGTATTGGGTGATTTCTGTGCAGGACCAAGCCATACTTTGCCTACAGGCAGAACAGGTCGATTTTCTGGAGGCTTACAACTCATAGATTTCATGCGTCGTAGCTCCATAGTAAAATACGATTTGCCCTCAGCAAAAAAAGCTTCAAAAACTGTCGCAGACTTTGCAAAGATGGAGCAACTCGATGCTCATGGAAATTCGCTAAAGATTCGTTTGTAAAAACGAAATTCGAAAAGCGTTTGTAAAAATGAAACTAAAAAATTTTCAAAGCGCAAAAAAAACAGAGTTGATTTTCAACTCTGTTTTTTCTGAATCTAAAACCTCTCTTATTGAGCAGGAGGAGTAATGCGAAATTGCAATGGACCTTTTCTATTTCCCATAGAAACATCTTTACCACCTTTTGCAATTTTCAAACGTTCAACATCTGTCGCTTTTAACATTACATTACCCTTGATTTTGAAAGTCTTATTTTCACCTGCATGTATTGCACCTGTGAATAATGGATTAGCTGTATCATTCTCATAATACAAGGTGATATAAGTTTCACCCAAAGCACCAATAGCAAGCTCAAACTCGTTTGGAGCAAGAACAGGTGCAGTATTAGCTGGAGTCGTCACGACAGGAGAATCTCCTAAGTCAGGATTTACAACATCACGGCTAGAATTGCTCATCAATTTTCCGCCCACATAAAAAACCATCACTACAAGAAGCACGACTCCTACAAAAATAGAACCAAGCTTAATATAACGATACTTGTTCGCTTCAAAATCAGAAGAATTTGAATTAGCAAAATAATCTTTATTCTCGTATCTTTCTTCAGACTTAATAGGCTCAGCCGCAGTGTCTGCTTGCTCTTCTTGCGCTGTGATTCTGCCAAGAACATAAGGTGCAATGCCTCTGCTATCAAAGAGACTTTCTTCTTCAAGCAAAGTATAATCTCTCAAAATTTCCTCTGTGTTTAGCTTAAGAAAATCAGAGAACAAGCGTAAAAATCCACGCTTATAAACGCTTGGCATATTGTAAGAAAAATCATTTTTTTCCATACAACTAAGAAACTCTGCACGAATCTTTGTTGCGTGAGCAACTTCTTTGATTGAAAGCCCTTTTGCAGTACGAGCTTGTTCCAGTTTTTCGCCTATATTTTTCATTTTATGTTTCACTTTATTACGCGCTTAAAAATTTGCAAACAATTTTATAAGTTTTTTTGAAATTTCATATGGGGTAAAAATATTTTTCATAGTTGACTAATATCAGTATATAGAGCAGTAATAAAAAGATTACTTTTCGGAACTTTCCGACTCATATTTTATGCCCATACTAGACAGATATATATTGACACAATGGTTGAAGATTTTTGGGATCTCAATGGGTCTTACTTTGGGCATTGTGCTTCTCCATACCGCCTACAACGAGCTACCAGACTTGATTAGCTACAAGGCTTCATTGGGCGAAATCATACTTTACTTCTTGTATTCTATACCAAGCCAAATTCCTGTCGTGTTGCCCGTGAGCTTGCTTTTGTCGGTGATTTTCACGCTCAGCAATATGCACCGCAACAATGAGATTATTGCGATGAAAGCGGCAGGGATACATATTTTCAGGATTTCAAGAAGTCTTTGGGGCGCATCTTTGGTCTTGGCAGGAATTCTTTTCTACATGAATGCGCACTTGGTACCTTACAGCGTGGAAGCTTCTCGCATTACGCTTGAAACATTGAGATTCGATAGCGAAAAAAAGGATGGCGCCACAAACAACGTGGGAATCATAAACTATCTCGCATTCAATAATAGACTCGATTCACGCATTTGGTTCATGAATAGATTTAGTCAATCTACAAATATAGCAAACGGAATCGAAGTACATGTTTTAGATGAGAGTGGAAATGAAAAATCCGCAATCAAAGCGCGCGAGGGAGTCTTTGATGATGTGGACAACTGCTGGTTTTTTACTGACGGACAAGAAATCTTTTTTGATACTGCAACAGGCAGACCTATAAAGCTAGAATACTTCGACAAAAAGTATTACAAAGATTTTAATGAAGACCCAACTATCATGAAGCTTAGCACTCGCAGACCAAAAGATTTGTCTGTGTTAGAACTTCAAACTTTAATAAGTTCTCTAGGCGATAAAAATGAAATGCTCGCCTACAATGTCGCTCTTCATGGAACAATGACAAGTCCACTGGTTTGCATAATTGTGGTGGCATTAGCAATCCCATTTTCTATAGCAGGAGTGCGCACAAACCCTATGGTAGGAGTATCAAAATCAGTCGCTCTCTTCTTTGCGTACTACGTGATTTTAAATATTTTCACAGCATTAGGTTCACGTGGAATATTAAGTCCCGCAATGGCTGCGTGGGCTCCGAATATCATTGCGCTACTTTTTGCGCTTAGTCTTTACAGGAAAAATATATGACAAAATTAAATGTACTTATCATAGGTTCAGGTGGCAGAGAGCACGCTTTAGTGAAAGCTGTTAGAGATTCTAAAATGCTGAACAGGCTCGTATGTACTCCAGCAAATGGTGGAATCGCAAAAGAGTGTGAAACAAAAAATATCGCTGTAGAATCTATACAAGAAATTCTTGATTTTTGCAAATCAGAGAAAATAAATTTTGTGATATGTGGGCCAGAAGTGCCCTTGTCTCTTGGCTTGGCAGACACTTTGCGAGCAAACAATATCGCAGTCTACGGACCAAACAAAGATGGAGCAATGCTTGAAACAAGTAAATCTTTCAGCAAGCATTTTTTAAAGAAGTATAATATTCCAACTGCCGCAGGCGAGAGTTTTAGCGACTTTGCAAAAGCAAAGGAATTTATTGAAAAAGCTCCATTTGATGTGGTCGTAAAAGCAAGCGGACTAGCGGCGGGCAAAGGTGTAATCATTCCAGACACAAAGGCAGAAGCAATCGAAGCTTCAAGACAAATGCTTGAAGAAAAATCTTTCGGCGAAAGCTCTTCAGAAATCGTTGTCGAAGAAAAAATGATAGGCGAAGAAGTAAGTATCATGCTTATGGTTTGCAAAGATAAATTTATCATGTTGCCTCCAAGTCAAGACCACAAACGCATTGGCGAAAGAGACACAGGATTGAACACTGGCGGAATGGGCGCATATGCCCCTGCAAGCGTTTTGACTCCTAGCGCAAAAGATGATGTAATTAACAATATAGTAAAGCCCTCGCTTTCTGCTCTGATTGCGGAAAACATCGACTATAGAGGCACTTTATATGTTGGAATAATGCTCACAGACGCAGGCGCAAAAGTTGTAGAATATAACGTTCGATTTGGCGACCCAGAGTGTCAAGTGCTGATGCCTCTTATCAATGGAGATGCTCTTGAGCTCATGTATTCTATTGCGATAGATGATTTCAATGACGCAAATTTTTCAATCAAAAATGAATACTCTGCAACTGTCGTTATGACAGCAAAAGGATATCCTGAAGCTTACGAAAAAGGAAAAGCAATTTCTTTGCCTCAAGACAAAAAAGATGCGTATATAATTCATAGTGGAACTAAACAAGATTCTTCAGGACAAATTTTATCAAATGGCGGACGCGTTTTGTGCGCAACTGCTATTGCCCCGACTCTAGAAGGCGCGCTGGAAAAGGCGTACGAGCTTTGCGACAAAACAAATTTCGACGGTGTTTATTTCAGAAGAGACATCGCTCATCGCCAATTATCTCGAAATAAAAATGAAAAGAAATAAAGTAATTTTTGTTTGCACTGGGAATATCTGCCGCTCTCCTATGGGAGAGGCTTTGCTAAAGCACGCAATCGCAGCTCTACCAAAAGACAGCAAGCTACACTCTCTTGAAATTTGTTCTGCGGGAGTCAGCGCAATGACAGGTTGGGATGCGACAGACTATGCGCTCACTGCGTTAAAAAAAGTTGGTATAGAATTAAGAAATCATTCAGCTCAACAACTCACTCCAGAATTGGCTAAAGAAGCTTTTGCAATTTTTATGCTTACACAAGCGCACTTAGATTCTGCAAAATATATGTGCAAAGATTCTTTGCCCGAACATACAATGACTCTCTTGAGTTTGCTCAAAGATAAAAATCTTGCAGACGGCGATGTGCTCGACCCTTATGGATATCCGCTCAAAACCTACGAAGATGTCAGAGACGAAATTGCGTCAACTATTCCCGCAATAATAAAATTTTTAACTAAAGAATTAAAATGAAAATCAGCATAGCTTCAGATCACGGTGGTTTCGATTTGAAATCGCAAGTATTAGAATATCTCAAAAGCAAAAACTTTTCCGTCACAGACGAGGGTTGTTTTGACAAGTCTAGTGTTAATTATCCTGACTATGCAAAAAAAGTTTGCAAAAGCATACTCGATAAAAAATCCGACATGGGAGTTTTGATTTGCACAACAGGCATTGGGATTAGCATGACAGCTAATAAATTTGAAGGCATACGCGCGGCACTTTGTCTTAATGAAGACATGGCAATGATGACACGTTTACACAATAATGCTAATGTTCTTTGCATGGGTGCTAAATACACATCTATTGAACTTGCGCAAAAAATCATCGACAATTTTTTCGCGACAGAATTTGAGGGCGGACGCCATCAAATCAGAGTTGACAACATAAACTCACACTTTTGCGAATAGAAAATGCGCAAAATTGCGAATAGAAAATTTGACATCACTTTAACAATTTTTAATCATTACAAATATCATGAATAAAGCTATTGAAAACACTCCTCTTAGCATTTTAGACAAAGAAGTTTTTGATGCAATCAATCTCGAAAAAGCAAGACAACAAAGTCATCTTGAGTTGATAGCTTCTGAAAACTTTACATACCCTGCTGTGATTGAAGCAACAGGCTCTGTTCTTACAAACAAGTATGCGGAAGGTTATCCAAAAAAACGCTACTATGGCGGTTGTGAATTTGTTGATATAGTAGAAGAACTCGCTATAGAGCGCGCAAAAAAACTTTTCAATGCCGAACATGCGAATGTCCAACCACACTCAGGTTCTCAAGCAAATATCTCTGTTTATACTGCAATATTGCAACCTAATGACAAAGTCTTGGCAATGTCTTTGGAACACGGCGGACACTTGACTCACGGACATCCAAAAAATCTTTCTGGCGCATTATATAATATAGTGTCTTACGGAGTAGATGAGCAAACTGGCAAAATCGATTATGACAAGCTTGAAGCTCAGGCTATGGCAGAAAAGCCAAAGTTGATAGTAGCAGGCGCATCCGCATACGCAAGAACTATAGACTTTGAAAGATTTGGTCAAATCGCTAAAAAGTGCGGCGCTTTATTGATGGCAGACATTGCGCACATTGCCGCATTGGTAGCTGCAGGAGTTCACCCTGCTCCATTCCCTCATTGCGATTTTGTGACGACTACAACTCACAAAACTTTGCGCGGCCCTCGTGGAGGGATAATCATGTGCAAAGAACAATTTGCTAAAGAAATTGATTCTTCTGTATTTCCAGGAAATCAAGGCGGACCTTTGATGCATGTCATAGCAGCTAAAGCGGTTTGTCTTGGCGAAGCCTTGAAAGATTCTTTTAAAGACTATGCAAAACAAGTAATCGAAAATAGCGCGACACTCGCAAATGCACTTAAATCCAAAGGCTACAAGCTTGTCTCTGATGGAACAGACAATCATCTTTTGTTGATAGACTTGCGCCAAAGCCATCCAGAGCTCACTGGTAAAGACGCTCAAATCGCCCTCGACAAAGCAAATATCACGACAAATAAAAACACAGTTCCTGCTGAAACTCGCTCTCCATTTAAAGCTAGCGGAATCAGACTCGGCACCGCGGCTGTGACGAGTCGTGGCATGGGCAAAGACGAAATGTTGAAAATCGCAGACGCTATTGATATGGTTCTTTCAGCAATTGAAGATGAATCAAAAATTCAAGAAGCTAAAAATATCGCAATCAATCTCTGCAAAGATTTCCCATTGCCTTACTGATAAAAAACTCAAAAAAAACTTGCAAAAAAACAATTTTAACTGTTTTATGTACCCTAGAAAAGGAACTTTAAATTAACAAGACATCATGAAAAAACAAACATCTAAAAAAGCATTTACATTAGTTGAATTGCTAATCGTAGTTGGAATTATCGGCATGTTAGCTGGATTGCTCTTCCCTGTTATCGGCAGAGTTGGTAATACAGGCGCGCAAATGAAATCTTTGAATAATGCAAAGAATATAGTTCAATCATGGATGAACTATACTAAGAGCGGTCAAAAAATGCGTATTGTTTCCGCACCCGATATTTGGAGCTGGGCAGGAGTTCTCGCTGAAAGAGCAGAATTGAATACTCCTCAACTTTGGATTTTAGATGGCGACCCTCAAGTTCAAGAAAGACTTGCTAGTAGCAGTGTTGCTATGCCTGTTGCAATATCAAATAGAGTTGGCACAAACTGGCAATTGAATCCTGAATTTAAAGCGTTTCCTATCAGCTGGGCTGTCGCAAATAAAACAGATTCTAATGCAGACTCAACTGTTCCTATTCTTTGGACACGTGGATTGCGTCCAACAGGTGCTTGGGATGAAGAAGCAGGCGTATTTCGTAAAGATGGCGGACATATCGCATTTGCTGACGGTCGTGTTGAATGGTTCAAATCTCTCAGAGACGAAAATACTCAACAAGGTATCTTGCGTGTTTATGGCGAAACAAGCCGCACATTCAATATAGCTCAAGCTATACGTGGCGGTAATGCTAATATTCTTTCTAGCGAAGAGTAATTCTTTTACTAGATTTCAAAAAAACACGTCAAATTTCTGACGTGTTTTTTTATGTAAAAATTTCAAAAAAAAATTATTTTTTGTTTTGCAAGTGGTAATCCAATATAATGCGTAAAGCTGTATGCAAATCTGTAGTTGGCTTCCAGCCTAGAATTGTTTCAGCATACTTTATAGATGGCACTCTGCGCAAAATATCTTGATAAGATTTTCCATAATATTCTTGGCTACTCACATTTTCTATTTTTGCATTTTTTGTGTCGAATTCGGAATAGTCTTTTGCCAATTCGAGAAGAATCTCCGCAAGCTCTCTGATAGAAAAATCCATATAAGGATTTCCTATATTAAAAATTTTGCCACTCGCGCAATTATTTTTGTTTTCAATTATTTTTAAAAGACAATCTATCCCGTCATCAATAAAAGTAAAACTGCGTCTTTGAACGCCACCATCAACAAGCTTGATTGGCTCTTTACAAATAATATTATGTATAAATTGTGTGACGACTCTTGAAGTGCTCTCTTTGATATCATTAATATCATCTTGCTTAGGACCTATGAAATTGAAAGGTCTAAATAAGGTGAAATCTAAATTTTCGTGATTGCCGTATGCCCATATCACTCTGTCTAAAAGTTGTTTTATAGATGAATAAATCCATCTTTCTTTGTGTATAGGCCCTAACACAAGATTGGAATTGTATTCATCAAAAACTTCGTCTTCGCACATTCCATAGATTTCAGAAGTCGAAGGAAATATTAAACGTTTTTTATGCTTAACGCACTTTTTAATAATTTCCATATTCGCTTCAAAATTCAATTCGTAAACACGCAAAGGATTTTTGACATAAAGCGATGGAGTCGCAATTGCTGCAAGAGGCAAAACGATATCGCAATTTTTTATCTGCTCATCAATCCAATCTTTTTCAATTGTAATATCGCCTTCAAAAAAATTGAAATTCTTGTGATTTAAACAGTCGTCAAGTCTGTTATTAAAAATATCGATTGCAAAGATTTGCCAATCTGTGCGATTGAGTATTGCCATGCTAAGAGACGATCCAACAAATCCGTTGGCACCTAACATGAGAATTTTTTTTGACATAAATTACAATGCTTGCATACCGACTTCACCAGTACGTATGCGTATCACTTCGTCAACAGTAGAGACAAAGATTTTGCCATCGCCCACTTTTCCTGTACGTGCGGATTTCAAAATTGCGTCTATAGCTTGAGAAGCCAATTCGTCAGGCACACAAACTTCAAGAATAATTTTAGGGAGCAATTCTGCTGTGTATTCGCTACCTCTATAAATTTCCGAATGCCCTTTTTGCCTACCAAAGCCCTTAGCCTCAGTGACAGTCATACCCTCAATACCAATCTCGGTGAGGGCTTCTTTGATTTCGTCTAGCTTGAAAGGCTTTACTATTGCTTTAATAAGTTTCATAGCTTTACTATTTGCAGATTGAAAAACAAAGGCAAGTTTTTTTATACATGAGCAAAAAAAATCTCAAAGAAATCCTTACAAACAAAGCTATCTCTCTTGGTTTTGATGACCTTGGAGTCTGCAAAGCTTGCGAGGTTGATGAAGAAACTCAAAAATACTTTGCTATTTGGTTGAATGAAAAATGTCCTGATTACATGGCTTATCTAAAAAAAAATCTAGACAAAAGATTCAACCCTGCACTGCTACTTGAAAACGCAAAAAGCATAATTGTTTTGAGTGCTAATTTTTACAGAAAAACTACTGAAAATCGCATAGCTCTTTACGCTCAAAGCAAAGATTATCACATTGTCTTGAAAGAAAAACTCCAAGTGCTTTCTGCTTTGCTTGAAGAAGAAGGAGGCACACAAAAAATCTGTGTAGACTCCGCCCCTATAATGGAAAAATATTTTGCGCAAAAAGCAGGACTTGGCTTCATAGGCAAAAACACTTTGTTAATTAGCAAAAACGCAGGAGCATTTAATTTTTTGTCTATCATAATCACAACGCTTGAAATCGATTCTGACAGCGAGATTCAAGACTCTTGTGGGAAATGCAACAAATGTGTTCAAAGTTGTCCCACAAAAGCGTTAAGCGAATATTCATTGAATCCAAATTTGTGTATAAGCGCGCTGACTATAGAAAAATCCACAAAATTGAGCGATTCAGAAAAAAAACTTGTTGGCGAAAAAATTTTTGGTTGTGATATTTGTTTAAAAGTTTGCCCAAAAAGCAAATATTCTTCTTTCGCAAAAATTCCAGAATTTCAAAACTCTTTCGAGTACGATAAATCAAAATCGTCGTTGCAAGACTTTGCGGGAATCGCAACACAAACGCCTCTCGAAAGAAGGCTGAAAAAATCTATACCAAAAATATAGAACCTATTCCTAAGAATATTAAAAAACCGCCTGTGTCTGTCGCACCTGTTGTGAATATAGATGAACCAGCCGCTGGGTCTAAATTAAAACGCTTCAATGCAAATGGAATTGCGCATCCAACAAAACCACCCATTGTCATATTCAAAACCATTGCAGTATATACTACTATTGCAAAATCTAATCGACCTGTAGTAAAGAAGGCAATCACAGCTCCTAGCAAGCCTATCAAAATACTGTTTGCAAAAGCTTTCGAAGCCTCTCTAATACACATTCTAGGCGCATCGAAAAGTCCGACTTCTCCAAGCGCCAAAGAACGCACAGTAATAGAAAGAGTCTGCGCGCCTGTGTTTCCGCCAATTCCCGCAATGATAGGCATGAAAACCGCCAACAGAGCCAATTGCGCAATGTCTGCTTGGAAAACTCCAACCACAGACGATGCCAAAAATGCAGTTGCCAAATTCAAAACAAGCCAAGGCGCGCGCATACGAATACTTGCAGGCAAGCTGTCAAACAAACTTTCGTCAGCACCCGCACCAGCGAGCATTTGCATGTCTTCCGTACCTTCTTGACGCATAACGTCCAAGATATCGTCGTGCGTGACGAGACCTAAAAGTTTGCCTTCATCATCTATTACAGGAAGCGTGTGAAAATTTGTGTCAGCCATTATTTGCGCAACGACTTCTTTATCCATAGATGGGCTCAATAAACCAATCAAATCGGTATTCATGATGTCTTTGACTTTGGAATCTTTGCTTGCCAAAACCAAATTGCGCATAGAAATCACTCCATCTAAAACACCCTCTTTATCGAGCACGTAAAGATAGTGCATATTGTCGTAATCATCTTTTGTACGACGTATTTCATCTATGGCTTCATCAACTGTAATGTAGTCTTGAAGAGCCACAAAGCTAGGATTCATCAGACCACCAGCAGTGTCTGGATGATATTCCAAAAGTTCACGAACAGTCTCCGCAGTTTCAGGTTGGCTCTTTTCGAGAGACCCCAAAATACGCTCTCTATCGTCTTTATCAAGCTCGCCAACCAAGTCGGCAGCATCGTCAGGTTCCATCTCATTCAAGAGAGAAACAGCACGAGATTCACGCATCTCCGCCAGCAAGTCAGCGGAGTCTTCAGGATTCATTTCTGCCACAACTTCAGAAGCAAAATCTTCTGGCAACTTGCGCAACAACATACGCTGCATGTCAATAGTCAAGCGAGACAAAAACAATGAAATCACGTGTGGATTTGTGTCTAAAAGAACATCTTTATCTATCGAACCAAGATTATCTTCTTCAAACATCTGCACCAAATCGTAGAGAACATAACCCTTCTCTTTTGTTGAATCGATGACTTCTGATGTTTCTTTTTCCATAAATGAATCGCTGAAAAGTTAAGAGCAATATTTCTGATTTCTCAAGAATTTTATTCTAAAAGCAGAAAATAATTTTTTACAAACAATCAATAATTGTTTGTAAAAAATCCAAAAGACTTATTTATTTTGGTTGAATGAAAAAAATCAGGACATCTTTTATCTTGGGCGCAGGACTCGGCACACGCTTACGCCCCTTGACAAATGATTTGCCTAAGCCACTTTTGAACATAAAGGGACGCCCTTGCATAGAGCATATTTTTGATTCTCATATAGAGGCTGGTATAGAACGTATAATAGTAAACACACATCACCTTCCTGCCGCATACAAAAAATTTTATCCCAAAAGCAAGTATAAGAATGCTGAACTTATTTTTGTGAATGAAAAAATTCTGCTAGACACAGGCGGCGCTGTAAAAAATATCAAAAAAATTATCGAGAAAGAAGAATCTATTTTGATTCAAAATGGAGACATTTTTTTTGACGGGAATTTGCAAAAATTTTTAAACACATACAAAGGCAATACTCTCCTGCTTTTGCGTAGCAATGGCGCTGTAAAAAATGTGAGCGTTAACAAAGATAACATTGTCGACATGCGCTTTACTTTTAAAAGTGCTCATCAAAAAAAAGCTCAATTCACAGGCATATATATTGCGAATAAAGATTTTTTAAATAGAGCATTCTGCTATCCTAAAAAAATATTTTCTTCAGTTGATATCTTTTTAGAGATGATAAAATCTAAAGATTTTTTATCTTCACATTTTGATGACGAATCCTTCTGGTGCGACATTGGCTCTATAGATGACTACTTAGCAATTCAAAACGAGAATTTTAATTATTCAAAAGGAATCATTCAAAAACTTGGAATAAAAAATATTTCCTTAATAAATAAGGGAGCATCTCCACGTCAATTTTTCAAAGTAGATTCTGAAAAACTTGGGAAACTTGTTTTATGTTTTTATGACAATTCAAAAATCGAAAATTTTCTTTATAGCAATATTGCAAAATTTTTGCTGAAAAATAAATTCCCTGTGCCAAAAATCTTTAGTGACAAGAATAATCTTCTGATTATGTCCGACTCTGGCAATTGTGACTTGCTTGAATTTTGCAAAAACAAAAGTGAAAATGATATTCTAGAAATTTATAAAAAAGTTTTGAAACATATCGACACCTTGCACTCTTTGAAAAAACCAAAAAGTCTTGAACTTTGTAGTGGCTTTGACGAAGAGTTATACACTTGGGAGCATAATTATTTTTACAAAAACTGCGTACAAAATTTGTTCAAAATAAAATGCAAAAAGCCTATTAAAGAATTCAATTTTTTGATTAAAACTTTTTTGAATGAACCCCAAAATCTTTTGCATCGTGATTTGCAAAGTCAGAATATTATGATTTCTGAAAATCAAATTTCTTTCATTGATTTCCAAGGATTGCGTTTAGGCTGCAAGTATTATGATTTAGCTTCGTTGATTTTTGACCCTTATCAAAAATTCAAAATTCCTTTGAGAAAAAAAATTCTTTCTCTTTGCAAAATCGAAAATGAAAAACTTTTTTATTTATGCGCTTCACAACGTCTTATGCAAGCACTCGGAGCTTATGCTTTTTTGAGCTCGCTTGGGAAAAAAGAATACCTAAAACACATTTCCCCTGCCCTAGATTTACTTTGTTTCACAGCGAAAAATGCTGGTCTTTCTGAAATTCTTAGAATTGCGCAAGAATGTGTTTACATACAAAAATGTAAGTTTTCTCAAAAATAACACTCGTCTCAATTATTGACTTTGACAGAGCTTTTTTTTTTATAAAACTTGGCATCATATTTCTTAACGTAAATCCTAACAAAGTATATAGATGAATAAATACGTAGCAAAAGTCCTTGAAGACTTAACAGCAAAGCAATCTTGGGAAAAAGAATTCCTCCAAGCAGCAGGAGAAGTTCTTTTATCTCTCGATAAAGTTTTGAGCGCAGACTCAAAATATGAAAAAAATAAAATCCTTGAAAGACTCGTTATTCCAGAAAGAGTAATTCAATTTCAAATTCCTTGGGTTGATGATAAAGGCGAAATCCAAGTTAACACTGGCTATAGAGTCCAGTTCAACAGCGCTATCGGACCTTACAAAGGTGGCATGCGTTTCCACCCATCTGTAAATTTAGGCATCTTGAAATTCTTGGGCTTTGAACAAACTTTCAAAAACGCTTTGACTACCCTCCCTATGGGCGGCGGCAAAGGCGGTTCTAACTTCGACCCAAAAGGCAAGTCAGACAACGAAGTCATGAGCTTTTGCAAAAGCTTGATGACTGAACTCTACAGACACATCGGTCCTAACACAGACGTTCCTGCTGGAGACATCGGCGTTGGAGGTCGTGAAATCGGTTATATGTTTGGTCAATATAAGAAAATCGTAAATTCTTACGATAGCGTTTTGACAGGCAAAAATTTGAAATGGGGCGGTAGCTTGATTCGTCCTGAAGCAACAGGCTACGGCAATGTTTACTTCGCTGAAGAAATGTTGAAAGCTAACAAGAATTCCTTCGATGGAAAAACTGTTTTGGTTTCAGGTTCAGGTAATGTTGCTCAATATACTGTTGAAAAAGCAACTCAGTTTGGCGCAAAAGTAATTTCTTTGTCTGACTCAAACGGCTCTATCATCGACCCAGAAGGTATCTCTCCTGAAAAACTCGCTTGGGTAATGGATCTTAAAAATGTTAAGCGTGGCAGAATCTCTGAATACGTAAAACAATTTAAAGGCTCTCAATATGTTGAAGGCAAACGCCCATGGGGTCTCGCAAAAGCTGATATCGCGCTTCCATCTGCAACTCAAAATGAGCTTGATGGCAATGATGCTAAAGCTCTCTTGCAAAACGGCTGTATATGCGTTTCGGAAGGTGCAAACATGCCTTCTACTCCAGAAGCTATTGAAGCTTTCCAAGCTGCAAATATTCTTTATGCTCCAGGTAAAGCTTCTAACGCAGGTGGCGTTGCAACTTCAGGTCTTGAAATGTCTCAAAACGCAATGCGCTTGAGCTGGACATCTGAAGAAGTTGACCAAAAACTCCATAGCATCATGAAGTCAATTCATAACAGCGCTTTCGAAGCTGCTAAAGATTATGGAACTCCAGGCAACTATATGAACGGCGCTAATATCGCAGGCTTCAAAAAAGTAGCCGACTCCATGATAGAACAAGGCGTATAGAAAAATAAATATTTTAAAAGGCGCATTTATTTAATAAATTTTTTATTAAACAAATGCGCCTTTTTTATATTCATTTTTTCCAAACTTAAGGGCGAGTCAGCCCTTAAGAATCCCGACAAAGGAGGCTCTTTGCCTCCTTTTGAAACCTCCGCGCAAGGGCTGGTTTCGCCCTTGCAACCCAAAGCAAACGTTGCGTTTGCATCATATAGCCCTTCTACTAAGACAGACACACGCATTGCTTCGCAATTGCTGAATGCGATGTTTTACAAAGCTTTTTTTAGTTTTGCTCGCATTCAGCAATTGCTTTAGCAATGCGTGTGTCTGTCTATGCAGTGGGTCAATTTCAGGTGCAGGAACGCACTTCCTGCCGAGTTTGCAAAGACGAGGAGCCTTTGCTCAGGTTTCGAAAGGCAGAATGCCTTCGTGGGGTTTCAGGGGCAATAGCCCCTGAAAGAATGAAACAACAAGCATCGAACAAAAAAAGTAAATATATACAAAAAGAGCATTTTCGTTAATAAGAATTCTTATTAATGAAAATGCTCTTTTTAAAAATATAAATTTCTTTTCTTATAAAGCTTCTGCGATTTGGACAGCGTTGAGGGCTGCGCCTTTCCAGAGTTGGTCGCCTACTACCCAAAAGGAGAGTCCATTTTCAAAGGCGGTATCTTTGCGGATACGACCTACACCACACTTTACTTTGCTTTGGTAGAAGAGAGGCATTGGATATTTTTTATTTTCAACATCGTCATTGAGCTCCGAACCTGCGAATTCAGAGATTACTTTACGAGCAACTTCAATATCAACAGGCTTTTCAAATTCCGCATTGATTGCAATGCTATGCGCGCGCATTACAGGAACTCTTACACAAGTTGTAGAACATGTCAAATTTGGCATAGACATAATTTTACGGCTCTCATTTAGCATTTTCATTTCTTCTTTAGTGTATCCGTTGTCTATGAAAGAATCAACTTGAGGAAGAACATTGAAAGCAATAGGATAAGGATAAACACTATTTACAATTTCTTTACCTGCAACATGACACTTGATTTGGTCTTCAAGCTCCATCATAGCTTTGACGCCTGTGCCTGAAACAGCTTGATATGTTGACGCAAAAAATCTTTTCAAACCGAAAGCTTTATTGAGAGGACAAAGAGCCATCAATGAAATCGCAGTTGTGCAATTTGGATTTGCGATAATGTTTTTGTGATTCTTGATAGCGTCTGCATTGACTTCTGGAACAACCAACGGAACATTAGGGTCCATGCGGAAAGCAGAAGAATTATCGATTGCAATGCAACCACGCTTTGCGGCTTCCGGCACCAATTCTAAAGAAGTGCTTCCACCTGCGCTAAATATTGCGATATCTAAATCATTAAAAGAATCAGGAGTTGCTTCTTTTATTGTAAAAGAGTTTCCTTTATGTTCTACTTTTTTTCCAGCAGAACGAGCCGAAGCAAGAAGAACTAATTCTTGCATAGGGAAGTTTCTTGCGAAAAGAAGTTCAATAAGCTCTTGACCAACAGCACCTGTTGCGCCAACAATTCCAACTCTATATTTTTTACTCATGGAAGTTTTTTTTGATAAGATAATGAAGTTATGTAATGAATTAAATATTACAATGACGAAGCATTGTATTTTTGTCAAAATTTGCGAGCAAAAACTTTATATTTTTGAAAATGGTTGCTTTGTGAGAGATTTTGATGTCTCGACATCAAGAGCAAAACCATCCTGTGTGACTGATTCATTGGGGACTCCAACAGGTCTGCACTTCATAGATGGCAAGATTGGCAATGGCGCAGACAGCGATACTGTTTTCATAAGCCGCAAACCTGCAGGTAAAATTTCCGAACAAAAAGATTTGTCATTAAATATGATTACAACACGCATCATGCGTCTGAGAGGCTTGGAAGAAGGCAAGAATGTCGGAGGCCATCTCGACACTTTCAATAGATATGTTTACATTCACGGCACAAACCAACATGACAAAATTGGAACACCTAATAGTCATGGATGCGTTCTGTTAACCCCTGATGATATGATTCATCTTTATGACTTGATTGATGACAAATCTATTGTATATATTTCAATGTAGTAAAAATGACAGCTTCAATACTCATAGTTGACGACGAAAAAAATACTCGAGAAGGACTGCAATCAGCATTGTCCTTAGACTACGATGTCGCTATCGCAGCCAATGTTGATGAGGCTTTGCGACTGATGAATGTCGAAACTTTCGACATTATTCTCACAGATTTGCGTATGGGTAGCCAATCTGGGATGAGTCTTTTAGAAAAGGTTAAATCTGATTTTCCTCACACTTCTTGCATAATGATGACTGCATATGGCAATATCACTACCGCAGTCGAAGCTATGAAAAAAGGTGCGAGCGACTTCATCACAAAGCCTATAGATTTAGGATTATTGAATGCGATAATTTCACGCACCTTGAAAAATAAAAAAGATTTTTCATCTTCAGCTGTCACCGCTGAAACCGCTCCGAAAGCTATTACAAAAAATTCAAAAATTTCGACGAATCTGAAAATAATTTCAGAAAGCAAAGCAATGCAAGAAGCATTGATTATGTCTGAAAAAGTTGCGGCATCTAAAGCAACTGTTTTGATTACAGGAGAGACAGGCACAGGCAAAGAGCTTGTCGCAAAATTTATTCATGACAACTCTCCACGCAAAGACGAACCTTTTGTTGCCCTGCACTGCGCCGCTATTCCCGCTACTTTGCTTGAGTCTGAAATCTTCGGATACGAAAAAGGAGCTTTCACTGGAGCTAATCAACGCAAGATTGGCAAGTTTGAATCAGCCGACAAAGGCACAATTTTTCTTGATGAAATAGGTGAGATTGATGCTCCTACTCAAGTGAAAATTTTGAGATTTTTAGAAACAAAAAGTTTCGAACGTCTTGGCAGTGTGAAGAGCACAAACATAGATGTAAGGCTGATTTGCGCAACAAACAAAGATTTAAAAGCTCTTGTTGCCGAAGGCTCTTTTCGTGAAGATTTATTTTATAGACTAAATGTAGTGCAAATAAAACTCTCTGCTCTGCGTGAACGAAAAGAAGACATTGAGCCAATGTTAATGCACTACCTAAATTATTTTGCAGAAGAAAATTCTTTGCCAAAAATCGAGGTGACGAAAAAAGCAATGAATGTGCTAATTAATTATTCTTGGCCAGGAAATATTCGAGAGCTGAGAAATTTTTGCGAAAGCACCGTCGTAATGTTAAGCTCAAAAACTTTAGATGTCTCTGATTTAGATGGACGATTTTTTACTGAAAATTTGCCTATTGTAAAATCAGAAAATTCAGAAAATTCAAATACATCCACAAATCTTTCAGACAACGAGCATTCAATGATTCTAAAAGCTCTCGAACAAACCAAAGGTCACAAGTCAAAAGCCGCAGACCTGCTTGGCATCTCGCGCAGAACTCTTCATAGAAAGCTAAACGAGAAAAAATAATGAACGAAAAAAATATGAAAAATCTAAAAATATTTTTACTCCTTTTATCTTGCATGCTAATTTCCGCATGCACGTCAACGGTGAATTTTACACCCATAAATCCTGATAAAAACAAAGAATTCTCCGCCACCAATCCTGACGAAATTGAAATCTTTTTTACAAAAAAACCTGATTACAAATATATCGAGTTAGGTATACTCTCCTCTTTATCAGGCTCAGTTGCTCAAGATGAAGTTCAAGTATACAGAGAAATGAAAGAAAAAGCCGCAGAAATAGGAGCTCATGGACTCATCGTCATGCAAACCCTCACCGATGTCATGACCTCAGGCTCCGTTAACTTCGACGTTTGGGGAAATCCCATGATGTCTGAACGCAACATAATCCGCTACAAATACCAATCCATGGCCATCCGCAAAACTGAATAAAAAAAGAAAATTTTTTATTTTTTAAAAGGCGAATTATGAAAATAATATTTATTTTCACAATTCGCCTTTTTGTATAAATATTTATTTTCTTGTTCGTGGGCTTTCTTGTTGGGCTCTGCCCAACACCCGCAAAAGGCTTTGCCTTTTGAATCCAGCAAAGGGCTGGTTTCGCCCTTTGCAATCCCAAAGCAAACGTTGCGTTTGCATCATATAGCCCTTCTACATAGACAGACACACGCATTGCTTCGCAATTGCTGAATGCGATGTCTTACAAGTCATTTTTTAGTTTTACTCTCTTAGCATTCTATTTGCTCGCATTTTTTTATTCGGCAAATCGCATCGAGCAATTGCGAAGCAATGCGGACAATTTGACCTTGCAGACTATGAGTAATTATCGTTGCAAGTCGCACTTGCTTTGGGATTGCAAAGGGCTTTTTTTCGTTCACAGCCCTTTGCTGGATTCAAAAGGCAAAGCTTTTTGCGAGTGTTGGGCAGAGCCCAACAAGAAATAAATAATTACAAAAAAGGGAATTTTGAAAATAGATTTATTTTCGAAATTCCCTTTTTTAAAAATAATAATTACTTATTATTTATTTTGCGTTTTTTGCGCTGGTGATTAGAGCCATGAAGGAATCAGCTTTGAGGGCTGCGCCGCCGATGAGACCGCCGTCAATATCTTTTTGAGCGAGGAGTTCGTCAGCATTTTCAGGTTTCATTGAACCGCCGTAGAGGATTTGGATTGTATTTGCGCCTTCGCCAAATTGAGCTACGAGCATTTCACGAATAGCAGCATGAACTTCTTGAGCCATTTCAGGAGTTGCAGTTTTGCCTGTGCCAATTGCCCAAACAGGTTCGTAAGCGATAACGATTTGATTTGCAACACAAGAGCATAATCCTGCGAGACCACCTTCCATTTGAGTTTTGATTACAGACAAAGTTTTGTCTGCTTCACGCTCAGCGAGAGTTTCGCCAACGCAAAGGATAGGCATCAAGTTAGAAGCCAAAGCTGCTTTTACTTTTTCATTGATAAAAGCATCAGTTTCTTTGAAGTATTCGCGTCTTTCGCTATGACCCAAAATCACGTATTTGCAACCTGCGCCTGCGAGCATTTCAGGAGAAACTTCACCTGTGTATGCGCCTTCAGCTTTAGGATACAAGTTCTGACCGCCAACCTTGACAGCAGAACCTGCAACAGTTTTCACAACGTTTTCAACGCTCAAGAAAGTTGGGCAAATAGCAACATCAACAGAAGAGTCGTTGCCAACTTTGTCCGCGATTTCTTTAGCCAAGACTACTGCTTGAGCAGCAGTCTTATTCATTTTCCAATTACCTGCGATTAAATATTTACGAGACATTTTTTTACTTTTTTTGAGATTTAAATTAGCAAGAGCAGCAGCATTTTTTTTCTAAAACTGCAACGCCTGGGAGTTCTTTGCCTTCAAGGAATTCCAAGCTTGCGCCACCGCCTGTAGAAATAAAGCTGACCTTAGGAGCAAAACCACTCTTCTTAACAGCTTTAACAGAGTCGCCACCGCCAACGATGCTAAGCGCACCACTATTAGCAACAGCTTCTGCGATTGCAAAAGTTCCCTTTGCAGAATCTTTGATTTCAAAAATCCCCATAGGACCATTCCACAAAATAGTTTTGCTCTTAGAAATTACATCATTGAACAAAGCAATAGACTTTGAACCGATGTCAACACCAGACCAGCCATCTTCAATAGACTCAACCTCTTTGAGAGCACCCAATTTGCCATTAGCAAAATCGATGTTGTCAGAAACCATATTGTCTACAGGCAAGAGCAAATTAACGCCCTTAGCTTTTGCTTTTTCAATAGCTTGTTTAGCCAAGTCAACTTTGTCAGCTTCTGTAAGAGAAGAACCAACGGCTTTACCCATAGCCAAGAAGAAAGTGTATGCCATAGCTCCACCAATAATCATGTTGTTGCACTTTTCTAAAAGAGCGTCAATTACAGTGATTTTGTCAGAAACTTTAGCACCACCCAAAATAACTGTGAAAGGCTTTTCAGGATTTTCAGTTTTTGTGCCTAAGAATTCAAGCTCGCGCTCAAGAAGGAATCCTCCAACTTTTACAGGAACAAATTTTGCGATACCAGCAGTCGAACAATGAGCTCTATGAGCCGAACCAAAAGCGTCGTTTACGAAAACTTCCGCCAAAGTATCTTCAGCTAATTTCTTAGCAAATGCTTCGTCATTTTTCTTTTCTTCTGAGTAAAAACGAGTGTTTTCCAAAAGAACAACATCTCCATCTTTAAGATTTGAACAAATACTTTTTACTTTTTCGCCAACACAATCATCAACAAAAACAACGTCTTTGCCAATTTTTTCAGACAACGCTTTAGCCACAGGAGCCAAAGAAAATTGCTTGTCTTCTTTAGTCTTTGGACGACCCAAATGACTTGCTAAAATTACACGAGCACCATTTTCTATCAAAAACTTGATAGTAGGCAATGCGCCAACAATACGAGTGTCGTCGCTGATTTCACCCTTTGAATCAAAAGGCACATTGAAGTCCACACGGACAAAAACATTTTTGCCCTGAACTGATATATCTTTAACTGTTTTGATTTTTGACATTTTTATTTTATGTTAAATTTTTACAAAATGAGGCGGAGCGTTTATTACACTCCGCCTCAAAGTGTCAGCCTTGAGAGGCTTTTTACCTTTTTTAAATTAGAGGAACTTTGCCATCTTCATGAGAAGCTCTGCACAACGATTTGAGTATCCCCATTCGTTGTCGTACCAGCTTACCAACTTGAAGAAGTTGTCGTTCAATGCAATACCGCTACCTGCGTCGAAGATTGAAGATAATGGGCAATGGATGAAGTCAGAACTTACAACTTCGTCTTCTGTATAACCCAAGATATCTTTGAGAGAACCCTTTTCAGAAGCTTCTTTCATCTTTTTGCAAATTTCAGCATAAGTTGTAGCTTTTTCAGTTTTTACAGTCAAATCAACAACAGAAACTGTTGGAGTTGGAACTCTGAAAGCCATACCTGTGAGCTTGCCTTTAACAGCAGGCAATACCAAAGCAACTGCCTTTGCAGCACCTGTGCCAGATGGAATGATATTGATAGCAGCACTTCTGCCACCTTTCCAGTCTTTGCGTGAAGGACCGTCAACAGTCTTTTGAGTTGCAGTGTAGCTGTGAACAGTAGTCATCAAACCTTCAACAATGCCGTAGTTTTCCAAAACGACTTTAGTGATAGGAGCCAAGCAATTTGTTGTGCAGCTTGCGTTAGAAACTACATCATCAGAAGCAGTCAAAGTTTCGTCATTAACACCAAGAACTACAGTTTTGATGTCGCCCTTAGCAGGAGCAGAAATGATTACTTTTTTAGCGCCAGCTTGGATATGACCAAAAGCTTTCTCATCGCAGAAAAGACCTGTTGATTCGATAACGATATCAACGCCTAAATCTTTCCAAGGAAGAGCTGCTGGACCTTCTTTAACAGCCAAAGTTTTAATTTCTTTGCCATTAACAACGATTGTGTCTTCACCTTTAGCTTCAACAGTGCCTGCGAAGCGACCTTGTATAGAGTCGTATTTCAACAAATACGCCAAGTTGTCTGCTGGAACGAGGTCATTGATAGCAACGACATCAACGTCTTTGCCGAACAAACCTTTGTCCACGATTGCTCTGAATACGAGACGGCCGATACGACCGAAACCATTAATACCTACTTTAATTGCCATTTTGTTATCC
>JGI994J12354_10001107_pt1 | contig 27259 bp, 31 predicted proteins | sample IntmicLarv3ML3BL_FD_12354 | JGI IMG/M metagenome (IMG submission 12354)
ATCATTTTCTCTTTTTGAGCTAATTTAGTTAATAAGGCTAGCATGACCAAACGTTGATAAGATAAAACGTAAATATCCGTGTCTATTACCAAACAACTGATACAAGATATTCTTTCTTTTATACTATTATAGTATTGATTTGAAAAAGTTTCTTTCACTAAACCATCCAACTCTTCTTCCCATTGGCTTTCATCAGAAGAAAAGACTCTTCTGACAATATCTTTATTCATTGTGGTCTGATTTTTCAAGAATAATGAATAAGTAGTAAAATCCTCACTCAGATGCATTTCATAATTACCTTCTTTTATACTATTCAATAAAGCAGTCTTACCAGCTTTATGTTCACCTACTACCATCAATAACCCATCATAAAGTTGAAGGTTTGTTGTTACTCCAAAATCTACTTTTATTTCTCTAGTAATGTGCATCGCCGTTCCAACTTTCTGTGTACTTTATTATTTTAGCATTTAACAACACCTTTTTATACAAGAGCAAAAGAAAAAGTGCTAATTATTAGCACTTCAACAATTACATTTCTTTAAGAAAAGCCATATATCCTTTGTATGCTTCATAGACATCAACTTGACTAGTCACTTCCCATGGAGCATGCATGCTTAATACCGCCACTCCAGAGTCAATAACATTCATATTGTATTGTGCCAAGATGTAAGCGATTGTTCCGCCTCCACCAGCATCAACCTTACCTAGTTCAGCACTTTGGAACGATACATCATGTTTTGCAAACGCTTGTCTAATCCTTGCTATGAATTCTGGGTTGGCATCGTTACAACCACCTTTTCCTCTAGCTCCTGTATATTTATTTATGCACAAACCATGTCCAAGGTAAGCGGAGTTGGTCGCTTCATAAACTCCTGGGAAGGTTGGATCAAAGCCAGCTGAAACATCGCTTGATAACATATCGCTATTTGCATATAGACGACGTAGTTTCAATTCGCTAAAACCTCCACTTAGTTCTAACATTTCGATTAGCAAATTCTCAAAGAAGTTTGAATGCATTCCTGTAGCTCCAATACTACCAACTTCTTCTTTATCAACTAATAAAACACAACTAGTTTTATCCAACGTTTCACTATCTAGAAGTGCCATTAAGGAAGTATATGCACATACTCTATCATCTTGCCCATACCCCATAACCATACTACGATCTAGTCCATAATCTCTTGCATTCCCTGCTGGAACTATTTCTATTTCCGCGGAAATAAAATCTTCATCTTCGATATCATATTTCTCTTTAATGATTTTCGCAACATTTGCTCTTACAGCATCCTTTTCTTCACCATCTAAAGGTATATTCCCTACTGTAACATTTAGTTCTTCACCTTCAATTACTTTTCCTGCTGTTTTGGTCATTTGTTCAGCAGCAAGATGCGGTAACAAATCTGTTATTCCAATAACTGGATCACTTTCTTCTTCACCAATCACGATATTAACAATAGTTCCATCTTTTTTAACCACCACCCCATGCATAGCAAGTGGCAAAGTAACCCATTGGTATTTCTTGACTCCGCCATAATAGTGAGTTTTTAGAAAAGCAAGGTCCTTATTTTCATACAGAGGATTTGGTTTTAGATCCAAGCGCGGAGAATCAATATGCGCACCCAAAATATTCAACCCCGCTTCTAGTGGTTTATTGCCAATATGAAACAAAGTAAGAGTTTTATCCATATTGCTATGATACACTTTGTCTCCAGCTTTCAATGGTGTTTGGTTTTGGATAAAATCATTTAGGTCAACGTAACCATATTCTTTAGCAATTCTCACGCCTTCCCAAACGCATTCCCTTTCCGTTTTGCAGATGGATACATATTTTTTATAACCATCATTGAACTTTCTTAGTTCGCCAATTGACTTGTCGTCATACTTTTTCCATGCTAGTGCCATTTTTATCCTTCTTTCTAAATTGTTGCTTGTATTATATCAAATTATTTCTCTGTTGAAACATTAAAATGTTTGATAACTAACTGGTCTGCTAAACTGTTTAGTTGCTCCGACATAGCACAAACACATAGTAGGGTAACAAATACATCTTCCAATCCTACATCATTATCGATGCTTGGTAATAGTTCATCGATTAAGGCAGGGAAAACTTCCTTTTCATTTTCCTTGAAAGCCAGATATTTCCGATAGGCTCTAACAAAACCATCTTCCCCAATTTGTTCAACTTCATACATCTTTTGCATCACTGTTTTCATCTGCTGCATCGTTAAGGAGTTCTTCATGATATATATCATCAGTATTTGCATAATTCTTTCTTTTGAATACGTTTTACCCTTGATTGGATTAATCATTTTAGCTTTTGAATAATTATTAATCATCGTCTTAGTAATAACCTTTTCATCAGAATCGACATTACCAAACTTAGAATCAAATAATGTTATTATTTGATCCATATATAAGTCTAGTGATGGAATGTCTTCGGGCAATAAATCTCCATTACTTAACAATTCATCTAAGATGTTTTTAACTTCTCTTTTCATGGTGTCACCTACTTACAAATATGATACTTGTTTTTATGGATTTTGTGAATAAATAATTGCAAAATCTAGATAATGTTATATAATTATGTTGTCATGTAGTATTCAATACTATATAAGGAGGCCGTATGTTCTACAAGCGTTTTCTGAATGTCGAAGATAGAATAAGTAGTTACACCCACTTTGTTGGCGCCGCTTTTTCGATACTGATAGTGGCTATTTGGCTTATTGTTGGCATCGTCCAAAAAGTGGAACTAAAAGTTCTAGTAGCCACCTTGGTGTTTGGATTCTCATTAATAGCATTATATAGTTCTAGTAGTTACTACCATGCTATTGCTAAAGACAATCCTCATCACACCATTTTTAGAAAACTAGACCATTCGATGATTTACGTTTTGATTGTTGGAACCTACACCCCATTAGTGATTAAGTATTACGATTCAGCCACACAAACTTTAGTTATTCTGTGGTTGCTTGCTTTGGCAGGAATCGTTCTCAAGCTTTTTTGGCTAAATGCTCCTCGTTGGATATCCACAGGGCTTTATCTCCTATTGGGTTGGGCTGTGATTTTTATGAGATCCATGCTAAGCTTGCTTCCTTTTCCATGTTTAATATTAGTAACTTTGGGGGGTGTTTTCTACAGCATTGGTGGTATAATCTACATAGCAAAAAAACCTAACCTTAATAGCAATTGGGGATTTCATGAAATTTTTCATATCTTAATAATGTTGGGTTCATTGTCGCATATTCTCGCAGTTACATTCTTTGTATTGTGAGTAGAAAGAGGAAATATGGTACGTATTACATCTGATACTGGAAGTTTGTTCAATATTGAAGAAGGAAGAAAAATAGGAGTTGGCATTTCACCACTACTAGTGACTATTGGTGGCAAGACCTATCGCGAATTCGAAGAAATATCTTCCAGACAATTTTATGATTTGATTTTAGAGGGGAACTTGCCTCTTTCGAGCCAACCTCCAATTGGTGAGGTTGTTGAACTTTTTAATGAGTATTCTAAGGATGGCGAAGAAGTAATTAATCTTTCAATGGCTGATGGTTTATCAGGAACATACCAGTCAGCGTGTTCTGCAAAAAAACAAGCAGACCACCCTGAAAGAATCCACGTAATCAATACTAAGACACTTTGTGGACCACTAGTATATTTAGTTAATTTAGCCAATAAAATGAGTAAAGAAGGCAAAACAGTTCATGAGATTAAAGAAAGAATGCAAAAATCCATTGACAACTGTCGCTCATTTCTAATGCCTCAAGACTTTGATTACTTAAAAAGAAATGGACGGTTAACCCCAATAGCTGCTAAACTTAGTGGATTTCTAAAAATTCAACCAATTGTCACGCAGACTCCAGATGGAACTCGTTTAGATAGTTTTGGAATAGGGCGTACTTTTGCAAAAGCTGTTGATAAAATTGTCAATGAAATGAAAAAATCAAAGTATGACCACAATTACATAACTTATGTTTCACATGCTTTCGCAAAGGAACAAGCACAAAAAGCTAGAGATATGATAGTAAAGGCTTTCCCAAATATGGAAATCCAAATACTTGAAATATCACCGGCCTTCATTACTCAAGGCGGACCTAAGTGTGTGGCTGTACAATCAATCCTAAAATAAGCAAAATAGAGCCTTCGCTCTATTTTTTTTACTAGTTTAATTAGTCTGATATTACTACATCATCTGCCTTAATGAAAGAGTAGATACTATCTTCTGTTTCATATTCGCTATATACTCCAACAACCTCTATTTCATCACCCTCTTTGAGATAACTATGGTCTTCACTCCAAACAAACTCGAACCCTTGAAAGCAACACCCTGTGGAGTCGGGAACAAGCACTAGATGATAAACATCGCCTTCATTCGAGGATGAGATAAAATATATTCCTTTAATCTTAACCGTTTTACCTAGGTATTTTTCTGGCTGCATAATCATGTTATTTATTTCTGCCGCTGCCATAATGTCACTAAGTTCAGTTAAATCTATATCTACATTTTGTAGATTACTAGGGATAGCAGATTCTTCCTTTTGATTTACTTGAGCGTTTTCAGTGCCAATAGTATCTGTTTTTGAACATCCAATTAAACAAAGCATCAAAACTATAATCACACAAATTGAACATTTTCTCATTTTCTTATCTCCTTAACGTTCCAACTAAACTAAAGCCTATAAACCCTGCGATATCTACTACAACAATAGTAGAACCTACAGGTGTTCCTGCCAATATTGAAATGAGTATGCCTAAGGTTGCTCCAATAACTGAAAACAGTATTGAGCAGATTATGGCTGACCTAAAACTCTTGAATACTCTCATTGCTGATAATGCTGGAAATACAATCAGGGCCGATGTTAACAAAGAGCCCACTAAATTCATAGCTAACACAATTACCAAAGCAGTAACAATCGCAATAATCATGTTGTATTGGTTTGCGTTAGTGCCTGTAGCAATCGCAAAGTTCTCATCAAAAGTAATCGCAAAAATCTTATGATAGAAAACTAGAAATATCAAGATAACTAAAATAGCAATTCCTATGGATACCCAAACATCAATTGCACTGAGGGTTAATATTGAAGTCGAACCAAATAAAGTAGTGCAAACATCAGCAGAAATGTTCGATGAAACAGAAAATATGTTCATTAACAGATACCCTAGCGCTAAAGAACCAACTGAAAGGGCCGCCACAGCAGCATCACCTTTTACCTTAGTGTTTTGCCCAGTACGTAATAATAATACTGCACAGATAACTGTTATTGGGGTAACTATAATAATGTTACTACTGAGATTTAAAATACTAGCTACCGCCATAGCTCCAAAGGCAACATGTGATAAGCCGTCGCCTATAAATGAAAAGCGCTTCAGTACCAAAGTCACCCCTAACAAAGCTGAACAAAGAGCAATCAAAATACCAACAATCAAAGCGTAGGTAACAAAGGGATATTGAAAATACAAGATAAGTTTATCAATAATTTGCATCATTTCTTGTCACCTCCACTAGCCATATTGTATCTTTTGGTAATATCTAAACTAAGGTACTCTTTTTTTGACCCATAGAATGATGTTCCGTTTCCAAGATGTAGGATATGACTGGCATATTTAGTTGCACACCCAATATCATGTGAAATCATCACAATGGTAATTCCACTGTTATTCAACTCTTCAATTATTTGATACATCTCAATCGTTGCCTTAGGATCAAGGCCAGCAACCGGCTCATCAAGTAACAGTATTTTTTCAGTTGCACATAGGGCACGTGCCAAAAGAACGCGTTGCTTTTGCCCGCCTGATAATTCGCGATAACACCTTTTAGCTAAATTACTGATTCCTAATTTTTCCAAATTATCGAGGGTGAGTTTTTTCTCTGCTGTATTGTAATATGGGCGCAAACCCTGGCGATTTAGACATCCTGATAAGACTACTTCATTCACTGATGCAGGGAAATCCATTTGTAATTCTGTTTGTTGTGGTAGATAACCTACTTCATTTCGCTTAAAGCCTTCATACGTTATTTCACCAGACATACACGAAATAAGCCCCAGTAGCGCCTTCATTAGTGTGCTTTTACCTGAGCCGTTTTCGCCAACAATGCATAAATAATCTCCTTCATCAACACTAAAACTAAGGTTATCAATGACTTTCGAACCATTATATCCTAATGAAACATTTTTTACATTTAGTAATGTCATATACTTCACCTCTTTCAGTTCAATGCTTGCTTTAGTACTTCAAGATTACTTTTCATGATACTTAAGTAAGTTGTACCAGCCTCAATATTCTTATCGGTAACTGCTTGCATAGAATCAAGAACTAGAATGGTTTGATTCTTATCTCTACTGTTTTCAGCAATAGTTTTGGCAAGCGCTTGATTAGATCCTTCAATAACGACGATACTAGTTAACGATAATTCATCAAGTTTATTAACAAGGAAAACAATTGTTTCAAAACTTGCCTCTGTCTCAGCCGAGCAGCCCGAAAATGCTGCATAGTAATCTAAATCATAATCATCAACCAAGTATCTGAATGGAAAACGATCGCCAAATAATAGGGTATTGAATACTGCATCGTCAACAACTGCTTGATACTCTTCATCCAATTCATTTAGTTTCGCAGTATATTCGCTAACATTAGCCCGATAATCATCCGCATGGTCCACATCAAGTTTTCCTAATTCAACCGCAAGGTAATTACAGATAACTCGAGCATTTTTAAGTGATAACCAAACATGCTCATCTAAATCATCGTGAGTATGTGATTGCTCAGTTGCCTGTTGCATCCCTTCGACAAGTTCTTCTTCCTTTGCCCTGTCTTCTATTACGTCAATAAGTTTTATTATGACAGTATTACTGCTTACATTTTTTAAGATGGCGTTTACCCAATTATCTGATTCACCTCCAATATATATAAACATGTCGCAAGCATTTATCTTCGCAATATCCTCCGTAGATGGTTGAAAGTTATGCAAATCTACTCCACTTTTGATTAATAGAATAAGTTCCACCTTCTCAATTTGTTCCCCAAGTATTTGTTTCACCCAGTCGTATTGAGGAAAAGTGGTTACCACAATAGTGAGTTTGTCATTTTCTATCTGCGTATTTTTATCAGAACAAGCAGTTAAAAAAGGCATAATTAGAAATATTGCCAATAGGCAAGTTAGTATTTTTTTCATAGTCAATCCTCCAATTCATAACACCATAAAAAACTAGATAATTTTAAAATCCATTATAAAAACCAAGACTTAGCATCTTGTTTCGTTTATTTAGTTATTTTAAATAGTCAATTTTATTTTAAGAGAAACTAGAGTAGAAAAATCATCACAAAGAATCTCTTTTTGGATATTGAATATGTGATTAGTTAGTTGAATGGTAACTACTACCAAAAAAGTTCCTGTTGCATACTCATACAATGAATCCTTTTTTGTTTTTATCAGAGTACAGATTTCGCATTGAACTCCTTCGCACTCATGCTCTAATCCTCTTTCAACAAATAAGAAAGAAAAGGATACGGCTAAAACTACCAAAAAACAGCTTAACATTTTAATTGTGTTGTTGTTTTTCATGTTAACCATCCCCTCTTTTTTTATATATTATACACTTAACAAACAAATAAGTCGCTTTTGGCACACGCAAAACTCTGTTTTTCAATAAAATTATACACCAAGCATTGTTCCACTAATAGAACTCCAAGGCCATAAACAATTAATTATTGCTTATTTAGATTTGGTTTTGCTCGTATGAAACACTCGCCAATTATGAAGATTCACACCATTTATTTTCGATTGCTGCATCTTCTAGCTTTGTTTGGCGATGTACTATTGAAAAAATGTTTGTGCAGTTTAATGAAAAGCAAAACCAAGAAGCATTATTACTTGCCATAGCGCAATTAAAAGCGGTATTACTGAAATAAACGTAACCCATTTCTTTTTCTTTGCAATACCAATACCTAAAATAGTAACGCCAATAATAAGTACACCTAGTATTTGAAAAATAGTCATCGGTTCATCCTCCAAAATACAAAATATCTGATTATCAAATTTTATTCATCATACCACCAATCGGTAAGCAGGAAAAGTGTGGCCACACATGCGAATTTTCAAAGAAAATTGCTCGTCAAAACTCGCCCCAATGTTGTGGCATTCGCCTTATTATAAAATCAAACCACCCCTCGATTTCATAATTGCAATTAAAGCACACAATCATCAATTATTGTTTTCGGAACGCCATCTTTCATTTTGCTTAATTCTTCAAGTGCCTTATCCATATTTTCTTCATCATTTCTAGCACAATAGTATCGATACAGGTAATAATAACCATAGTACTTTATTGCAGGTAACTTAGCCTTTAAAAGTGGTGCAAAATCATCATATTCAACTTCTAATGTACCCTTATCAAAAACACCATGTATTACCATCTTAAACAGCGAAATTTCTTCTTCCTTTTCTTGCCCCTCACCATGAAGCCTTGCCCACCTTTTTCCATCAGTATAGAAAAGACCTGTTTCAAGCGGTAGCAAACAAGCGATTCCCATACTAAGTGGCATCAAACCGAGTAACAAAAAAACAATATTCAAATTTACAAGATTAAGCGATAAAAAGAAAATAGCCATCAATAATGAGGCGATTGGCCCTCCCAATAACACTTTGGACCATATTTTAATATTATCTGCTTTTTCATCAGAAGGTAATGCGCTGCCCATTCCTCCCCATAATGATAGGTCTTTTTCGAAATATACCTTTATCTTTTTTTTATCTTTTTTTATACCTATTGGGCCTACAACTAACATGTAAAAATCCCATCCATAAAAAAGTCCGGTTAGTATATGTCCCAATTCATGAATGATTCCACAGATCCAAAAACTAAACAATGATAAAAAAATAACCTGCAAAACTGTTACAAAGATATCCATAATACCTACCTCCTTATTAGCGTTCCAACTCAATTAGAATGCAAGAAAGTTTTTTACATAGTCTTTTCTATACTACTGGATTTTGTTCATAAAACAGTTTATTGGTTTTGCTAAACGCAAACAGAAAGGCGATATTCGCAGCGAATGCCACGATAGCACAGATAAGAACTAACACAGGAAGAAAGAATAGAACATAGACAAGAATCGAACAAACTGCAATTACTTTCCACGCTGAAAGTAGATTAGCTGAATTTAATTCTAGTTCTTGTTTTTTCTCAATTTCTTGAACTCCCATGATTATATTGTAGGTAATCAATAGAAAAATAGTTGCTGAGACTATTCCCAATAGTATATTGATCAAAATATCCAACTGACTACTAATACCAAACAAGTCCATAAGATAAGCAATGCTAGCATAAACAACCATAAATTTTGCATAGGGTAAAACTGCAGTAAATTTATCGCTGTAACCTCCCATTTCCTCTAGACCTTTTTTTACATAATAATATCCGATAAAACTAGGGATTAAACCAATTCTTGAGGCATCAAAGTCAAGATTAAAATTAATAAGTACTAGAATCAAACCAATAAAGATTTTTTTCATATTATCTTTCTCCTTCTATATTAAGCAAATTTTCACCAAGAAACCAGTAATCACCATTCAACTACATTGAAATATTTCATGTCATCAGCTACTGCTAAGCCAGTATGAAAGTTTCTGTCATCGATATAATCTAATATCAATTCAACTGCTATTTTGTTGTCGAGGTAATCATTCATCATATTTAAAAGTGCTACCCCATCAACTGCTGCTTTCTCAAACAACTCGAGAAAACTTAAATTGGATGGCTCATTTGTACTAGGGTGGTACCAGGTTCTTTTTTTAAGATTTAACACATCCCAACTCTTAAAATCTACTTGTGGAATTATCATTGAAGTACCATAATATTCTAATTTTAATGCCCTTTCTAAACGACCAATCCATTTCATCTTGTTACCGTTTGGGTCATACAACGCTCTTTCAATTCGATAGAAATCTTTTAGACTTTGTTTCATATCCTCTTTACCCAAAGTTATTTGCCAAATGTCTTTTAGCGTCTTGGCATATAAATCATATATGGGTTCATGGGTTGTACTTTTGTAGGTAACGAAATGATAAGGGCTTCTTTTACTAATGTCAATTCTATATTCATTAATCATAGCTCTATCAATATGAGACTCATACATACGATGCAATAAAGCCGACTTGCCTTTACAATCACCTGTTTGATTAAACACATATGGATGCGCCAAATGATCAAGAGCCCAATGTATTAGTACCCCAGCAGTATAGGCAGAATAAAACGGATTATTGTTTTCTTTGCAAAGTTTTAGCATTGTTTCAAACATTTCGTTGATGTGAAATTCATGCATTTTTCCACCATAGCCATTTACTTTTTCAGCCCATTCATTCCTTAGCCAAGGCCACGCATGGTAAAAAAAGAAAATATCAGGCCCACTAGTTCCTATCGAATAAACAGTATCAGTAACATTAATGGCCTCTTTAACTTTGCCTTCATTCATTCTAGTGTAAACTTCATCACCCAATAAACGGTGGGTATACATACTAGGCATATTGTTCCCCTTTAACTTAATTTTCTAAGAAATTCTTCCATTCTAATGATTGCTTCCTTAATTTCTTCAATACTATATGAATAGGAAATTCTGATAAAACCTTCTCCATGATCACCAAATGCTGTTCCTGGCACTACTACCACTTTAGCCTCATTAATTAAGCGAGAAGCAAACTCTTCTGATGATAAACCAGTAGAAGTAATATTAGCAAAAACATAGAAAGCTCCCTCAGGCATAAAACAAGGCAAGCCAATTCTATTACATTCACTTACAATATAATTCCTTCTTTGTTCAAAAGAAACCTTCATTTCTTCACTAACTTTATCACCATTATTTAACGCTTCTATAGCTGCATATTGAGAAATAGTAGGTGCACATAAAATAGCATTATCATGAATTCTTCCCATCATTTTAATAACGTCCTTATGAGCACAAATAAAACCAATTCTCCAGCCAGTCATTGAATAAGCCTTTGAAACGCCGTTCATCAAAATAACTTGATCTTTGATTTCTTCAAAACTAGCAATGCTATAGTGTTTTCCAACATATGTTAATTCACCATATATTTCATCAGCTAGCACCATAATCCCATGTTTTTTGATTACTGGTACAATTTTCTCATAATCTTCTTTAGTCATAATTCCACCAGTAGGGTTACTAGGAAAGTTAAGGATTAATAGTTTTGTTTTTGGTGTAATCATTGCTTCTAATTTCTCAGCAGTCAATTTAAAACGATTCTCTTCAACCAATGGCAAAGCTACAACCTTACCTCCACAAGCTAAAACACATGGCTCATAAGCAGCATACCCAGGGCTAGGAATAATAACTTCATCCTCGGGATCTAGTAGCACTCTCATTGTTAAATCAATTGCTTCTGAACAGCCTACAGTTATGATTACATTCTCTTCAGGCTTATATGTAACATTAAAACGACGATATAGATAATTACAAACTGCTTCTTTAAGTTCCTTAAAACCACCATTAGGCGTATAGAAAGTATTTCCCCTACTGATGGCATGAATTGCCGCTTCTCTGATATGCCAAGGAGTATCAAAATCTGGCTCTCCTATCGCCAATGAAACAACATCTTCTAAAGAACTGGCAATTTCGAAAAAAGCAGCGATTCCACTTGGTTTGACATTTTGAACTAATTTACTAAATTTATTTTCTATCATACTGATACAAACAACCTTTCTTGCTGCTTACTCTGTTCTTCTTCAAAAATAATACCATCTTTCTTGTAGTTCTTTAGCACGAAAACCGTTGAAGTTCCCTTAACACCTTCCATTGGTGCTAGCTTTGAACCCACAAAATTTGCTATATCATTCATTGTTTCCCCAGTTACCAAAACCAAAAATTCTGTTCTTCCACTTATTAAATACATGGATTTCACTTCGGGGTATTTACAAATCATATTGGCAACACGATCATAACCATTTTCTCTTTCAGGAGTAGAATTCACTTCAATTACGGCACTTACCTCTTCCTTAACACCATGATTACGATTAACTACAGTATGGTAGCCTGCAATGACTTTGCTATCTTCAAGTTCCTTAATTTTAGCCGCCACCGCTTCTTCTGTTTCATTTAACATTAGCGCAATATCTCTATTTGATATCCTAGCATTATCTTCTAAAATGTTTAACAACTTTTCTACTTCCATATTATTTCCTACTCTTTCTTGTAATATACTTAATATTTTAACGAGTAATCTTTCTTTTTACAAGTAAAGAAAAACCCACATTAGTGAGTTTAGTTCTTCAAAATTCTTGTTGCATTGATAATCGCAATTACTGCTACACCTACATCAGCGAAAACAGCTAGCCACATATTAGCCATACCGATGGCTCCTAATATCAGAAATAGTAGTTTGACGGTTAGGGCGAAAACGATATTTTGCTTAACAATTTGCATCGTTTTTTTGGCAATATTTCTGGCAACTGTTATTTTAGAAATATCATCTTTCATGATAACAACGTCTGCAACTTCTATTGCAGCATCACTACCTACTTGCCCCATAGCAATTCCAACATCAACCCTTGCTAGTACTGGAGCATCATTCATACCATCACCCACAAAGGCAACCATTTCCCCTGTATTTTTCTTTGCTAACAGTTCCTCAACAATTCTTACCTTGTCTTGAGGTAATAGTTCTGTATAGACTTCTTCAATTCCAAGTTCACTGCTAACCATTTCTCCAACTTCTTTTTTGTCGCCCGTTAGCATGATAGTCTTTAGGCCTTGTCTTTTCAATTCACTAATTGCCGTTTTGCTTTCAACTTTAACCTTATCCTTGATAATAATATGCCCAACATATTTAGCATCATAACCAACATAAACAACGGTTCCACTATCAGTTATGTTTGGTACAATGATTTCGTTTTCTTCAAACAAACGTTTGTTTCCCACTAATAATTCTTGACTACCATATTCACCACTTAACCCATAACCTGATATTTCCTTGACCTTTGATACTTTAGCCTTGTCAATTTCTTCATTATAGGACTCAACTATAGATACAGCAATGGGATGGTGAGAATTCGCTTCCAAATGAGCAGCCATCTTTAGCACTTCACTGTCTGATATTCCCTCACTGCTAACAGAAACTACTTCAAATTTACCCTCTGTTAGTGTTCCCGTTTTATCAAAAACAATTGTCGATAATTTTGTTAACGCTTCTAAATAGTTGCCTCCTTTTAGCAATATCCCCCGTTTTCCTGCTGCACCAATTCCAGCAAAGAAACTTAGTGGCACTGAAATAACTAAGGCACATGGGCAAGAAATTACTAGAAATATGCACGCACGATAAATGAAGTCGCTAAAGGTTGCATTAGTAATAATTATTGGTGGCACTATCGCAATAATAACAGCTATTGATACTACAATTGGAGTATAGTATCTAGCAAATTTTGTAATAAAATTCTCTATTTTCGCTTTTTTAGTCCCAGCATTTTCTACCATGTCTAAAATCTTGCTAGAGGTAGAATCAGCAAATTCTTTTTGTACTTCAATCGTCAATATTGAAGTCAAATTAACGCAACCACTCAATACTTCTTGACCCATTTCAACATCCTTAGGCAATGATTCACCAGTAAGCATTGAAGTATCCAGAGTACTACTTCCTTCAATTATTCTTCCGTCAACAGGTATTTTTTCACCTGGATAAACAACAATTACATCGGTTATTTGTAGCACTGCAGGATTAACTTTTTCAATTTCACCATTCTTTTGGATATTAGCATAATCTGGTCTTAAGTCCATTAGTTCTGTTATGGAGTTGCGTGATTTACTAACAGCTTTATCTTGGAAATATTCACCTACTTGATAAAACAGCATAACTGCAACGGCTTCGTGAAACTCCTTAACATACATTGCACCGAAAGTTGCGATGGACATTAAGAAGTTTTCATCCATTAGTCTTCCTTTGAACAAATTCTTAATCGCGCCATAGACAATGTCATAACCAATTACTAAATAACTTATAGTTAGTAAAATCATTTCAACCATTTCTGGAAACTTAAGCAGATATGTCATCAAAAAGAGGGCACTAGAAATCCCAATGCGCCATAGTATTAGATTACCTTGTTCACCACCATGACTATGTCCATGGTCATGGTCATGATGTGAATGACTATGGTGTTCATGTTCGTGATGTTCATCATGATCGCAATGTTCATGTTCACAATGTTTATGATTTTCATGGCTATGATCGTGATTATGAACTTCATGTTTTTTCTTACTTGCAGTTATTATAGCCTCAGGCTCAACTTTACTAGCCATTTCATTCATTTTATGGATAACTTCATCCTGGGAAAAATTACTTTCATAAACTATTTTCTCATGAATAAAATCAATTACTACTTCATCTATACCTTCTATTTTGTTTAGTGCTCGCTCCAACTTAGCCGCACAATTAGCACAATCTAGCCCTTCTACATATAATGTTTTCATTTTCATTTCCACTTTCTATTCACTAATATGCTCTAAACCTTGAGCATAAATGGAGAAAACATGATCGTCTTTAAGTGAATAGTACATGGTTTTTCCATCTCTTCTAAAGCCAACTAGGTTTGCTTGTTTCAATACTCTCAATTGATGAGATATTGCTGACTGGGTCATTTCTGTTACAGCTGCCAAGTCGCAAACACACATCTCATGTTCAAATAAAGCACATAGTATTTTAACTCTGGTGGAATCTCCAAAGACTTTGAACAAATCTGCTAAGTCATATAATGTGTCTTCACTTGGTAACCTTTTCTTTACTTCTTTCACTACATCTTCATGAATCATTGTTACTTCACAAGTTTCGATTTTATCCATAACTTCCTCCAACATATGAACATATGTTCATATATAATATAATACTACTGTAATTTAGTGTCAACAACTTTCGTTAACTACTTGCATATTTTTCTATTTTTAATATACTTATATATGCATGCCGGTTTAGCTCAGGGGTAGAGCACTTCCATGGTAAGGAAGGGGTCGACAGTTCAAATCTGTCATCCGGCACCATGATTGTCACTAGGACTAGCAGAAATGTTAGTCTTTGTTTATTTTAAACCCTATGAAAAGTTATTCATAACCCATGTTATAATCAAGGTGCTTTTAAACTAATTGAAATGAGGTTATTAGAAATGGTAAATGAATTACTTTCTAATCTAAGTAAGCTACATACAACTGAACTAGGAGTTGTTCGAATTAGAAGAAACCTTTCTTTAGAAACTAACGATGTAGTTGATTGGTGTAAAAATAAAATACAAAAACCAGAAAGTGTTATTACTAGAAACGGTAAAAACTGGTACATACAAATTGATAGTGTAATTATTACCGTTAACTCCCATAGTTATACTGTTATCACTGCCCATAAACTCTCAAGTAGTTAAGCGCTACTTGTTTTCTTTATTTTATATGGACACAAACATAGAATCCTCTTCTCTAGGTTTGTGGTATGTTCATGAAGCAGTATTAATGTTATTTATTAAGCGAAAGGAGAAATCAATGAATCAAGAAACTATTGGAAAGTTTATAGCAACTTGTAGAAAAGAAGCAAATATTACGCAAAGAGAATTCGCAGAGAAATTAGGAATAACTGACAAGACTGTTTCCAGATGGGAAAACGGGCACTATTTACCTGATATTTCTCTATTTGAAGAAATTTGCGAAATCTTAGATATTGATGTTATAGAGTTGCTGAATGCCAGAAGAATGAATAATAAAATTGAGGAGGAAGTGAAAAAGACAGTTATGGACATAGTAGATATTTCAAACAAGAAAATCGCTGAACAAAAAAGAAAAAATGATTTGAGAAACATCATTTTTACTGTAATAGTTGTTGCTTTAGTTTGTGTTTTATTCTATTTTATACAAACNCGTACNAATTANTCGCCTTTCATAGCTAAAACAAATGAACCAACGAAATATGAAATAACAATAGCCACTAAAGAAAAGGAAGACGGATGGGTCTGTATCTTTACAATAGAGGGGCATATTTCAAAAAGAGAAATTAGTGAATACAATTATGACTGCTACAATTTCAAGCATCCAAATTTGCCTGGCTTCTATACTGATAGAACAGAATTAAAAATAGATGATGAATATGTTTACTTTGATGAAATCTCATTTCCTGCTTATAGCCACAACCTTGACTATTTGGATGAGGTAAGTAAGACGAGTGAATTCTTTTATAGAAAATGGTTCACTGACTCAATAGTCCTAAACGATTTAGCATATCTAGAATTATCAGTACTAGATAAGCAAGAGATAGTCGACCTATATAACCAGGCTATTCAAGCAAAACCTTACGCAAAATATGGTAGATATCCTAATATAATTGCGCAAAGATTATATTCATCTAAGACCATTGATGGTTATAGTTGGGAAGTAGGGTATATTTTAGTTCATGGTAACATTGTTTATGTTGATATAAATTTACTTATTAATAACGAGTTCTTAATTGACTTAGTTGAGAGTGGAAAAGCTACGGAACAACAAAAAGTGTTGTATGAAACGATTGAAGATTTTGAAGAAGTAATAGTCAAAAAGCAGAAATTTGAAATCGATAGTACTTTTGCCAGCAGCAAGCCTTTTGATCTTCTGCAAGAAATTTTGCACACACTGGAACTGGAGGAACAAAACTATAGCAAATAAGATCGAAAAATCTGCGTAACAGGTTTAATTACGGTATAGAGTTAAATAAAAGACTGATAGATAAACTGTACCTTGTGGAAAAAGACAAAAAAAGGTCTAGACCACAGGGTACCGTTTATTATATGTTCGGGTTTTATCTTGCCACAAACTGTACTATAATGGTATTAACACTGAAATTCATATTGAATAAAACAACTGCTACAGTAAACACCTAACAATGTTAAGGAGACAAAATGGAAAAGTTTAAGTTAGTATCCCCCACAATTGAATACGAAGAACAAGCGATAGAGTTCATTAAGGAGCATTATGAACATAATCCTAATGTTTTACATATACATGGTGGTGCTAGCATCAGTAAGTATGTTGATGATTATGCTGGTTGGTTACAGAAATTGGAAAACGACAGAGCAACAATCGCTAATGAAGAAAGAGTTCCTGCTGAAACCTACTTTTTGATTAGGATTAGTGATAATAGGATTATTGGCACTATCAGCATACGTTTAGAATTAAATGACCATCTACGAAAATTTGCTGGCCATATTGGATTTGGTATTAGGCCAACCGAAAGAAAGAAAGGCTATAATAGAATAAATCTTTTCCTTGCCTTGCTTGAATGTCAAAAACGCAATATCGACAAAGTTATGTTAACATGTGACAAAGAAAATATCGCCTCTTCTAAAACCATGATAGGACTTGGTGGGGTTTTTGAAACAGAATTCTACGATGAAGATGCTGGCGACTTTACTCAAATTTACTGGATTGATGTTAATGAAGCAATTAAAAACAATATGGAACGTTTCAAACCATATATTTAGGGAGAAAAATTATGATGAGAGATGCTGAAAAAACAATTGGGAATTTAGTTGACAAGCAAAAAATTGCTTACTTAAGCTCTATTGATGAAAATGGCTTTCCTAAAACTAGGGCTATGCTCGCACCGAGAGTTAGAGAAGGCATTAAGACTTTCTACTTTTCAACCAACACATCTTCTATAAAAGTAAAAGAATTTATTGATAACCCTAATGCTTGTGTATATTTTTGCGACAATCGCTTTTATCGTGGTGTAACATTAACTGGAACTGTTAAGGTACTAACAGACTCGAAAAGTAGAGAACTGATTTGGAAACCTACTGATGTTATGTATTATAAAGAAGGTGTTGATGACCCTGATTACGCAGTAATAGAGTTCACTGCCACTAAAGGCGAGTACTATGGAAACTCTAAAATAGAACTGTTTGAAATAAAATGAGAACTCACTTCCAACGAAGTGAGTTTATTTCATTAGGCGATAATATCCTAACTCTAGTAGATACTCATATACCCTATTTACTGGTAAACCAATTACTGTATAGTAATCGCCTTTAATGCCAGTTATATACAGCGATGCTTGCCCTTGTAAAGCATAAGCACCTGCTTTATCATATGGTTCATCTGTCGCAACATATCGTTCTATTTCTTTGGCACTCATTTCCTTAAACGTAACCTCTGTTGAGGTATGAAAAACCCTTGTTTCCTCTTTCGACATAAAACATACCCCAGTTATTACCTTGTGTGTCTTTGCCGACAATAACGAAATCATCCTTCTAGCATCATCAATATCTTTTGGTTTACCTAGGATTTCATTATCAACCGTTACTATGGTATCTGCACCTAGCACTAAAGCTTCTGGATTACTACTAAAAACGTCTTTTGCTTTTTGAGTAGCAACATCTTCAATCGCTATCCCCAAAGGCAAAGATGTATCTATTATTTCCTGGGAATTAGAAACTTCAATCTCAAAAGGTATATTACATAAACGCAAGAGTTCTTGCCTTCTCAGCGAGGCTGAAGCTAAAATCAGTTTTCTTTTCATATGTTTTTCCTATCTTCTTCCAAACCCTGAGCCTCTAGTACTGCCCCCTGAACTTCTGCCACTAAAACTTCCACCAGATCTAGAACTAGAACTTCCGCTTCCTCTAAAGCCTCCAAAACCACTACTTCTGGAGGGTGAACTACTTCTGCCAAAAGAACTGGTTTGGCTTGTAAATACGCTAGAGTTCCCTGAACTGCGATAACTGTGATAACGAGGCGAAATTCTACCACTGTTGTAACTATTGTTACTATAGTCAGCCTTAAACACAATATACAGAAATAGCAACAACAAAATGAACCCTATTATAATGGCTAGCGTTTGCATATCCATAAAACTAGACGAATCTGTATCTGTATCAACTATTACTGGTTTTCCATACTCGCTTACTAGCACTTTATATAAGGCATCAAAAGTATCTTTAATCGCCTTATCATAATTGCCAGCCTCAAAAGGTACAATGAAATATTCATTAACTATTTCTTCTATTCTATAACTGTTTAAAACAGCTTCTAGTTTTCTACCAACCGTGATATAGAACTTTTGTTCCTGAGTAACCACTAACAACAAAATTCCATTATTATTTGAACCTATTTCCCACTCATTGAATAGGGTAACCGAATAATCCAGAATATCTGCATTAATATATTCTTGGGTGACGACTTCAATGTAACCACCACAATGACCATCCATAGCCCAGTTTTTTTCATGAATATAGTTTTCGGTTTCATTACTGATTACATTAGCATCATCCAAGTAATAGCCATCGATACTATCTGGTACGTCAATCGCTATAACACTAAGGGGTGAAAGCACAAAAGCCATCACGGCTAGCAAGACTGCTAGTCTTTTGAATAAACCCCTCATGTTTACCTAAAGTATTCTACTTTCTTGGCAAATACTTTCATGAAACTCGCAATAATTCCTGCTGTTTCCTCTTCATATTTAGAAACTAGAGTATTGTATGGATCATAACTGATAGTGTTTTGGGCATTGTTAAAGATTGACATTTGTTCTTTAGCAGATTTTGTGTGTTGTTCACTCATTACCTCATCAACTAATAAAGCCCAGACACTATTAATACTAACTTGTAAGTTCTGGTTGCATTTGTATTTATCGGCAATACTTTTGGCATTTTCTAAAGCTACAACACTCTTCTCACTTTCAACTATTTCAGTTGTAGTAACAGGTAAATATTGTTTGGCCAAAGTTATCATATTTTTAGCACAAGTTACTCTTGTATCTAAATCCCTTTGAATTGATAGGCCATCCTTTTTTTCTCCAACATTGAATTCCTTATAGATAGCATTTGCTTTGGAATTTAGTTGTGAAATTCCCGACAGAAAAGAACTACTAATAATCATAACAAGCATTAATGTAATCATTAGAACTTTGTTTTCTGTTAGCCTCATCAATAATCACCTCAATTACTATGCTCGAATATCCAATAACTTTTGCTTAAGTTCACCCTCAATACGTGCCAATTCTTCTTCAGCTGCAGCACGTTTTTCTCTGCCTTCTGTTTGAATCTTAACTACTTCATCAAGAGTTGTTATTAAGTGTTGGTTAGTTATCTTCAATGTTTCAATGTCAACAATACCTTTTTCAGATTCTTTTGCTGTTTCAATTGTAGCTTGCTTAAGTGTTTTAGCATTCTTCTTCAATAACTCATTGGTCACTTTATTAACTGCTTGTTGCGCTTCAACTGCTTGTTTAGAGTGATTAATGCCTAGAGCTAGTACCATTTGTGATTTCCATAGTGGAATAGTATTAACTAGCGTTGATTGAATTTTTTCTGTCATCAAAGTATCGTTATTTTGAACTAGGCGAATTTGCGGACCCATTTGTAAAGAAATATTTCGAGTTAATTCTAAATCATATAGTTTTTTCTCAAAACGGTCACAAAGTTGCGCTAAATCATTTGCTTTCTGTGAGTCTTCAGCTAAACCACTTTCTTGGGCTTTCTTTACTAAATTCGGTAACTCTTCTTCCCTAACTTTCTTAACTTTCTTTCTACCAGCTAAGATATACATCGTTAACTCCTTGAAATTAATCAAGTTTTTGTCATACATTTCATCTAGCATCGCAATATCTTTCATCAACTGAATTTGGTGCGATTCTAACGCTTCTACTATCTTGTTAACATTGATTTCCGCTTTATCATATCTTGCTTTAAATGATAACAGTTTGTTGCCTGTTTTCTTAAACAAACTAGCAAACCCTTTTTCTTCTTCTGCATCTGTTGAAAAACCTTTTAGTTCAATAACTAAATCAGTTAGCGTATTACCAATCTCCCCTAAATCTTTTGTCTTAACATTGCTTAAAGTTGCTTCGGAAAAAGTTGCAATCTTCTTTTGCGCCGCTGCTCCATATTGGAGTATTAAATTAGATTGAGTCAAATCTATTTGATTTGCAAAATCATCAATCTGCCTTTTTTCTTCATCACTTAAGCCATCTTCAGTAATATACAATGGTGTGATTTGTTTAGGCGCCTCCGTTGTAGCTAGCTCTGTTGTTTCAGCGACTTGCTCTTCCTCTGAATTCAAAGTTAAGGTTATTTTTTCTTCTGTCATTTACTTTCCTCCTTATTTATGACGAAATTTTCTTGCTGTAATAATGCTTCCAATACTTTAATATCTGTAACAATATCAATTGCTTCTTTCTCATAAAGAGAATCTAATTGCTCTTTAAACCCCATTTCAACTTGATCTAAAGTCGCTTCAATTTTAGCCATTGATGTTTTCACATTCTCACTAGGCATCGCTTCTTCTAGTTCACTGTAGTAATTTAACAACTTAACTAGGGTTGGCAAATAATAGGAAATAAACTTACGAATACTAGGGACTTTATCCGGATATTCTTTTACCCTGGCTAGAATGCTCTCTGCCAATTTAACTATTTCATCAATATCGATAGAAACTGTTTCATCTTTTATGGCGTCATTGGCAGCATTCAAGCTCTTGATATACCCTTCGCCTTCATTTAAAACTTCCAAAACTGTTAACTCTGCATATGGAATTGCTTCTTGATAGGTGATTTCCTTATCCTTGAAGACTTTCATTTTTCGCATCAAGAAATAAGCACCCACACTGATGACTCCCAAGATTATATAACTATACCATTTGTACATAGGAAAAATGATGGCTAAAACAAACCAAATAACTCCAATGGCCAGATATGGCATATTGGATGGTACTTTTCTAGTCTTGGTACGCATGTTATCCATCAATTCACCTCTTTACATATCTTACTCTACAAAAGATGTTTCGTCTAATCTAAAATCAACAAGTCTTAACTCATCTATTGCTGCTTTAGGTTCATCTAGTAAGCGTGAAGATTGCTTAAGAATTGCTTCTTCTACTTTATTTCTAGCCAAACGTCCGTTACCACTAATTATAGAAGTTTTTTGCACTTTATCAAAGAATTCATACAACGGTTTATCGCATTCGCTGTTAATTTGATAATCTTTGCTTTTAGCAATCGTTTTAGCAATATCAACTAATTCCTGAGCACTATAGTCTTCGAAATTAATAATATTTGGGAATCTGGATTTGAGTCCAGAATTTGACGTAAGAAATATCCCCATTTCCTTTTTATATCCTGCAAGAATAACAATTAAGTTGTCGCGGTAATCTTCAATACCCTTTACAATAGTGTCAATACATTCCAAACCAAAACTATCATCTTGGCCACGATAAAGCGAGTATGCTTCGTCAATGAATAAGACTCCACCTAAAGCTGAACGAATTACTTGCATCGTTAATGGCGCCGTATGTCCAACATAGCGCCCCACTAAATCGGCTCTAGTAACTTCAACTAGTTGACCTCCACTTAGTACCCCAATAGCTCTTAAGTATTTGGAAATAAGTCGAGCAATGGTAGTCTTCCCTGTGCCAGGATTACCAGTAAAAATCATATGTTTGGAAATAGCAGCATTCTTTAGTCCTTGTTGTTCTCTCATCTTTTGAATCTTAAAATTATCCTCCAAGGAAAGTACATATTTCTTAATTTCATCCAACCCTACTACTTCATCAAGTTCTTTTTTAATCTCCACTAAATCCATTGGGTCTTCTTTACTCAACCATTTTGACAATGGTAGTTCCTTGTCATCAACTCCTAACACTAATTCTTTCTTGTATCTTAGAGTTACATTTTCAACCTTATCCTCAGTTTGTTCTAATTTGTATTGAGTCAAAGCTCTGAAAAAATCAGCTGTCACTTTTACTAAACCATCAGCACCAACACTAGCAATAAATTGAGATTCATAAAAAGTGTTTACTGACTTATCACAAGTCAATACAATATTTAACTTGGTCAAACAATAATCGACCAATTCTGCTATTTGTTGTTTAGTTATTTCCGCGATAGCATCTTTATCTAAAACTGTAGTTTCAACAATATCCCCAAGTGCGTTCATAAAATCAGCACCTAGCAAATCTACTATCTTGCTTTTCTTCATATCTGTAAGCAACACTAAATAGTGGCCCTTCGCATCCAAAGTCCCTACAACATTTTTCATTAAGGCAGTATTTGTCTCAACTAATTGTTCATTTTGAACAACATAACGTTTTTTTAGGTCTATCTTACCTTCTACAAATAAGTCCGATAATTTAGTTAGGTAAGCAGGAAAACATAATTCTGCATTTTCGAAGACAATTATTTGCGCCGAATCCTTTATGGCAGTATAAACATCTTGCAAAAACAATTTCTCATCATCTTGAGTATTATAGAGTGATAAATCAATATATGAAATATCGCTAGAAGTAATAGCCTTCTTTTCACTCAATTCATTGACAACTACTTTTAAAGTATGATGTTTACCACTGCCCTTAGGTCCGTGTATTAAAATAGTATTTAATGGCTTGTCACCTTGTGCTTGGATTACATGCGGTCTACGAAACGCTAACACTAATCTATGTAAAAACTCACTTTGGCCAACTACTTCTTTTTTAGCAGCATTTTCTATTTCATTAAACTCTTCCATTGTTAACTTAATATTCTGTACTACTTGTAACCTTTCATTCTTTAAGTCTACATCTACCCCAAAATCTTTCTTGATTTCTTGTTGTAATCGCTCCAAATCAACATCGCTAGTTTCTCCAACCACACTAGCAGTCATTTGTTCTAATTCTTTTAGTTGATTCTCTAGATGTTCATTAATATCAGTATTAACAGTCTTCATTTCATTTAGATTTGCTTCAACTATTCTAGCTTCCTTCAGCATTTCTTCCGCACTTAAAACAGAAAAAGTGCGCCGATGCGCATTATCTCCAAAAACTCTTTCCTTAAGTTCGTTTAATTCCTCATCACGGGACTTTTTCTTCATCAATACTCTCCTACCTAATCGCACCTTTTAATACTGATGCAACTCTCATCATCATAGCATTTTTTGATTGAACCAATACTCTTTCTACTGTTTTTAGCCCATCATAATATCCTTTATCATAAAGATTCTGATTGCCTCTTCGATTAACAGCATTTAATTCCTGTTTTATAATTCTATCTACTATCACTAGATTTTGTTTGTTTAATTCCACTTTATCGATATAACGCTCAACGGCCTCGATATGTCCTGTTTTATAATTGCCGCGATAACGACTGTCATAATTAACACTATCAATAGCTTTCATAAAGTACTCATACCTATTTTCGCTATCACTGGCAGCAGATAGTTTGGCTACTGGTCGACGAGGTTTATTTTTGGCATCGATCCCGATTGCTATCTCGTCTTTAATCATCTCAGTTAACGAATCATAGCCTTTGTCTTTAGCAGCAGAATTTACTGCTCTGGTTACCATACGGCCAAAATCATCAACGGTGGTACTTTCAAAACTATCATCATTGATATGTTTCTCTAACATTTCATCCAATGAATTATCATCTTTTTTATCAACCATTTGCATCACCCTTTCCTTTTACTGCTTTCAAGGTGTTTTCTTCGATTAAGCCATCACTATGTAACAGCATTTCTAAAGTGCTCATATTAGCATTCAAATCCATTAGTTCCTCTTGACATAATTCATTTGAAATAGTCTTTAGAGCCTCATTAATCAAAATAGTGGTTTTAATTAGTTTGTCTTCAGCTCTAAGAAACTCTTCATTACCTTGTCCAGCATCTTGGAACTGACGATAATTTTCGAGAATATCAATTAAAATAGGTAAGTAATACTGATATACCTTTTTTAATTTACTCTTACTTTTCGGAAAATTCTTTTCAATAATCCCAATATGCTTAAGATACGAACAAGTCTGATACAGTCCGTTTGATATTTCTTCATGTGGTATCTCAGTATTCAACTGATTAATATGATCCATATATTCTTGAGCATTATCATATTCATTCTTTGCTTTTGCTCTTTCTTCTACAATTACCGGTTCCACGATAACCGGTTCAGATTTAACAACTCTTATTTCATCTATATTAGCGAATTCTATCAGCAACTCCATTAAACCATCATACAAATCACGATACTTCCCCTGGAAATCATCTAAGGTTGCAACGCAATCATCAACTTCATAAATCAACAACTCTCTAATAGAGGTATATTCACCTTTCAGAGGTCGTAGATTAATGTCACCAGTAACAATTAAGCGATCATTGTTCTCAAAGTACTTTTTCAAGGCTAAATGGATTTTTTCTCTTTGCGTTGGGGTCAATTGAGAGACCCTCGGGTTAAATGGTTTAGTCGTACTAGTTGTTTTTTGTTTCTGCTTACCAATTGAACTAAACACTAAATATAGGATTCCAAGAGGTATTGCAACCCCCAACAAAGAAGGCACTATTAAAATAGGAATAATTAGCCACCAAAAGTTAAATTTGTTCTTTTTCATCCTACTCACATCCATTCCCCATTATACTAGATTATTATAGCACATTTGAATATCAAAACTGATAAGGTTTTTATTGGCAAAAAAGCGATTATTTAACCTCAATGCCAAGTATCCTAATAAAAGCGCTAGCTTGTGACTCATCAATAATGCACCCTTTTAACGAACTAGCATCAACCGACCATTGATTAAAGAAACAATTTGAAATATCTATTCCCTTCATTGGTACATGATACCATTCTGATTCACTCCAATCACTTGATTCTACTTTTACATTATTAAACTGCAGTTCAAAAAAACGCGATTCTTGTAATAAACACTTTTCAAAATATGTATTTCTTAGTTTCGAATTGGTAAGCGAAAAATACTGCATACTACAATTAGTAAAATGCACATCCTGTAAATCACATTTATCTACATTCCAACCCATTATTTTGCAATGACTAAACTTACATCTTCTAACAAAGCGTGAGTTCAGGTTGACATTAATAAAGGTACAGTGTTCAAAAATACAATCTATTAAGGAAAGATCATCAATTTTGCTATCTGTAAAAACAACATGCTTGAAGTAGCATTCATTCCACTCTACATTTGTAATAACCAATTTAGAAACAGTAATTGACTTAACTTCAACACCCATTAAATCGCCCACCAATAAATCAATGTTTCTTAGTTCGTTTAGTTTGTTAGCGACTTTTGGCTGTTTAATCATTTTTTTCTCCATGGATTGTAATAGAACCAAAGGTTAATTCTGATATCCATAACCCAACGAATGGGATTCTGAGAAAATAGAACATAACAAGTGCGCCCACTAAATTAAGCATAATATCATCGACATCAAAATAACCACTCATGGTGATGGCTTGTAATGATTCAATTGCTAGTATGACTAGTGTAACGGTTAAAACAAAAGGAATGAATTTCTTAAATGTCTTGGATAACATCGGTAAGAAAAAAGCAAGAGGCATCATAACAACAAAGTTTCCAACTATATTCATTAAGTATTCGGATACTGATAGCAAACCCCTGTTAAGTCCATTCCAGTACAAAGATATCGTCCAAAATGGTCTAGTATTTGCGGTCGTTTGAATGTATTCGGAAATCTCATCCAAATCAAAGATAAGTCTCGTTGCGCCGCTTCTTAACAAGGGGTCAAAAAGCGTAATTGTAATCAACAAAATAACATAGAAAACAAAGAATATTTGAAAAGTAATAGACATTATTTTCTGGTTATTTTCACTAGATTTTTTAAGTAAAACAACTGAACCACCATATAGCAGAAGACAAGCAAGTAGAATATATGAAAACCGTTCGGTAAGTGTCATAAAGTAATAGACATCTAGTTCTAATTTCACATAATAGAAAAAAGAAAAAAGTGAACTGATGTATAAAGCAATGGCTAAAACAAGCATACCTTTTTTCACATTCTCACTCCTTATGTCTATTTATGTAACATATTGTACACAATTTTCATAACAATTGATACCTGTTACCAAAAAAATCAAAATATGCGTTATTCATACAACGATAATAAATATGAAATATCTTGTTGACGAGCATAAGGGTGTTTGCTATAATAAACAAGCATATCAAGATCAACCTTCTTGATTTCACATACATGGCTCGTTGGTGAAGCGGCTTAACACAGCGCCCTTTCACGGCGTCATTCACGGGTTCGAATCCCGTACGAGTCACCATAAAACGAAAAACCTTCAAATTGGAGTTAACTCCAAATGAAGGGTTTTTTTATGCTTCGAGAAGGTTTTGAGAATCCTACTTCCTTATATACAATACTGTGCTTGCGCATTCCACATTTTATTATACAAATCACAGCAAGACAGCAGACTAGTATATGTCCCTTCGCGTTCAATTCTTCCATTCCCAAAAACAATTTTTTTTTTTTTTTTT
>JGI994J12354_10001108_pt1 | contig 27259 bp, 21 predicted proteins | sample IntmicLarv3ML3BL_FD_12354 | JGI IMG/M metagenome (IMG submission 12354)
ACAAACACGCGCATGCCGCCGGAGATGACGAGCACGCCGCCCTTGATGACGTCGATCACCTTGCCGTCCAGGATATCGCCGGTTTCTTCCGCGGCAACGATGTTGAACCAGCCCTGCACGGAATCGAACTTCCGCTTAGAAAGCTGCATGGTGCCTTCGGCATCGTTGGTCTTGAGGATAATGAGATCCATCTCATCGCCGACCTTCACTTCGCTGGTGAGATCGATGCTGGAGTCATTGCTGTATTCAGAAGCCGCGACATAGCCGGTTTGCTTGCGGCCGATGTCTACCTGGATTTCGGAAGGATTCACACCGGTGACGATGCCCTTCACTTTTTGGTCGGTGCTCATGCCGCTGAGGCTTTCTTCGAGTGCCGCGTTGAATTCCTCTTCGGCGGTCATCGCCACCGGTTCCGCAGGGACTTCTTCCTCGGCGGGAATTTCTTCCGCAGCGGGGAGTTCCTCTGGGATTTCTTCCGTTGCTTCTTCCGCAATGACGATGACAGGTTCTTCTGCTTCGGTCGCTTCCTCAACGGGAGCGTCTTCCACGGGTGCTGCTTCAATGGAAACTTCTTCAACGGGGGCTTCCACTGCGGGGGCTGCTTCGATTTCGGGGATTTCCGGGGCTTCCGGGGCCAGGGATTCGTTGGTCAGTTCGGACATGGTTTGTAGTACCTCCTTTATTGTGCGCGCCGGGGTAGACGCGCCCGCCGTGCAGCCGATGTTGCGCAATGAGGAAAGTTCCTTCCCATACTGCCGCAATTGCTCATCTCCTTCAACAAGAAAAGAAGGACACAGCTCCTCGCACACCGCCTGCAGTTTGCACGTGTTGGAACTCAGCCGGTCGCCAATGATGATCATAGCATCGCAGTTGAGCGCGAGTGTTCGCGCTTCTTCTTGGCGTGACTGGGTCGCATAACATATTGTATCAAATATTTTCGCGTTTGTACAGAGGTATTTTAAATTTTCTATACATTTTTTCCATTCTTCTGCCCGAAATGTCGTTTGAGCGACAGCAAGCACGCCCAAATATTGCCAATCCCCGTGTTTTTCCAGCAAATCTTGCAGTGCTTCCGCACTTTGCACAACAAAAACATCGCCCTTGGCATAGCTCTGAATGCCGACGACTTCGGGGTGATCCGGGTTCCCCGCGATGATGGTGGGGAGATTGGGCGCAGAATGCTCCGCCACAATTTTGTGAATATGAGCCACAAATGGACAGGTGGCGTCGCAGCAGGCAATGCCCAGTTGATGAATTTGCGCCATGGTTTCTTTGGGTACGCCGTGGGCGCGGACAACCAGGGTATCGCCGGGGGCGCATTCGGCGGGGGAATCGACCACCCGCGCGCCCTGCCCGCAAAATTCCTGCGTGACCTGCTTGTTATGAATCAGCGCGCCGAGCATGCAAACAGAAGCACCCTGTGCGAGCTGCTCATGGGTCATATCCACCGCGCGCTTGACGCCGAAGCAGAACCCGGCGGATTTTGCGAGATAAATGGGCAATTGCGTACCTCCGGTGATATGGGGTTATGGTTTTTACTGTTTTAGAGAATCGTATCGATTCGGCTATTTTACCACCCCGGCCGCTTCGCGTCCACCCCTCCACAGAGGGGAATTAGCTCGCTTGCGGGAGGTTCATGAAAAATACAAACGAAGTGGGTAGCTGTAAATCATTCCCCTCCACTGGAGGGGTGGACGCGAAGCGGCCGGGGTGGTAAAAGCAAAGGGTTATCCGTGCTTCTGCGCCCACAGCTTCTTGATTTCCGCCATGATTTTTGCGGTGGCTTCGGCGTTTTTGCGTTTGTTCGGCGCATCGCCAAGGCCAAGCGCCGCAAAGGGGATAACCTCCCCAAAGCGGATGGTGGTCTTTTTGCGGGGCTTCAGGCTGCCTTCGTAATAAATTGAGCAGGGGAGGATATCAGCCTTGGTTTTGCGGGCAATCGCGGCAACGCCGGATTTGCCTTCCGCGGGTACGCCGTCCGCGCTGCGTGTGCCCTCCGGAAAAATCCCAAGGCCGCAGCGGCCGTCTTCCAAAACTGCCACGGAAAAATCAAGCGCGTTCCGGTCAATGGTGCCCCGGTCTACGGGAAAGGAATTGCCGTGGCGCAGGAAGAACGCGACATATTTGTTGCGGAACAGCTCGATTTTCGCCATAAAGCGCCAGTCCTTGCGGGAGGCAATTTCCAAAAAGACAGGATCAATTGCGTGCATGTGGTTGCAGGCGATGATGGTGCCGCCGGTCTTTTTGGGCACGTTTTCGCGCCCGACCACCCGCATGGGGAATATCAGCCAGCAAATACAGCGAATCAAGGGCCGCAAAACGGCTGTCATCTTATACGGTTTGATCCGCCCCCAGGGGAACTCTTTTTTTGTGGAAGGGCTTGGTGTGTTGTTCGTATCGCTCATTGGTGATACTCCTTTACGGTGTTAATTATCGTTTGCACAGTTTCATCTTGGGTCATCCCGGTGGTGTCCAGCAGCAGGCTGCCCTCGGCGGGGCGCAGGGGAGAAATGGCGCGATTGGTGTCCTGTCCGTCCCGCGCAATGACCTCCGCCAGCACTTTTTCATAGGGCTCGTCCAGCCCTTTTGCCTGCAATTCCAGCCAACGGCGCCGGGCGCGTTCCTCCGGCGAGGCGGTGAGGAAAATCTTGATTTCCGCGTCCGGCAGCACCACGGTACCGATATCCCTGCCGTCGATGATGCTGTTTTGCGCGCGTGCCAGCTCCCGCTGCAGCTCTAGCAGATACGCCCGCACGGGAGGGAGCTTTGCCACGTCAGAAGCCGCCATGGCGCCCTCCGGCGTGCGGATATCCTCCGACACGTCGTCCTCCCCCAGGAACACATGCTGCTTGCCCGCGATATAGCGGATGGAAAGGCGGATATCGGGCAGGCAGGCCGTGACCTGCACCTCGTCTTTTGTTGATTTCCCGGCCCGCAGCACGGCAAGCCCGATGGAGCGGTAGAGTGCGCCGGTGTCAATGTAAACAAACCCGAGCGCTTGCGCCGCGAGCCTGGCGCAGCTGGATTTCCCCGCGCCGGAAGGACCGTCGATGGCAATGATCATAATGTGTGGTTCCTCATGAATCGTATGTAGGGGACGCTGTCCTCAGCGTCCCGGTTATCTGTTAATCGTATAGGTTTCTTCTCTTCCGAACGATACAGAGGCGTGGGCTTTGCCGAACTGCTTCACGTCTACCTCAAAGATGCAGGAAAGGACATATGTGATGGCTTTGAGACTGCCGGTTTCTTTGTCTATGGTGCAGGTGACAGAGGCATCCCGGTAGTTGGTTCCGAACCCCGTGATGGTCACAAAGGGCTCGGCGGCCTTGGCGTCCTCCCGCAGCCCGGCGTCCCAGGCGTTCATCACCTTGCCGGTGCGCAGGGTCGCGGGGTCGCTCGGCAGAACAGGGACATCCTCATTCATCAGCACAATTTTGATTTGATAGCTGCCGCCGCTTTCTGTGCAGGTGGCGGATTTCACAAAGCCCGGGTCCAGCTTGCTTGCCCAGCTTTTGCCGGAAACGGGGAACTGGGTATGGTCCGCGCCCTTGGCGACAGGCGGCTGCGGCTGCCACACGCCGAACTTTGCGATGCCCTGAACGGCACTCAGCACGCTGGGCGCAACGGCATCCAGCAGCTTGTTGCTGCAATCAATGCTGTCCTGGTCGATGATCACACGGTCACTCCAGGTATAGCCCGGGCGCTCGGTTTTGACCCGGTTGACGCTTTCGTTGAAGTAAGCGACGATTTCAGCCTTTGTTGCGGGCTTTTGCGGCGCGGCGGTTGTCGGCTCTTCCGTTGTGGGTGGTTCCGTTGCGGCCGTCGCTTCTTCTGTCGTTATTTCTGTGGTGATTTCCTCACTTGGCGCGGTTTTGTTTGCTGTGCCCAAGCTATCATCGACCGCTGCGGCCTCGGCCTGCCGGCTCCGGAACGTCGTGAACCCGAACATAATCACGACGGCGGCAAGGATCGCAAGAGGAATCACGATGACAGGGCGTTTGATCCATTGACGCATTGTAATCGCTCCTTTCAAAAGAATATATACCATTTTATTATAATCAAAATATAAAGCCGCGTCAAGATAAAACAAGATAAAATATGCGTGCGTGCAAATTTTTTAGAATTTCTACAGGAAATTTTCATTTTCCTCTTGTAATAGGAGAAGAAATAGTGTACAATGCTTTAGTATGGAATCATTTTACTCGAAGGAAGGATAGGCAACGAATATGGCGGATAAGCTTTCGAAACAAGAAAAACAGCAGCAAAAAGAGCAAGAGAAATTTGAGCGGGAACGCAGAAAGTGGAAGTACCAGAACAGCAAAAAGAAAAAAAAGGGAAAAAAGCTGGATTTCACCGAGATCATTATCAGAGGCATTGTCATTCTTGTGGCGGCGGGGCTGGTGTTGGGCATAGCCGGGATTTACGCCTCGAACTATTCGATCCCCGTCAGGTATTTCCCGGCGGTCACCGTGGGCAGCAAGACCGTAAACGAGCCGGAATGGGCGTTCTATTTCTACAACCAATACAGCCAGAACGCAATGACATCGGCACAGTACGGGCAGCTGTCGTCTTATTTCGGGTTTGTTGACATCAGCAAGCCTGTGTTCGGCCAGGAAAAAGGCGCAGGGCTGGGCGCGGTAGCGGAAGACGACGCGGAAAAAGTCACATGGGATCAGTATCTGCGCGGGACCACCAATGAGGCAATTCACAACCTCCTGGCAATCTATCAGCAGGCGCAGAAGGACGGCATAAAGATCAGCGAGGCAAACCAGGCGAAGATCGAAGAGGAAATTGAAACGCTGCGCAAATCCGCGGCCGAAATCGGCATGACAATCAGCGCATATCTGCGTGTGAACTATACGCCGGGGCTGACAGAAAAGAAATACCGCGAGATGATGGAGCGGGATTACATCAAGCAGGCCTTTGAGCAGAAAAAAAAGGATGGGTACACGGAAAAATATACGGATGCGGTGCTGCAGAAGCTTTATAACGAAGACACCACACTCTTTGATTTTGTGGACTATTACTCCTACTCCTTCGCAAAAGCCACGCTGACAGCCGAAGAGGGTGAAACTACCGAAGTGCTGGCTGAACGCCAGAAGCAGGCCGACGCGGTGCCAAAGGCGGAAGCGGAAGCCTTATTGAGTGGCGTGACCTCCGGCGAAAGCTTTTTGGCGGCGGCAACCGCGGCCAAGCAAAAGGAATACCAGGCAGCCATCGACAAAGCAGCCGCGGACGAGACGGAAATCGACAAGGCGAATTACGACATCAGCAAGTATGACGCCACAGAAACGCTGACCCGCCATGACCGCAAAAACAAGCTTGCCGAAACGTATGCCGAAGAAAACGCGAAATGGTTCCTGGGCGCAAAGCAGGGTGCAATCAAGGTGATTGAAACCGAAAGCGCGTTCATTGCCGTTTTTGTCGCGCAGGCGGCGTATCAGGTGCCAACGCGGGAATATTATATGATCCCCGTTGAAAACTCGGACTTTGAGAATGCCGAGGCGGCAAAGGCGGAGGCCGACAGGGTTTTTGAGGAATGGAAGGCCGGTGAGGCGAACCTTGCATCATTCAAAACCCTTGCGGATGCCCGTATCAGCGACGAAACCAAAGATGAAAACAGCACAGTGGAACCCGGCAGGGTGGAAAAAGCCATCCCCGGCTATGAAGCTGTGATGGACAACTGGCTGTTCGACGGCGGCCGCAAGGCAGGGGATACCACAGTCCTCCAACTGGAGAAGGGCTCCGCTGTGTTCTATTATGTGGGCGAAAACAAGGGGAATTATTCCTGGAAGGTGGAATTGACCGCACAGGGCGTGCAGCAGGAATACGACGCGTACTCGAAGCAGTTGCTGAAGGATTATCCGCTGACGGAGAAAAAACTGGGCATCAATGCCGCGCTCAAAACCTGTGAGCGCCTGTGCGAGATGTACCGCGCGTACATGGTGCAGCAGCAGGCTGCGCAGGCACAGCAGGGCGGGCAGGACGGCGGTCTGGGTGGCCTGGAAGCGCTGCTTGGCGGCCTTGGAGCCGAAGCAGAGAGCGATGATCATGCAGGGCATGACCACGACTAGGCGCTGACTGATTCACAGGCGAGAAACATGACCCGGCGGAGAGTTAATCCCCGCCGGGTTTTTAGTCCGTACCGATATCTAATATCTAGCATCTAGCATCTAACATCTAACATGGAGGTACAATTATGGCGGAGATGACAATTCGGGCATTGGGCCCGGCAGATTTGGCGGCGCAATGCAAGGTGGCAGGCATGGCGTATCATTTTGCCTGCAAGCCGGAGGAGCAGAGCATGCCAGCGAGCGGCACGATTCTTGGCTGCTTTGACGGTGGCGTGTTGGTGGCGCAGCTGCACTACGAAATCCGGCAGGCAAGTTGGGGCAACACCGCTTTGCCGATGGTTTGCATCGGCGGCGTGGCGTCGCTGCCGCATCACAGGAACGGCGGCGCTGTGCGTAAAATATTCGAAGAACTCGAACGGCTGGCGGCGCGCGAGGGCTGGGCGTTTGGCGCGCTGTATCCCTTTGCGGACGGCTATTACCGCCAGTTTGGCTATGAACGCGCGGCGCGGCATTTTGCGCTGGAGGTGCCCATGGCGGCGGTCACGGCGTTTGCGAAGAGCACCCCGAAGGAGGAGCACGGCAGGCTGGAGCTCATCGAATGCGGGGAGGGCGAGGAGATTTCCGCGGAACTGCTGGAAGTCTATAACGCCTATGCGGCGGGCATCCCCATGATGCTGCGGCGCGGGCAGGCGCAACAGGGGCGCTTTGCCGCAAAGCCGCTGGAGAATTGCTGGTATTGCTTCCTCTGGCGCAACGGAGCAGGGGAGGCGCAGGGGCATGTTCAGCTGCATTTGAACGGCAATGTGCTGGAGGTTTCGGAGCTTTGCTATCTGAGTGCGGCGGCGCTGCGGGGACTGCTTTGCTTTTTGCGGGGCTATGCCTCCAAGGCGGAGAAAGTGCGTTTTTGCGCGCTGCCCGGCAGCACGCCGGTGGCGTTTTTGCTCAACGAGCACAGCGCGAACAAGGCCGAATATGCCATCGGGGCGTCGATTCGCGTGTATGACGCGGCACAGGCGCTGGGCGCGTTTTGTTACCCCGGCAGCGGAGAATTTTGCGTTGCGATTGCGGGCGACAGCATAGCGCGCAATAACGGCACTTATCGGGTTGTGTATCAGGATGGCGCCGCGCAGGTTGAGCGCGATGCGCAAAACGCGCCGGTGATTATGAGCCGAGAGACGCTTGCGCTGCTGCTTGCCGGGCAGATCAAGGATATGACGGCACTGCAGTGCTGTGCGCAGGTGAGCGATGAGGCAGGCGCGAAGGCAGTGCTGCGGGCGTTCAATCAGGCAAAGCTGCCGATGATGTGGGACGGTTTTTAACTGTACCCTGTAGGGGACGCTGTCCTCAGCGTCCCGCAAACGCAATAATATAGTGGGGTTTCTGCGGGCGGATTACCATACGCCCCTACAAAAGCGCGTGAATCCTATCGCAGTAGGGGCGGATGGTAATCCGTCCGCTTGCAAATATCAATGCAAATGTATAAAATAGCTCATGAAAGAAAAGGAGATCAGCATGGCAAACAAAAAGCCAACGGTTTTGCCCGAGCTGCGCGAATGGACCGGGCACGAAGGGGAGTTCAGCATCGCTCCCGCAAGCAAAATTTGGGTGAACCCCGCGCTGGACGCCGCCTATATGGACATGGCGCAGCGCTTTGCGCAGGATGTGCAAGAGATCACAGGCTTTGGCATTGATGTTGCGGCGAACAGCGCTTTTGCAGCGGGCGATTTTTATTTTACAGAGAGCGATGAGCCGCTTGCCAAAGAAACGTATCACATGGAAATTGCCGATGGCATTATCATAAAAACGAGCGACGCTGTAGGCGCGCATTGGGCAACACGAACGGTGCTGCAGATTCTCAAGCAAACCGGCGGGAGTATCCCGAAGGGGCTTGTGAAGGATTACCCGAAGTTCCGCGTTCGCGGCTTCCACCTGGATGTGGGGCGCAAGGCGGTTCCGCTTTCGTTCCTCAAAATGTGGGTCAAGCAGATGTCGTGGTACAAGCTCAACGACTTCAACGTGCACCTTTCCGACGAGTGCTTTGACCTGAATTATTACGGCTTCCGGCTGGAATCAGATGTGCCGAAGCTCACCAGTACGGACGTGTTTTATACAAAGGAAGAGTTTCGGCAGTTCATCGCGGAATCGGCGGCGCAGGGTGTGAACATCGTGCCGGAGTTCGATACGCCGGGGCATTCGATGGCGTTCACCAATGCGCGGCCTGATTTGGCACGACCTGAACATCCCCACTATCACGAGCACAAAAACTACCTCGACGTGCAAAACCCGGCGGCGCTGGAATTCATCAAAGAAGTGTTCGCGGAATATATGACGGGCGAAAACCCGGTGTTCCCGCAGGGTGGCGTGGTGCATATCGGAACGGACGAATACAAGGGCGCGGCAAACCAGGGCGAAAAAGAAGCCTTCCGCGCCTATCAGGACGCGCTGCTGCGGTTTGTCCGCGACGACATGAGGCGCACGCCGCGCGTTTGGGGCTCGCAGACGGAAAACAGCGGCGAAACGCCTGTGACCGTGCGGGGCGTGCAGATGCACATGTGGAACGCCGATTACGCCAACCCGCAGGAGATGTATGACCTCGGCTATGAGATGATCAACATCCACGAGCATGCGGGCTATATCGTGCCGGGCGCGGAATATTATCAGGATTATCTGGACAAAGAAAAGGTTCTGAATGAATGGAAACCCAACAATATGCTGGGCTTGGCGCTTGCGGAGGATGACCCGCAGGTGCTCGGCGGCTCCTATGCGCTGTGGAACGACAAGACCGGTGCGCTGGACAACGGCACAAGCGATGTTGAGATGTTTGACCGCATGTTTGACGCGCTGCCGTGCTTCAGCCAACGGCTGTGGAGCGACTGCAACGACTATGATGTTGCGGCGATTGACGCGCTCAGCGAGGTGATTCAATACGCACCGGGGACAAACCCGACCTATGAGCTGCCGGAGGGCGCGGAGCTCAAAATCGAAGGCCCGATCACGCTTTGCGGCGGCGAAAGTTATGTCGAAACGCCGCTTGAAAACGCTGGCGTGGGGCGTGTGCTGGAATTCCGTGTGAAGCGCGATGAGAACAGCGGCGAAAATCCGCAGGTGCTGTTTGAGTCAGACATCGGGCAAATCATGGCGGTGCAAACAGGCACGGGTGCGCTTGGTTTTTTCCGCGATTTCCGCGATTACTCTTTTGATTATGTTCTGCCGAAGGGGGAGTGGGTGCACGTTGCGCTGGAAACCGCGCTCAGCCGCACCACCCTTTATGTGAACGGAAAAAAGTTGCAGACGCTCGAAGGCGATTGGGAAATGGGCGAGGACGGCAAGCCGGTATGCGTGAGCAAATGGGCGTCGCTGGTGATTCCGCTGCAGCGCATTGGCAGCAAAACGAACGCGTTTTTTGGCGAAATCAGCGATATTATTTTGCGCTGTAAAGCAAGTTGATGTCAGAAAAAACCTGAAAAATATGCGTCTTCATCCAATTCAAACCAATTGACAAAATCCCCTTTTCAACGCCGTAATCTTGTGCTATACTAGGCGATAGCATAGATGACCTGTAGTTAAAAAGGGGATGTTTTGGTGCAGGAATTTTTTGAAGGAATCCCGGCGGTCACGTACCAGGGGAGTTACGCGAGCCACCCGTTTGCGTTCCGGTTCTATGACCCGGAGCGGCTTGTTGCGGGGCGGCCCATGCGGGAGCATTTCCGCTTTGCGCTGCCGCTGGACGCCGTGAATTATTTTGGACTGGAGGGCGGAGACGCGCTCCTGGGCTCCATGGAGCTGCTCAACAAGCTGGGGGTGCCGTATTATACCCTGACCGACAGCGCTCTTGCGGGCGAGGGCGGCAGCCTGCGGGAGCGCTATGCCCGGCTGGACGAAATGGCGGAGGCGATGCTGTGCCTGCAGGAGACCTTTGGGGTGCAGGCGCTGCGCGTGGCTGCGGATTTGGGCCACCCGCGCTATTGCTATGGCGCGGCGACCTCGTATTCGGCGGAAATCTATGCCTTTGCGGCGGCGCAGGTGAAGAAATCACTGGAGCTGGCGCATCAGCTGAAGTCAAAGTACTTTTGCTTTTTTGGCGGGCAGGAGACCCGCACGGGCTTTTACGCAACGGTGAACGACGCCTTGGAAAGCGAGAATTTGCTGCGGCTGCTTTCGCGGCTGAGCGAGCACGCGGAGACGCTTGGCTATGAAGGAAAGCTGTGCGTTCAACCCGGTGCATCTGAAGCATATTGGCCAAGTGCAGCCCATGCGCTGGCCTGTTTGCGCTATGGAAAATTGGACGCCGCGTTTGGGGTGGATATGCCGGTGCCGGGGCAGCTTTCGGACCTGCGGATGCTGCTGCAGGCGGAACGGCTGGGGCTGATGGAAGCGCGGCCTGTGTTTGGCGGCAATCTGGTGCCGATGATGACGCATGTTCAGCTGGAGCTGCTGCGCGCGGGTGCGGGGCATGGCATGGTGCTGGATTTGCAGCCGAAATTTGCCGCAACGCCTGAGGATTATATGATCCACTGCATTATGTATATGGACGCCTGCGCCTGCGGGCTGCTGCTGGCACAGCGGATGCTGCTCGATGGACGTGTGGATCAATTCCACAAGGAGCGCTACGGCGAATTTGGCTATGGCCTGGGGCAAATGATCATCAATGACCAGGCGGATTTGGCGGCGCTGGAGGAGCACGCGCTGGTCAAGGGCGAGGTGCAATCCGCAACAAACCGGCTGGAGTACATCGAAAACGTGTTCCAAAGCATGCTCTGCCGGGGGATATAAGACGGCTTTTCATAAAAAAATATAAAAAAATACCCTGCATAAAATCGCGAAACCGCAACGGTTTTGCGGTTTTTTTATGCCTTGGCGGCATAGCAAATAATTTGTGTGAATTTGTTGAGCAAAAAGCACTTGACAACGCGACAAAATATGGTAGAATATATCGCTTAGATATGGAAGAAGTTGGATTTAATACTTTATTGGGGAAAACATCGACAGTTTGCCCCGGAAAGGCGGAAACTATGCGCCGGTTATTTTATTGCTTGCTCGCGCTTGCGTTGGCGGCCGCGATGTGCTTGCCGCTGGCTGTTTTTTCAAGCGCCGCGGTGGAGGACGGATTCACCATGCAGATTCCTTTGGCGGAAAGCCTGGCGGCGCTGCGCAAAAACAAGCGGCTCGACCTGTTGGATTTCCCCGGCGGGGATTACACGCTTTCGCTCCGGCGGCTGGACGACAACGGCCTGCGGTGGGTGCGACTGGTGATCGCCCGGGAGGACACCTTCTATGGGACGGTTTCGCTGGGCACCTGGGAGCAGTTGCAGGACTTGGATTCGCTGCAGATTGACGTGGTGTTTCAGCAGAGCCGTGCGGAGTTTGCGATGACCTCCCTGCCGGATAAGCACCGCAGGGGCGCGATTGCGCTGCCGATGTCGCTGGGCGGCGTGCCGTCGCTGAGCGAATTTTCCGAGGCGCAGGGGATTGAACTGAAGCCCCGTGTAACAGAAGAAGAAACGGAAGCGGCGGCTGTTGCAGCAGCGGCGAACCCGCGGCAGCAGGGGAATCCCGATGCGCCGAAGCGTGAAACAGTCGGTGCCGGGCCGTATGCATTGGCGTTGCTGCTGCTGGCGCTGGTGCTGGCGGCGCTGATTCTGGGGCAGATGTTTGGCCGCAAGTGGCTGCTGGCGCTGCGCGAGCGCTATCAAATGCTGGTGCTGCTGCTGAACAATTTCCGCGATAGCAGGCGCCTGCCGCGGAAGCAGGTGATCGCTCTGCCGCCGGGGCCTGAACAGCAATTGTTGCCCAACCCGGCATATGATTCCACCCAAATCCTGATGAATTCGTCGGAGCTGCCGCGCATGGAGCATTTTGCGGCGGAAAAGGATGATGGGCAGAAATCTGTGCTTGCGGGCATCACGCTGATGCCGCCGACCGAGCAAAGCTCCCTCCTGCGGCGCATCCTCATGCGGGAGGAAGAGGAAGCGGCCCCGCCCTCGCAGGAGGAGCAGGAAGAAATCATGCAGGCCTATTTTCAAAGCCGTGCACGTTTGCCGGGCTATCGGTTCCTGACGGTGGGGCTGAGCAACCGGGACACGTTGCAGCAGCTGGGCAGCGAAAGCGTGCGCCCGCTGTTTGCGCCGAACCCGCGCGGCCAGCTATTCTCGGTGGAAGAAGAAAGCGGAAATTTGTATCTGCACGTGGAATATTTTGCGCCGCCGAGCTTTGTGCTGCAATCGGTGCTGCGCAGCGTTTGTCTGGAGCGCATCTTCGTTTGCGTGAACGCGAACGGCGAGGAGATGGCACCGGAGGATGCGGCCAACCGTTTCATTGCGGAAATCATCCCCGCCAGAACCACGCGCACGGAGGCGGGGTTTATCCTGACCGAAAAAGGACAGCTGAAAATTGGCAAAAGCTAATGGGTGTTGAGAGAAATCTAAGAAAGCAGAGAGGTTTTTAAGATGCTGCAATTTTCAAAGCCTTTGATCGTATGGGAGCCATTGCCGCTGGAGGATTTTACAAAGCTGAGCAGCCTGCTCGGCGGCGACGCACAGCTGGCGGGGGAGGTGCGCTCGGCGGTGAGCGTGCTGTGCAAGGGGTTTACGCACACGAACTCGCTGCACCCCTGGGGGCTGGCCTGCATTCCGCTCATCACCCCAAACGGGCATTTTCTCGTGCTGTATCAGGGCGAAAAACAGGGGTTCTCGTGGCGGCAAACCCTGCGGGTGCTTGATCTGCGCGACGCGGAATATGCCAGCGCCGAGATTTTGACAGAAGAATTTTTGCCGTGCCATGCGGAACGCCTGCCAGGGGACGGGCGCTTTATGGAGGCGCTGCGCGACGCGGCGTTTTTGACCTGCCTTGCCGGCGGCACACAGCTGCGCTGCGCCATTGACGAACAGCAAAAGTCTTTGGCGGAGGCCGTTTTGGCGGAGCTGCTGACGGCTGCGGTGCCGGCAGAGCATCTGCGGTTCGTGAGCTTCATCGCGGGCACGGGCGAGCTGCCGCAGGTGGGGTTTCAGTTCAGTCTTGCGTGCAACGGCACACCGGAGGATGCATTTGAGGGCGCGTTTGTGGATTTCACCGCCGTGCCGCATGCGCTGGAGCTGCGGTTCCAAACGCTCAATTTTGCCCAGCGCACGGTACGCAAGCTGCTGCCGAAACTCGGACTTTCTGTGCTGCTGAGCATGTGGAACGCCGCCGAACACACGGTCATCGAGACCATGGGCACGGCGGCGGGAGAATCGCAGGATTTGATTGCGTGGGAGCTGCTGCGGCACAACTTTACAGTGAGCAAGTTCCCGATGACGCAGGAAGAGCTGGACCGTTTGCAAAAACGCGCGGCGGCATATGAGGCGAAGCGCAGGCAGCGGACAAGGACACGGCTGGCAAGCGCGGAGGTTGAGATGGCCGAGGTTGCGATCACAGCGTAAAGGGCTAAATTTCGATCGGTGTCCAATCGCCCAGCCAGAAGGAATAAACGAGAGTTTCGGCGACCTCCATGCCAAAGCACTCGCGCATCGCTCTGCGATAAAGCCGCAGCTGCTCGCCATAGCGCTCGCGCAAAATCTCAAGCGCTTCCACGCGGTCCGTTTTGTAATCAAGCAGGATGAGCTTGCCGTTTTCCTCAAACGCGCAGTCGATGATCCCTTGCACCACAATGGTTTCGCCGCCTGTCACCGCAATCTGAAACAAATCGCCTTGGGTTTCCGGCTCGCAGAATTCTGAAGCCGGGATGCGCAGGGTGAATTTTTTTTCGCGCAGCAGCTCCGGCGCACGGAGCATGCGGGCGCAGAATTCGCTTGCGAAAAAGCGTTGCAGTTTATCGCGTTCCAGTGCTGTTGTGTCGCGCGCGGTGAGATACCCCGCCTGCGCGAGGCGCTCAATTTCGTCGTTCAGGCAGGCTGCGGCACGCCGGAAATCAGCAAATTGGAGGAAGGCATGCATGGCGGTGCCGCGCTGCGCGGCAGAAATGGAATCCTTGCGGGTGAAGGCCGGGCGGGCGGAAAAAGCGAACACCTCCTGCTGCGCCTGCTCCGTGAGCTCGGAAACCGCCCGCTTGGCGGGGAGCCGCGTGAGCGGCAGGTAGGGGTATCGGTAGTGCATGCGCCGCCAGATTTCCTCCATGAGCGCTTGCTCCGGCAGCGGGGGCGCTTGTGTGATTGGGTCAGCGGCGGTTTCTTCTTCAACCGTTTGTTCCACTAAAATGATGCGGATGCGCTCGTCCGCGGGGAGGGGCGGCCCCTGCGTGAGGCCTGCTTCCAGCGCGGCGGGGTGGCGCAGCAGGGCGGGCAGCAGCCACTTGGCAAAGCTGGCGGCGCTCCACAGCAGCGCGGGCGGGAATTGCGCCGCAGCGGGTTGAACCGCAAACGCGCACAGGCGTTTTTCGGGGTCCTTCATGCCGCAAAGCAGCACCAGGCGCTCTTTTGCGCGGGTCATGGCGACATAAAGCAGCCGCAATTCTTCGCTGAGCGCGCCGCGTTTCAGTGCGGTTTTCAGCGCCATGTGCGGCAGCGTGGGCAGGCGGGAGCGCGTTTCGGCATCGGGTCGCTGCAGCCCGAGGCCCATGCGGTCGTGCAGCAGCAGCGGCGGCGTGGTGTCCCGCATATTAAATTTCGCGCCGCAGCGCGCTAAAATACACACGGGGAACTCAAGCCCCTTTGATTTGTGGATGCTCATGATGCGCACCACGTCCGCCGTTTCGGAAATCACGTTGACGGCGAGCAGGCTTTGGTCGGCCTCAATGCGGTCAATATAGCGCAAAAAACCGGAAAGGCTGGCACCCGGCCGGGCGCTGAAGGCGGCGGTATATTCCGCCAAACGGTGCAGATTGGCGCGGCGGCGGGCCGGGTGGCGCATGGCCCCGGCGATTTCTGGCAGGGCGGTGTCCTCCATCAAATGCCGAAGCAAATCCTGCGGCGCGCAGGAGGCGCTCACCCGCCGCCACGCGGTCAATTGCGCCAAAAATGCCGCCGCCAAAGGCGTTTCGCTCAGCTGCAGGCGATGATAGAGGCTTTGCGCATGGGGCAGCTGCGCGATGTCATCCGGCGAAAAGCCCGCGAAGGGCGAAAGCAGCACGCCCGCAAGGGGGATATCCTGCACGGGATTGTCGACGATCCGCAGGAGGCTGAGCAGCAGCTGCACCTCGCGGCTCTGGAAAAGGCTCTCGCTTTCCATGGCGTAGGCGGCGATGTTCAGCTCCTGAAGCGCTTGCGCATAGGCGGTTCCAGGATTTTTTGACGAACGCAGCAAAATGCAGAAATCGCTGGGCCGCCGCCCTGTGCGCTCAATTTCTTCGGCAATCCAGCGGGCGATATACCGCGCCTCGGCCTGCACGGCATCCTCCTCGCCGCAGTCCAACAGGTGCAGTTCGGCATCCGGCCGGTCCGCCGGTGCAAACGCCTTGCCGCAGATTAATTCTTCTTCTTTGGAATATTCGATCTCCATCGCGTCCGCCCGCATGAGCTGACGGAAGACGAAATTGACGCAGTCCGTTACGCCGGGACGGGAGCGGAAATTTTGGCCCAAAACGATGCAGGCGGGGTATGTTTTGCTGTCATATGGCGCGAAGCGCTGCCGTTTTTCAAGGAACAGCGCGGGGTTTGCCTGACGAAAGCGGTAGATGCTCTGCTTGACGTCGCCGACGAGGAAAAGGTTTGTGCCGTCGCGGGAGATCGCCTGGAACAGCTGCTCCTGTGCGGCGTTTGCGTCCTGGTATTCATCCACCAAAATCTCCTGATACGCCTCGCTCAGCTGCAGCGCGAGCGGTGTGCGCGTGCCTTCGCCATCCACCAGCAGCGCAAGTGCCCAGTGCAGATTATCGACGAATTCCGCCGCCTGCCGCTGGGCCTTCAGCGCGGTGTAGCGGTCAAGATAAGCGAGCGTGAGCGCCGAAAACGCCTCCGCCACAGGGGCGATCGCGGCCATATCCTCCGTGTGCTCGGCTGCGCTGATGCAAAAAATGCCGGGGATTTCTTTGAGGATTTTCTTGATGGTTTCTCGCCGCGTTTTGCAGCGTTCCGCCAGCTCTTCATCGCAATCCTTGGGTTTTCTGCCAAGGGTTTCCTGTTTTGGCGCGCTCTTGTGCAGGGCATCCCAATCGCCCGCACGCACGAGCGCCAAGAGCGCATCCGCGAGCGCTTCGTCGGCGTAAAAGGCGGGGGCGTATTTTTCCCGCAGGGGAGGATCGTCCTCCAAATCAAGCAGGCTTTGCGCGCAAAGTGCCTTGGAATAGTCCAGCTGCGCAGCGGCTTCCTCCAGCTGCAGCTGCCCCCAGGGGGTGCTTTGCGGCGGCAGGGCCGTTTGATATGCCGCCGTGAGCCCGCTAAGCCATGCCGTTGGGTTGGCGCTGGCGAGGGCGAGCTCCGCCGCCTGTTGCATGCGCTGGACGAGCTGCTTATCGTCACCGCTGACCTCAAGCAACAGCCCCAGCTGCTGAAAGGCGGGGTCGTCCGTTTGATACGCGGCCTCAAGGGCTTCTTCCGCCGCCTGTGCGCGCAGCAGCAGCAGCTCGCTTGTGTCGAGCATGCGCAGTTCCGGCGGAAGGCCGAGCAGCGCGGCGTGTTCTTTCACAAGGCGCATGCAAAAGCTGTCTATGGTGCAAATTTCCGCCAAAGGCAGCAGCTGTTTTTGGCGCAAAAGGTGCAAATTATTCGGCTCCTGGCGCAGCCGTTCATCAAGCCCCAGGGCGATGCGTTCACGCATTTGCGCCGCCGCCGCACGGGTATAGGTGACAATCAGCAGCTCGTCGGCATTGCAGGGGTGCGCGGCATCGCAAAGCCGGCGGAGCACACGCTCCACCAGCACTGCCGTTTTGCCGGAGCCCGCAGCGGCGCTCACCAGCACCGTGCCGCCCCGGGCTTCAATGGCCTGCTCCTGTTCGGGAGTCCAGCATACGGACATAGGTCAGCCCTTTCTTTATGTAGCTTTCGCCTGATAAAACGAAAGCTGATAGTGTGTACGACTATCAGCTTTTTCTTTGCATAGAAGTGTTACCGCAGCCCGGCGATCACGATGTTTGTGGTGTTGGCATTGTGTTCGGCCTTGGTGGAGGCGGTGTAAATTTTGCTGTTTTTATCGTGCTGAAAGTAGTAAAGCCCTTGATGCGCCGCATTGGCGCTGGGGGAGAGCGCGGCTTCAATCGCGGCAAGGCCGGGGTTGCAGATGGGGCCTGCAGGCAGCCCAGAGACACGGTAGGTGTTATACCGGCTGCCCCAATAGTCCGCCGTAGTCGGGTCCATATCCGTGGTGATGTAGTTGTTCACATAGTCGCGGGTGGCGTCACATTCGAGCAGGGGATACACGCCGGGGCGCTCAAGCCGGTTGTGGAGAATGCGGGAAAGCAGCGGCATTTCATCGTTGTTCGCGGCTTCCTTTTGGATGATGGACGCCAAAATTACCACCTCGTCCATGGTCATGCCGATGGCTTCCGCCTTTTTATCAAAGCCTTTTTCTTTCCATTTTTTCTCAAAGTTTTCAAAAAAACGCTGCAGCACGCTGTTCACATTATCATTGATAAAGAACTGATACGTGTCCGGGAACAGGTAGCCTTCGAACTTATAATAGCGCCCGGAAACATCGATCGTTTTCAAAAAGGAAAAGGTATCAAATTCCGTGTTGTCCATGCTGCGCTTGAGGGAATCCGCGGAGGCGACTTTGTTGATATCAATTTTGTCGATCACCTGCTTCACCGTATAGCCCTCCGGGAAGAGCAGGTGAATGGTCTCCGCCGATTGCGGCTTGGATTTGAACCGGTTGAGCATTTCCTCCAAGCCGAGCTCCGTAGAAATGGTGTATTCCCCGGGCAGATATTCCGGCTGTTTTGGGGAATCCGTGCCGCTGCTGCGGATGTAGAAGGTAAGGTTCATGTATAGCTTGCACAGGGCTGTTTGGCGGATGAGCCGGTTCTTCGAGAGAATATCAATGACCTCGTTCGTGGTTTGCCCGGCTTCCAGAGAAAAGTCTGCTTCCCGCTGGGGGTTGCGCAGGGCAAACACATCCTGCAAAAAGGTGATCCCGACATAGGAGAGGACGAGGGAAACCGCAAGGGCGGCCACCAGCAGCATGGTGATGATGCTGCCAGAATGGTTCCTTTTCCGTTTTGGCTTGGGCGCGGCCACGGGCTTGGTATGGCTTGGCCGGTTCGAAAAATACACCTCGCCCCGGTGAGAAGGTGCGTCTTCCAGCACGGAATTGAACTCCTGGTCGTTTTGGTCGTTGTCAAAACTGATGTCCAGCCGGAACGGTTCCGTGTTGCTCGGATAGGGTTCCGGGGTGATCCGATAAGGCTCTTGGCTTCCCGGATAGGGTTCTTGGCCACCCTGGTTGGGGTTCCAATTGTCGTTCATGCTATTTCCTCCGCATCATGCTTGATTCTTTATTGGCTCTATTTTGCAGCTGCGGGTGGTTCCCGCAGGTTGTTTTCGGTGATGATCCGCTGCACGGGCGCATCGTATGCTCCATGGGGCAGGCGGTCAACCAGCAGCGCTTCATAGCATGTCCCCAGCGTTGCCGGGCTGTTCCGCGCCAAAAACCGGTCATAATAGCCCTTGCCGTAGCCCAAACGATAGCCATCGCGGTCAAATGCCAGACCGGGCACAAGGCAAAGTGCATGTTGCAGCTTGGCTTCTGTGATACACAAACCAGGCTCGCCCAATGGTTCCGGGATACCATGCGCACCCTGGGTTAGTGTTGCCCAGCTTGCCGGATAAAACCGCATCTCGCTGGTTTCTGGGTTGCACTTTGGCAGGGCAATCATCGAAGAAGATTCCTTCAGCACTGGCAAAATATCCGGCTCGGCGCCGATGGGATAAAACGCCAGCACGAGCTCATATTCCCGCAAAATTTCACGGAGCGCTCCGCAAATGGTGTCGTCCCACACGCGTTTTGCATCAGGAGGGATGGCGTTTCGCTTGGCAAGCAATTCTCGCCGAAGCAACTGTTTTTTCTGTGAAATATCCGTCATGGCTTCTGGATTTGCGCCGCGATTTCGCAGGCTTTTTCCTCCGAGCAAAGATAGGCGATGAGTGCAAGAGCGAATTCTGTTGCGGTGCCCGCCCCCCGCGAGGTCACAACATTTCCATCGCGCACAATGGGGTCAAACAAGATTTGCGCGCCGGTCAGGCTATCTTCGTGCCCGGGGTAGCAACAGGCGCGTTTGCCAACGAGATAGCCATAATGCCCCAGCACGACGGGTGCGGCGCAGATGGCAGCCAGCAGGCCGTTTTGCGCGGCTGCCGCATCCAATGCCGCTTGAACGGCAGGGGAGCGCAGGAGGTGCACGTGCCCCGGACCGCCGGGCAATATCACGCCGGAAATGGCGGAAAAGTCAAGCTCGGCTTCGGTGATATCGCAGGTAAGTGAAATGCTGTGGGAACCAGTAACATTTTTTTGCGCACCAACCGCGACCGATTGCACCGGGACGCCTGCCCGCCGCAGCAAATCAAGCGGCGCAATGGCCTCCAGCTCCTCAAAGCCTTCGGCGAAAAATTCGTAGATCATTGGGTTCTCTCTTTCACATAATTCGCGATGAGCTCCAGCGCCGTGTCCGAGGGGGTCGAGCCGTTCAGGATGAAATCCGCGCGCCACTTGGAGGGTTCCACAAATTCGTCGTGCCGGTAACGAACCAAGTCAAGATACACGTCGGAAATCTGCTCAAAATTTTGGCCATAGTTCATGTTGCGCCGCAGCCGCCGGACAATCCGCTCATCCGCGCGGCAATCAACAAAGAGCTTCAAATCCAGCTGCTCATAAATGGCGGGGTCGTGCAGTGTCAAAAGGCCTTCCACGATGATCACCCGGTGCTTGCATTCTGCAATCAGCTTGGCAAGATCGCCTGCCAGCTTCGGCAAATCCATGGTGAGAGGGTGGTTGTCGTCCGTATAAACCTTGCCCGTGATGGGCGATCGGGATTGCGGCCGCTGCTTGTCCGGCTTGAAGTAGGAATCCATGTGGAGGATGTGTACGTGCCGGTTGCCCAGCGCGTTGCACAGTGCTTCGGCAAAGGTGGTTTTTCCGCCGGCGCTGCCGCCCGCGATTCCGATGACATACGGCTTCATGCGGCAATCCTCCTGTTGAATTGGGTTCGGGCGGAGCAAGTGCCGCCCCTGCAGTCAATGCTTAGTCTAACGTCAGTCCCAAATATCCTCTTTGGGCGGTTTGTGCAAGCCAGTCTTCGCCATGTTTGTTCAGCGGAAGAATCATGCCGCCGGGAAGTTCAGATGGCGCACACACGCAGCGTTCCCGCACATGATCGCCTTCAACAAACGCATAGCCGCTTTCTTCCGGCAAAATCTCGCCGCCGCGGAAGATGTGCTCCTTTGCCATGTAGTCCAGCAGGGGAGGTAACCACGCGAAGTAGCCAAGCTCGTTCCAGCATGCCTTGCGGTGTTTAGCAGCCAGATTAGGGTCAAATGCTGCTTGTTTTGAGCCTGCGGGAAAATCAAAAACCTGCCGCGAGAACCCGACGGAATAGCCCAACTTCGCATAATAATCATAGAGGCCTTCGCTGCCGGGGAGCAGGCACAGAGCGGCTTGTCCTTCCTCCCGGGCGATCTCCGCCGCGCGCTGCATCAGTGCCGCCGCGATGCCGCGCCCCCGGTATTCCGGCAGGGTTGCCACGGCATAAACGTACGTTGCCGGGTGGGATTCCTCTCGCAGCACGAGCGCGCCGGGCAGCAAAAATGCCATCGCGGTGAGCACGCCGTTTTGCTCGTCCGCAAGCCCCCGGCAAAGGGGGAAGCCCGCGTCCCAAAACAGGCGGATGTACGCCTCGCTGTCGCCAAAGCAGGTTTGCCAACTTCGCATAATCTGCGGGAAATCATGCCGGGTAATGAAGCGAATCATACAGTCTCCACAATCTCTTTTGCCCGGTATTTTTCCAGCAGCATGGCGGGGTGATAGGATAATTTTGCCTTGCGCAGGCCCTCGTTGCCCAAATCTTCTTCGCGGTTAATATATTCATAGCCCGCGAGCGTTTGCGCAGCAAAACAGCGGTTGATCATCGGGTACGCGCCGGGAATGCTGGGGTAGGCTTTCTCAAAATGAGTGACAAAGCAGCGCTCGTTCAGGGGCTCGCCCATGGTGAAGGCGATGACCTCGCCGCCTGCCCGCAGCAGCCCGCCCCGCTGGCCGTATTCGTCATAACGGGCGAACACGCGGCGCAGCGCCTGGAACTCTTCTTCAAGGCCCTGCGGGTCGCGGTCGGCGTGGAGTACCTTCCAGCGCTCCGCCATGGCAAGGCATTCGTCCAGGGTTTCGGTCGTGATTTCCTCGTAGCTCCAGTCGCTGTTGTCTTTTAAAAAGCGGGAAATGTGGTTGCGCTTGGAGTGATATTTCTTCCCCGCGAGGTTTGCCAAATCGGATTGCAGGTAGACATAATCGCAGATGGCGCGGTCGAGCGAAAAGGTGAATTTCCCCGGAAAAGCGGCTTCCATCAGGGGGATATCCTGCGCTTCCAGCCCATAAAGCTTCAGCGGTTTATCTTGCGCATCTGCTTTTAATAGGAGAATCGCATGCTTCAGCGCGCTGAGGTCATTGACACCCTCAACAGCACCCCTTACGGGGTAACCATAGGCGACCTTTTGCGTGCCGTCCTTGCCTTTCCGCGTGCTGCGGGCAAAGAAAACGCCGTCCGCCTGCGCGATTTCTGTGCCATAGGTTTTGTGCCAGGCGATGGTGTTGCCAAAGCAATATTCGCAGCCCATGCGGTTGGCGGCAAAGAGCAGCGGGCGCACCCATTGTGCGTCTTCGGGCTTTGGCGTGCTGAATTCCAGTAGCGCCGGTTTGTCTGCGGTTGCTGTGCCTGCGGGTGAGTTCATGCATTCCTCCAGATTAAATCACAAAATTATACGCGTTTCATGGCCTGTTTGACGGCGACGCTCACGGGTACCGCAAGCAATACCGCCGCCGCGATTTCCAGCGGTGCGTTGATGGCAAAAGCCGCTCCGATGAACTTGGTGAGCCCGCCGAAGTGGGCAAGCTCGCCCAGACCGATTTCCGCGTGATAAAGCGCATAAAGCGCGGTGAGGGTGACGATGGTGTTGGTCAGTGCTCCGCCAAGGGCGGCAGCACCTGCGGCGAAAGCCGTTTTGCCGTGTTTGGGTTTGGCTTGATTGTTCTCTTGCTTTTTGCCGCCACGGTCGAGCGCCTGAAAGATGATCCCCGCGAGCAATCCCGCAAGCACGCGCGGCAAAATAGCCACCAAAGGGTTGCGGAACATGATGCCCTCAAGGGGACTCGGCGGCGCGATAACCGCTTTGATCACGCAGGTGATGCCCCAGACGGCGCCCATGCCGGCCCCGCCGGGGATGCCGAGGGTGACGGCGGCGATGATCACGGGCAGATGGATGAGCGTGATGGCGAGCGCGGGCGTTGTGATATAGCCCAAGGGCGTGAACGTCATGAGGATAATGAGCGCTGTGAGCATTGCGTAAATGGTGATGCGGTCAATTTTTTGCCTGTTGAATGTTGCCATGGTGTCTCCTTGCTACTGCTCCCGTGGGACTTGAATGCAATTCAATGTCCGGGGATGCAATGCGAAATTAGGCCTTGTATTCAATTCAATGCCTGAAATATATATCAGATATTATATATCGTTTCATCCCCTGTTTTTGCGGTAAATCTCCCGAAGGCCGAGCAGAACCAGGTCTTCGTTTTGGATGATTTCGCGCGTTGAGTGGACGATGATATCCTTTGATAAGCCGCCGGTTGCGGCGATGGAAGCGGCGGGCTGCCCAAGCTCCTGTTCCATGCGGGCCAGCATGCCGTCAATCATGCACGCCGTGCCGAAGACGGTGCCCGACTGAATGCTTTCTACGCTGTTGGTGCCGATGGTTTTGCCGGGGGATTCGAACGCGATGCGGGGCAGCAGCGACGTATGCGCGGCCAGGGATTCCAGCGAAATGGCGATGCCAGCGGAAATGGCGCAGCCGAGCATGCAGCCGTTGGCATCAAGCGCGCTGATTTTTGTGGCGGTGCCGAGGTCCACAATCAGGCAGGGCAGCGGATAGAGCATTTTGGCGGCAACGGCTGCGGCGATGAGATCCGCGCCCAGCTGCGCGGGGTTGTCGATTTTGATGTTGAGCCCTGTTTTGACACCCGGCGCGAGCACCAGCGGCTTGCGGTCCGTGAGCATGCGCGCGGCCTTTGCAAGGGTCCCCGTGAGCTCCGCCACCACGCTGCCAATCACGGCGTCCGTGCAATCCTCTGCCTGTCGGTGATACAGCCGAAAAATCGCGCTGATCTGCATGGCGAGCTGGTCGCTGGTCATGCTGCGGTCGGTCGCAATCCGCGCGTGGAACAGCGGGCTTGTGCTCTCTCCGTCAAAATCGAACACGCCCAAGGTCAAGTTGGAATTCCCCGCGTCAATGGCAAGCAGCATAGCCCAAAGCACCTCAACAATCTTATAAATGCAAAGAACCTGAAGATTCAGATTCGGCACACCTTTCTATATTATACCATCTCTTGCCGGAAAAATCAATGACTTTTGCGTGAAATTTCGTGCTTGCAATTTTGGGGAAAATCAGATATAATATTATATCATAATTGTATGTGAGAAAGAGGGGCAGCCATGGGCGCAATCACGATTTTTGCAGGGCACTACGGCAGCGGAAAAACCACCGCCGCGGTGAATTATGCGCTGCAATTGCGCGGGCAGATTTCCGGGCCGCTTGCGTTGTGTGACATGGATATCGTCAACCCCTATTTTCGCACGGCGGATTACGCGGCGCTGCTTGCCGCAAACGGGATTGAGCTGATTTCGTCCTCTTTTGCCAACACGAACGTGGAGATGCCGTGGCTGCCCACGCAGGCCGTGCGGGTGTTTGACGACCCGGCGCTGACCTCCATCATTGACCTGGGCGGCGGCGACTGCGGCGCTCTGGCGCTTGGGCGTTATGCGCAGCAAATGCAGGGCCGCGAGGATATTCAGCTGCTGCTGGTGGTGAACCCATGCAGGCCGATGACCCGTGATATTGCGGGACTCAGGCAGGTGCGGCAGGAGATTGAAGCGGCGGCGGGGCTGGGATTTTCCGGCATCGTGAACAGCACCAACTTGGGTGAAGACACAACGGCGGAGCTGATTACGGCGCACATGCCGCTGCTGCGGGCGCTTTCTCAAACGCTGAAACTGCCCATCGTGTTCACTGCCGTGCCGCTGGAGCTGCCGCTCGAAGTGCCAAACGATATGGGCGAACGGCTGGATATTGTGCGGTATCCCAACCGCTTTGGCGCATAAAACTTAGCGAAATTTTTTGAACAGGGGAGTATGGATGGCGGATCATTTTTTTGGCTGGGAAAGCCTGCGGGAACCCAAAACGGCGCTTTTGTGCGAGGGCGGCGGGCAGCGGGCGATGTACGGCGTTGGCGCGCTGCAGTGTTTTTATGACAGGCGGGTGACGTTCCCTTATTACATCGGGGTTTCGGCGGCGGCGGCGAATCTGGCGTCGCATTTGGCGGGGCACCGCAACCGCTGCGAGCGTTTTTACGCGGAATATGCCGCCCGCAAAGAATACATGGGGCTTGCCTGTTTGCGGAACACAGGGCGCTTTATCGACCTGAATTATATCTACGATGTGATTACCAATCACGAGGATTGCCTTGATTACGACACGCTGTGCGCGTTGGAGGATGAGCTGTGCATTGTGGTGACAAATGCCCGCACGGGGCAGGCGGAATACATGGATGTGCGCTCTTTTGACGAGCGCAAGTGCACGGCGCTCATGGCGTCAAGCGCGCTGCCGGTGGTTTGCAAGCCGGTGGAGATCGCGGGTGTGCCGTATTTTGACGGCGGCGTGGCGGATTCCCTGCCGGTGGAACGGGCCCTTGCGGACGGCTGCGAACGCGTGATTGCAGTTCTGACGCGCCCGCCGGGGTTCCGCAAGATGCCTGAAAAAGGGCAGCGGCTGTATGAGAAAATTTTGGTCGATTATCCCGAAATCGCGAAGGCGCTTGCGCTGCGGCACGAGCGGTATATCGAATCGCTGCGGCGGCTGGAGCAGCTGGAAAAAGAAGGCCGCGCGGTGCTCATCCGCCCGCAAAAAGCGATGCCCGTCAATACGTTTACGCGCGGGCCTGCGCGCCTGCTGCGGCAGGTGTGCCGCGTGGGGTATCGTGATGCGGAAGCGCTGCTGCTGCGGGAGTAAGCGTTGATCTGAACAACAAAAAAGAAGGCTCGGAGAAAATCCAAGCCTTCTTTTTGCTTATAAATTCTTAATTCGCCGCAGTATATTGCAGCAAACCGCCTGCCAGCAAAATCTCTCGCTGGCGGGGAGAAAGATCATATTCCAGCGCGTATGCTTTGCCCGTGGTGCGGTTCTTCAGCGTTGCAGGCGAACCCGATTCCATCGCGGCACGGATGCCCTCAAGCGCAAGGGAATCCCCCTGCGAAATCTTGTCGTAATCCGCTGCATTGGCAAATGTAAAGGGGATAATGCCAGCGTTGACGAGGTTGGCGCAGTGGATACGCGCGAACGATTTCACTACAACAGCCTTGATGCCGAGGTAGAGCGGCACCAGCGCCGCGTGCTCGCGGGAGGAACCCTGCCCGTAGTTCGTGCCGCCGATCACGATGCCTGCACCCGCTTCCGTGCAGTTTTTGGCAAAATCGGGGTCGCACTGGGCAAAGCAGAACTTGGAAAGGAAGGGGATGTTGGAGCGGTAGGGCAGAATTTTTGCGCCCGCCGGCATAATGTGGTCGGTGGTGATGTTGTCGCCTACTTTAAGCACAGCTTTGGCCGTGATATCAATGGGCAGGGGTTCGCCCTGCGGGCACGGCTTGATGTTGGGCCCGCACTCGATCTCTATTGCGTCCATTTCAGATTCAGGCACGGGCAGCTCGATCATGTTGTCGTCAATCAAAAAGCGCTCTGGCAGCGTGATTTGCGGCGCTGTGCCCAAGTCGCGCGGATCCGTGAATACCCCGGTGACGGCGCTCGCGGCTGCGGTTTCCGGGCTCACGAGATACACCTGCGCGTCAGCGGTGCCGGAGCGGCCCTCAAAGTTGCGGTTGAAGGTACGCAGAGAAATGCCGCCGCTGCTGGGCGATTGCCCCATGCCGATGCAGGGTCCGCAGGCGGATTCCAGAATCCGTGCGCCGGCGGCAATCATATCGGCAAGCGCGCCGTTTTGCGCGAGCATGTTCAGCACCTGCTTGGAGCCGGGCGCGATGGAAAGGCTGACGTTTGGCGCTACGGTTTTGCCCCGGAGGATGGCGGCAACGGTCATCATATCCCGCAGCGAGGAGTTTGTGCAGGAGCCGATGGAGACCTGATCGACGTTGATTTGCCCAATATCGCGGATGGATTTCACGTTATCCGGCATGTGGGGGCAGGCCGCGAGGGGCACCAGCTCGTTCAGATTAATCTCGATTGCGGCGTCATAAACGGCCCCTTCATCCGCGGCGAGGGGGATATAATCCTCTTCGCGGCCCTGCGCTTTCAAAAAGGCACGGGTGATTTCGTCGGAGGGGAAGATGGAGGACGTCGCGCCAAGTTCGGCGCCCATGTTGGTGATGGTGGCGCGTTCCGGCACGCTCAAAGAAGCAACACCCGGCCCGCCGTATTCCATCACACGGCCAACCCCGCCTTTGACGCTCAAGCGGCGCAGCACTTCGAGGATAATATCTTTTGCGGCAACCCACGGCTGCAATGTGCCAACGAGGCGAATGAGCGTCACCTTCGGCATCGGGATATTGTAAGCCCCGCCGCCCATGGCTACCGCGACATCCAAGCCGCCCGCGCCAATCGCCAGCATGCCAATGCCGCCGCCGGTGGGGGTGTGGCTGTCCGAGCCGATGAGGGTTTTGCCGGGCTTGCCAAAGCGCTCAAGGTGCACCTGGTGGCAAATGCCGTTGCCCGGGCGGGAGAATCGCACGCCGCGTTTGCGGGCGCAGCTGCGGATGAATTTGTGGTCGTCGGCGTTTTCGAAGCCGCTTTGCAGGGTGTTGTGGTCGATGTAGGCGACGCTGAGCTCCGTTTTGACGCGGGGCACGCCCATGGCCTCAAATTCCAGATATGCCATGGTGCCGGTGGCGTCCTGCGTCAGGGTTTGATCGATGCGCAGGGCGGTGTTGCTGCCGGGGACGCTCATATCGCCTTCCAGTAGGTGGCTCTTGATGAGCTTTTGAGCTAAGTTCAGGGGCATAACAATCCTCCTCATATTTATTCACCTTATTATACCGCAAGATGGGAGGTTTGTCAAAT
>JGI994J12354_10001109_pt1 | contig 27234 bp, 22 predicted proteins | sample IntmicLarv3ML3BL_FD_12354 | JGI IMG/M metagenome (IMG submission 12354)
TTCTAAAGGCACTGCTACGATAAGCATAAAATCCGAGGACGGCAGGAAGACCTGGTTTACTGTTAAAGTTGTTGATTCTGTTGACGATTTGCCGAAGTTTACTCCTGAGGCTATGGGATAAACTGTTTTTGTCCGTTTAGGGTGCAGAGCGGCTAACGCCTTTAGCCAAAGTCTTCGTCTCGCAGTATTGAAATACAGCTTCACCTTGATTTGCCTAATCTGCATCCCTAAACGAACAAAAACATATCTTACTGATGTTTAAGTTTGATTTAAAAGTTTTTTTAACTTTTTGTTTTTTCGGTGCAGAGCGGCTAACGCCTTTAGCTAAAGTCTTCGTCTTGCAGTATTGAAATACAGCTTCACCTTGATTTGCCTAATCTGCATCTCTAAACGAACAAAAAAGCTTTTGATAGAAAAAGTAACTTATAAAAAATTGACGAATTATTAATTATTTTTTAACGAAAAGAAAATGGTCTACGCCCTAAAATAATAAAAGGGATTTATTTCATTATTCATTCTCACGAGGAAAATGCTTGATATTTTTAAAATTTTAAGCTAATTATATAAGAACATTTTTCGTCCGTTTTGGGATGTAGATTAGGCAGGGAAAAGTGAAGCTGTGCAACGCACTGCGAAACCGCAGATCCTGACTAAAGGCGAAGCCGGTCTACGCCCTAAACGGACGAAAATGTTAAAAAAAGGTGAAATAAGGGTATTATAATACCATAGTCGCTTAAATATAAAAAAATAACATAATAATAGTGAAACAAAATTTTAATAAATGTGTCTAATATTATGTTGTCCAACAAAACTGCGGCAATTTTACTATTTTTATTAGGAAAATTTATAACAAAGCCATAATGATTGCGGTAGTTATACAGGACGTTAAAGAATTATAAAAGGACGGTTAACAAAAATGAAAAGAAACAACATGAAAAGGGGTTTCACCTTAATCGAACTCCTGGTAGTTATCGCGATAATAGCTATATTAGCCGCGATATTATTCCCTGTTTTTTCAAAAGCAAGGGAAAAAGCCAGACAGACAACTTGTTTGTCAAATCAAAAGCAAATAGCTTTATTAGTCATTATGGCTGTTCAGGAGCATAATGACCGCTTCCCTAATGAATCTTGGGCTGAAGAGAATATTAATGTAGGCAAGCTCCGTTGTCCGAACGCTGACAGCGAAGGCGTAACTTATGGTATGAACGCTTTTCTGTATAATATATCTATGGGACGTATCAAAAACCCATCAGGTGTTATCTTAACTACAGACGCTGATAAAGTGAGCGTTATTTCTTCTGATTTTTATCGACATGATGGCGGTGCTATAGTATCAAGAGTTGATGGTTCCGCGGAATTTAGCAGAATACCTAATACCGGCGACTTTCTTTCTGATGAGAGTGACGCGGGTGCTGTTAGTGATTCCGGTTATAAAAGTCCAAGCGCGAGCGCGGCAGGTCGTTTCCCGGTAGGTGTTTTCCCGGTAAAACTTCCTCAATCTGTGATGGGCGATTTAGAAGATGTTATAGGATATGATTCTTGTGATACAAGCACTCTTGCAACCGGTACAGGTTCAGCTTCTAATGGTTTAGCCAGAAAATTTATGATTTCCGGACCTTATGGACCGTATGAAGATACAGGAAATTACGTTAATAAAATAAGAGGTTACTCAGGTCCTGCTGCTGATGCAAACGCGGCAGCGGCTAAGCAGCTTGATCTTATGTATATAAACGAACAGGAAATGGTTAGACGCGGTGCTGACGCGGCTCCTATCGCCGGCGATACAGCCGCTGTGCCTCAGTATATAGCTATGGATAAGAATAGCACGAGTCCTTTTTATGTTTCTAATCCATTTACAACATGGGCATTGCCTAGCAGCCAACACGGCGTATGGAGTTTGAAAGCTGATGGCGGATTCTCAAGTGACGCTCCGCAGCATACGACTTATGCTTGTATGTATATCCTGAACCCAACGGCAATTGATATTACTGCAGAGATAGTGCTCGCTGCTGACGATACAGGTATACTTTGGATAAACGGTAAAAAGATTTGTACTGATGTAACTCCTGACCAAGGTACAGCAGATACTGCTGAAGGTGAATATACTTTCCCCGCATACACTATAAGTTATGCTTTCGTTAAACTGTGCAATGGTCCGAACGGTATGAAAATGCAGATGAAGGTATCCGGTGCAGGCACAGGTGATCTAAAATACAGCGCAAGCCTTTAAGTTATAAAAAAAGGCAGTTATATATACTTCGCTTGATAATAAAATATTAATGAGGAAGTATACAAAAAATAAAAAGGGTATATCGTTTAAATCGATATACCCTTTTTTATTATTTATTTCCAATTTCTGTTTTCTCTTTATTTTAACTGATTTTTATAAAGCTCATCTCTAAAAATTTGCGTTCACTATGGCGGTTATTTTTTGCGTGTTACCAGTCCAATATCTTATAACATAACACTCTTGTATGCGGTATAATATATAATCTAATATTACAAAAATATCGCGCAATATCAAATAAAGCAGGTTTTTAGAGATATTTCAAAATTATTCGAGAACAGCCCCTTTATTGGCACTGGTTACAAGTTTACTGTAACGAGAGAGCCAACCCTTAGTTATTTTTGGCGGTATAGAAACAAAAGATGATTTACGCTTGAGTAATTCTTCATCGCTAATTATCACGTTTAACGCGCGGTTTGGGATATCAATGACTATTTTGTCCCCATCTTGTATGAGTCCAATCTCTCCTCCGGATGCTGCTTCAGGGCTTATATGACCAACGCAGGTACCGGCTGTCGCACCTGAAAATCTGCCGTCAGTGATGAGCGCTACAGATTTACCAAGCCCTTGCCCTTTGATAAGAGAAGTAGGTACCAACATTTCCGGCATTCCTGGACCGCCTTTTGGACCTTCATAACAGATAACAACCACATCTCCCGGCACTATTTTTTTGTTATTTAAAGCCTCTATACATTCATTCTCACTGTTGTAAACTTTCGCTGTTCCTTCAAAATAATAACAATCAGGGTCAACAGCTGCTGACTTTATCACTGCGCCGTCCCGCGCGATATTGCCAAATAGTATAGCGAGACCACCGTCAGCGGTAAACGGAGAATCAATAGAGTGTATGACATCTCTGTCTTTCGTTTCAGCGTTTTCCACTTGTTCTTTGATAGTTTTTCCGCTGACTGTCAGGGTATCGCCGATAATACGCCCGCTTTTATAAAGTTCATTCATAATAGCCATAATGCCGCCCGCGCGGTCTACATCTTCTATATGTACATCGGAACGCGCCGGAGCGACTTTACAGACGCAGGGAGTACTCTCAGATATTTGATTAATTTCAGACAGTGGAAAGTCAATCCCCGCTTCTGTAGCTATAGCCATGGTGTGCAAAATAGTATTTGTTGAGCCGCCCATAGCCATATCAAGCACAAAAGCGTTTTTTATACTATTATATGTTACTATGTCAGACGGTTTTATATCTTTTTCTATGAGATGAAATATCTGTTTAGCGGCGCTTTTTGCAAGCAGAGTTCTCTCCGGCCATTCAGCGCAAATAGTGCCGTTTCCGGGTAAAGCCATACCGATAGCTTCAAGCAAGCAATTCATGGAATTAGCTGTAAACATGCCGGAACAGCTGCCGCAACCCGGCAAACAACTGCACTCAATAACTTTTAATTCTTCTTCGGTTATTTCACCTATTTGAAATTTACCCACGCCTTCAAAGATATTTATAAGATCAGATTTTTTGCCGTCAGGCAATGTTCCGGCTCTCATAGGACCACCGGTAATAAAAATAGTCGGAACATTAACACGTATAGCACCCATAACCATGCCGGGGGTTATTTTATCGCAGTTCGGGATACAGATCAAAGCGTCAAAAGCGTGCGCTTCAGCCATAGTTTCAACAGCGTCCGCTATAAGTTCACGGCTCGGTAAAGAGTAACGCATACCTCTATGTCCCATAGCTATGCCATCGTCAACAGCTATAGTATTAAACTCAAACGGTACACCGCCGGCCTCTATAACCGCCTGTTTAATGATTTTTGCGAATTCATTTAGGTGCATGTGTCCCGGCACTACGTCGGTGTAGGAGTTAGCTATACCGATGAACGGTTTTTTAAAATCTTCATCTTTTAGTCCGCAAGCGCGTAAAAGCCCGCGCTGCGCTGATTTGTCATAACCTAATTTTATATTATCTGATTTCATTATTTGCTATGTTTTCCATTATAACTGTTAAGGTATCTCTAAAAACTTGCTTACTTGTATTTGCGAGATAATTTTGCGTGAGACGAGGACAACATATTAAACGCATATCGAGCGTTATGTAATAATATGTTAGACGCTATGTATCATGTAAAAGATAGCCGTAAGACCAAGGAAATGAGGTTTTTAGAGGCGCCCGTTAATTTAACAAATTAAGAAGCGCTGATAGGAATTCTTTCCGGTCCTTCCTCATCGTCATTCATAATATCTCCGTCATTTTTATATGTTTTTAATAAAAAATGAGTAGCGGTCGAAAGGACATTATCCATAGTTGAGAGCTTTCTGCTCACAAAAGTGGCTATATCTTTTATATTATCGCCTTCGACAACCACATGAAGATCATAACCGCCGCTAAGAAGGTATAAAGAGTGGACTTCGTTGAATTTTTTAATCCTGTTTGCCACGCGCTCAAATCCATAGTCCCGTTCCGGAGTAACTCTGACTTCAATGAACGCGAGGGTTTTCTCTCCGACTTCTTCAAGCTTTTCCCAGTCAATAACAGCTTTATAACGTTTGATGGTACCGTCGCTTTCCGCTTTTTGGATAATGTCCGCGACTTCTTCTAAGTTTAAACCAAGCTCAACGGCTATGTCTTCGAGAGGAAGATTGCTGTTTTCTTCGAGAAGCGCTAAAACTTTATGTTTCATGATGATATCAGCCTCCTTATAAGATAAAATATGTGGTCAAGCCGGCGCCAACTATTAAACAGTACCAGCCGAAATAACTCAATTTGCCTTTTTTTACTGTATCCATAAGCCAGACTATGGCAAAATATCCGCTTATAAACGCTGCTATGAACCCGACGCCCCATATCCCTATGTTTACGTCTTGAATGCTGCCTTGTATAACGTGAAGCAGGTCTACCAGCCCACCGGCAAATATGATAGGTATAGAGAGCAGAAACGCGAATCTTGGCGCGCTTTCACGGCTGAGACCGGCAAAACGCAGTCCGGCAAAGATAGTAGAACCGGAGCGGGAGATGCCGGGCAAAATAGCTATAGCTTGAAACAGCCCTATAAACAGAGCTCCTTTTAAGCTCATATTTTCAAGTTTACCCTGTTCTTCGTCCGGTATCTTTTTGTAATATGATATATAAAAGAGTATTGCGGCAGTAACAAGAAGAAGGACGGAAGCTATGAGCGGAGCAGAAAATATTTTTTCTACAAGGTCACTCAGTGCTAACCCGACAACGCCGGCCGGGATGGTAGCTATAATTAAGTAAAACGCCAGTCTGCTGTAAAAATCGTTCTTGTAGCTTTTTTTCGGTGATACTATGAGTCGAACTAATCCTTTTAAGAGTTCGAAAACGTCATGGCGAAAGTATATAAGCACTGCTATAAGTGTAGCTAAGTGAAGTATAACGCCAAAAGAAAGCGTTGCTGCCTCAGTCATATCTATTTTTAAAAAATAGTCGGCAAAAGACAGATGAGCTGATGAGCTGACAGGAAGAAATTCGGTCAACCCTTGCACCAGTCCCATGACTATTGACTGTAAATAATTCATCGTTATATTATTATATCATAATTGCCCGCTCCTGTAAATAAATTTTGGCGGGCAATTTATGAAAATAGGTATATAACGTTTTTATAAGGCTTACACTTTATGCTTTGTTAATATAGTGTAAAATTTGCCAGCTAATACCGAATTTATCGGTTACCATGCCGTACAGTTCGCTAAAAAAAGCCTTTTGCAGTTCCATTTCAACTTTTCCGCCTTCTTTCAGCTCATTAAACAGCCTTGTTACTTCTTCTTTGTCCTCCATGCTTAAAGTCGGGTTAATATTATTTCCTTTGATAAAGGGAGCGTTTGAAGGTAAATCCATGAACATGGCGTGCATATTTTCAAAATCAATGCCGGCATACATTATCCTATCTTTGTCAGTTTCTGACACGGTGTAGTTTGGGTCAGGCGGCGCTTCTCCGTAGGTCATGAGGTTACAAACCTCTTTTTTAAATACTTTGGCGTAAAACTCTATAGCTTCACGACAATTTCCGTCAAAATTGATAAATACTTCAAATTGCATGATAATTTTAACTCCTTAGTTGTATTTTATATATTATTCGTTTTTTTTAATCTTTTATGTTTATTTTTTCTACCAATTTTTAATGTTGCCGCATTAATTTTGCGACGCAACCAGTCTAAATACTCCATTTTAAAGTTCAGTATCCAAAATCGAAACATAGAATACTTTGCTTTCTATTCTTAAATATAATATTTAAGAAATCGTTTCTGTCGACAATGATGATTTGCCTATATTGGTGCAATTCATTTTCGCAAGTAATTTTCCAACTCGTCAAAACATCCTTGCGGCTTGATAGAGAACCCTATGACCCTCTCAACCTTTTCAAAAATGAGGAGGTTGTTAAGCCGACAAGTCGGCTGCTGCGGATGGTCTGTGACCATATTTAATTATCAATCTGCCTGTAATCTATACTCGAAAAATTCTGGTGCAATACGTAGCGCAGACATTAGCTCGTCATAAATTGTTTTATTTACTGTTTCGTATACGTTTAGTGTGGGATATATCGTTGAAGTAATATCGGTTAGACTCTGCTTGTTTTTTACCCAGTTTGCCGGATTGAATATTCTGTCTTGTCCGGCAGCGTGAGTTACTGCGTTTTTCAACGCAGAGGACAGGCATTGCCCCGCCATATTAACCAGTTGATTCACTTTTCCGTTTTGCTGTGCCGCTTCCCAAGTTGCTGACGGTGAAGGCACACGGTCGGAGGCTTTGTTGGCAATGGCAAATATCATTGACACAGCATACAGATGATGAAATGGTGCATACGCTTTCATAGCTAACAGAGCTTCATCAAAACCAAGCGGATTATCGTCGTTCCATACTGCTCGAACCGCTTTCATCCAAGCATTTAAGGCTTGGATATCCTCTGGTTTATAATTCTTCTTAAAAAGAATCTCAAAGTACTTATCAAATATTTTTGTTTCGCCATACGAAATGTTGGGTCGTTGTGAATACCAAGCAATTAAGTATTTGCCTAAATCAGAAAGGTCGATAATAAAGTTTTTGCTTTTATCAGCAGGCGCTTCTTCGCCACGCTTTGTAATAAAATATCCTTCTGGATAACGTTGCTCAAAAACTTTTTTCATTGCGAGGACACGTTTATCGTTGCTCCGTAAATCTCTAGGCTTTACTGCGCTTTGAGAGTTTGTGTTTATGCTTATCATATCTGCGCGATCTCGTTGTGGAATTTCGTAAAATCTAAAGAGTACAAAATCATCATCATGCTTTTTAACAGCTTCGCTGAAATTGTGTATCGTTGTGAGCGATTGGCAACCGTTGACTACGCTTAGCCCATCAAGCTTTAAGCTATTGCCAGTCAATTCCATTTTATTGCAAATTGCTGTTATTCCGTTATGAAAAAAGAAGAAGTCACTGTGCTTGTCGCCGAGTATTGTCTGGCGTATTTTCTTGTTCACCGCATTACTAACTCCAAGGCTTTGTCGTACATTTTTTTGAAACAGTGAACCGTCTTTTATTCCTTTAATTCTGATTGCTTCTTTCAGGGGAACCGCCGCTATAATAACATTCGTTCCTGCTATTACCATCGGCATGGATTTGCTCTCAGAAAGGTCAACGTTATAATTTATTTGAGGATTGTCGGATACAAGGGCAATTTCATACCGTCGTTCCAGTTCATCGCAATCAACAAGGGTGAGCGTAGCATCAAAGTCTTCATCCTCAGACATTTGCACGAGTTGATGTTGAAAAGTCTCCAAATCTTTGTTAGCCGCTGCCGAAAGTTTCGCCGTAGTAATGAGTTCAAATGAAACGTTATACTCATCATCAAAAGCCGTTGCGACCTCAGCAAGTTTACTTTGAAGTTTTTCATTCCCAACAGATTGAAGACGGACTAAATCCTTTATTTGCACCCATGACGATAAAACTTCTCGGAGTGGTTCGGCATCGACAACTCCACAGGATATAAATTTGCCCTGCAAGACATATATTGTCTGACTCTCGTTGTCAATAACAATAGCATCAATTTGTTTATCGTCAGCACCATCAGTAATCGCATCTTTCGTCTGGTTTCGGTCTTGACGCAATATATTAAAAATGTACCAAGCAACGAATCGCTGTCCATCGTTAGGGTAATTTTGTACGTAATAGTCGCCTTTAATTTCTTCGCTTATTTTCTCATAAATACTCAAAGCGCATCCCCCTAAGAATTGTAATATACCCACCCTTTATTAACAGTTCGACAGTATGTTAACCATTATATCATTATTCCAATTCAAAAATAAATGCGAACACCTCCCCGACGAAAAAGCATCGGTTTGAGTTCGGATTTATCACAAAATGGTCATAGTCATAATGGTGTTATAGGATTTAATAAAAGCAATGGCAACTCAAATCCTATAATATCATTCCTAATGGCGGAGAGGAAGGGATTCGAACCCTTGAAACGTTGCCGTTTACACGATTTCGAGTCGTGCGCTTTCAACCAGACTCAGCCACCTCTCCATATTCAATGAATTAAAGGATTAATTCCATATTATTATAACACAAATCGAAACTAAGGACAAGATATACTTATGGGCATTTCTAAAAACCTCGTTCCCGCAGTTTTTAAGCAAATTTTTCGTGATATCAGCGTCAAATATATTATTAGATACACGCTTGATATGCTTATAATGTATTATCCGCGTTTTACAAAAAATTATCTCGTAAGCCTACGTGAATGATATTTTTAGAGATACCCCCTTTTAAATGAAAAAGTTTATTGACAACAATAGCTTTTATATGATATGATACGTTAATACTTATAAAAGAGGTAGGAATTATGAACCCGAGAGATATAGTAAAAGCACAACTTAATCATCAAACAACAAAAATAACACCGTATACGTGCGGATGTGAACCGCTGCTTAACCAAAAAATTACCGATTTTTATGCTGATCCAAAATGGAGAGAACATAAACTTGTTGAATTTATGGATTGGAAGTTTTATATTGATACGCTGATTATGAAGCCGGTGAACGATGAGAGATTACAAAAAATTCCGAATGTGAAAGATAAAGAGCTGATAGCCGCAAAATATAATGAAGATATATACTCGGTTGACGCTTTTGGAACTGTATGGCGACTCGATAAAAAACCGTTTCACCAAGAAAGACCGGGACTCACAAAACCGACTTTTGAAGGGTATACTTTTCCGTCCGTTGATGAATTTATAGAAAATTCGGCTAACTTAAAAGTTGAAACTATTACGCAATACGCTGATAAGAATAATGATTTATTTCGGCTTATAAATATCGGCTGGGGAATTTTTGAGCATACTTGGTGCTTGCGCGGCTTTGAAGATACTATGGTCGATATGTTAACAGAAGAAAAGTTTTATTTTGAACTCTGCGAAAAGTTAACCGACTTGATGTTAGATATTGTACGTTCAACAAGCGATATAGAGGCTGACGCAGTGTTTTTCGGCGATGACTGGGGTGATCAGCGCGGGATTATTATGGGACGTGATCTGTTTGTCAAATATTTTAAACCGTGCTACGAGAGAATATACGACGAAGTACATAAACAAGGAAGAAAGGTTATACAACACTGCTGCGGCAGTATAGTTGATATTTATAAAGATTTAGCGGATATAGGTATGGACTGCCATGAGTCTGTCCAGCCGGAAGCCGCGAATATGAACCCGAAATATTTGCGCGATACTTTTTCTAAAGAGATGTGCTTTTTTGGCTGTCTCGGCAGTCAAAGCACACTCTACAGCGGAACACCTGACGAGATAAAGGAGCAGATACTATACTTGCGCGATTTATTTAAGGATACAGGAGGGTATATATTGGCGCCGGCAAAGGTATTGTCAGATGAGATGTCGCTTGATCAGGCTCTCGCCGTCGTGGAAACTTTATCTACGCTTAATGATTAGCGTGAGATAGATGAAGCTTTTGTTTTCTATTTTAACAGTTTACAAAATAACTTAAAAATGGTAATATATTACTGAATAATAATTTCATAATAAGAGAGATAAGAAATGACTGATATCTTAACCACAAACGAAAGAGTAACTCGAATGTTCGAGCATAAAGATGCCGACAGAGTGCCTATAACTGACTACCCGTGGGGCGCAACAGTTGAAAGGTGGGAGCGTGAAGGTATGCCAAAAGGCGCAGACTTTATTGATTATTTTGACCTTGACGGCTTTGGCGGAGTGTATCTCGACATCACGCCACGCTATCCTGTGACAGTTTTAGAAGAGACTGATAGATACGTTATAACCAAAACAGACTGGGGAACCACTATAAGAAACTGGAAACATGACGCTTCCGTTCCTGAATTTATGGATTTTACAATTAAAGACCTTAAAAGTTGGAAAGAGGCAAAAACACAGATAGATATAAATCCTGACAGAATAAATTGGGAATATTTTGACAGTCAATACAAACGCTGGATGAAAGAAGGATTTTGGAAAAAGGCAGAATTTTGGTTTGGGTTTGACGTTACACACTCTTGGATAGTCGGAACCGAGCGCGTCCTTATGGCAATGCTTGAAGAGCCCGAATGGATGGTGGATATGTTTAATACACAGCTTGACACCTTGATAGGACTTCATGAGATATTGCTTGACAAAGGATACACCTTTGATGAGATATTTTGGCCGGATGATATGGGATATAAAGGGCATACGTTCTTTTCTTTAAACACCTACCGAGAGATGGTAAAACCTGTACAAAAACGCGCGATAGAATGGGCGCACTCAAAAGGCATGAAAGCTCACCTTCATTCTTGCGGTAATGTCAATGACTTTATTCCTGATTTGATAGAGATAGGACTCGACGCGTTAAATCCGCTTGAAGTTAAAGCCGGAATGAACCCTAAAGAGCTGAAAGCAAAATACGGTAATGATCTGGTGTTTCACGGCGGTATTAATGCGGTAAACTGGGGCAATACTAAGGAAATCGCCGCGGAAATAGAGGATGTTGTGCCTGTAATGAAACAAGACGGCGGATATATTTTCTCTTCCGACCACTCTATACCCTCCGATGTTTCGTTGGAAGATTTTAAATATATCATTTCTAAAGCAAAAGAGTATGGCAGTTATTAAAGGAGCACCTCTAAAAACCCATTTACTCTGGTCTTGCGGCTATCTTTTGCATGATCCTAGCGTCTAACATATTATTACATAACGCTCGATATGCGTTTAATATGTTGTCCTCGTCTCATGTAAAATTATCTCGTAAGCCCACGTAAGATACCCTAATAAAATTTGCACTTTTTTTTAATATGTGGTATTATTAATCAATGAGAGACTCTATGAAGATAAAAATTGTAATTTTAATAGTTATCTTATTATCCGCGTTTACTTTAATGACCGCGCAAAATACAACGGCATTAAATAATAAACGCACTCAAGTAAGACAGAATATAAATAAAGTACAGTCTCAGCTTAACCAGGCAAAGAAAACTCAAAAACAGGCGCGAGCAACAACAGAACAGGCTCGTTCTAAAGTACGCTCAACACGTACAGAGCTGACAGCCGCTAAAGAACGACTCACACTAGCTGAAAAAGAACTAAAAATAGCTAAAGAAGAGTACGATAAAGCTAACGCGCAATACTCTATAGTGAAAGACCAAGTCGGAAGCAGACTTTATGCGACTTATGTGCGAGGCGAACAAGGTTATTTGGACTTTATCTTTACTTCATCTGACTTTTCTAATCTAATGGAAAAACTCCAATTAGCCTCTTATATAAAGGCACAGGACGAGATATTGCTCACTGATCTAAACAATACACGTAAAATTTTAGAGGAAAAGCGAGTAAGTTTGGAACAAAAAAAGAGCGCTGTTCAGCTTTGGAAAAACCAGGTTGCTATAAAACATAGCGCAAATGTTCAAACTCAATACGCTGCTGAATCAAAACTTAAGGACGCTAATAAAACAGTTGAGCTCACAGAAAAGAAGTACTATGAACTGATTCAGGTATCAAATGATATTGAGTCAGAGCTTAGAAGGAACGTTTCTTCCGGTAGTGTATATAATGGTAACGGTATAATAAGCGGATGGCCAAACCGCGGCAGGATATCTTCAGAGTACGGTTATAGAGTACATCCTATAAGTAAAAGCAGGCGTCTTCATACAGGTATAGATATAGCCGCTCCTACCGGCACAGCTATCAGCTCTACCGGAAAAGGAAAGGTTATTTATGCCGGATGGAGAGGCGGTTATGGCAATACGGTTATGATAGACCATGGTCGTAATAAAAGCGGACAAAATATAGTAACTTTGTACGGACATATGTCATCAATTTCCGCATCAGCTGGACAGGTAGTGTCAAAAGGACAGCAAATAGGTAAAGTAGGCTCTACGGGAAATTCAACAGGACCGCATTGCCATTATGAAGTCAGATTAAACGGTTCAACAGTAAACCCAAGACCATATATGTAAAAAGGGTATCTCTAAAGATAAAATATTCTACACCATATAAGGAGTTGCATCATGGCAGACGAGATTAGACCACAAGACATAAGTATAAATAAAGAAGTTTTTCAGCTTATAGATAAGGGTACGGCAGAGCGTTATGGAGTAATACCACTTGCCTTAAAGAATGAAAACGGAACTAAAGTTTTAGCGGTCGCTATAGCAAATACAAATGACTTGGCAACACTTGACCGGCTGCAAGGAATGGTTGGGTGTAAAATACATCCGGTAAAAGCTTCTCCGATGAATATAAAAGAAGCGATAAAAAAATATTATGTAGTTGGCGAGTTTGATGATGAATCAAGGCCTGTTGATCTTTTAAAAGAGATGGGGGCAATCGCGCCGGCAAATATAGTTAATACCCAAAATAATGCTACTGCTTTAGTGGAAGAAATGCTTCACTCCGCGGCGGTTGAACGAGCAAGTGACATTCATGTTGAAGCGTATGAAAAAGAGTGTATTATCCGTTATCGTGTTGACGGCGTGCTTTTTGATCACTCCATATATAACTCTGAACTTCATCCGCAGGTAATAAGCCGAATAAAAATACTTTCCGACCTTGATATAGGTCAAACACGTCTTCCGCAGGACGGTAGATTTGAGTACGACGGCGGCGGCGGAAACACCCTTGACGTCCGCGTTTCTATAGTTCCTTCTCAGTATGGTGAAAAATGCGTGATGCGCCTTCTTTCCAAAGATACTAACGCTCTTAACTTTGATAAGATGGGAGTCAGAGGATATGTAAAAGATAAAATTTTAGAATACCTTCACAGACCGTTTGGTATGATGCTGGTTACAGGTCCTACAGGTTCAGGTAAATCTACAACATTGTACGCTTCTTTAAACGAAGTTGACGCTGTTGAAAAGAATGTTATAACTGTTGAAGACCCTATAGAGTACTCCATGCCGCGCATTACTCAAATACAGGTTCATCAAAAAATAGGAATGACTTTTGCTGAAGGTTTGCGCGCTATACTCAGACAAGACCCTGATATTATAATGGTTGGTGAGATTCGTGATATTGAGACCCTCCAGATGGCTATACAGTCCGCGCTTACCGGTCACATGGTTCTCTCGACACTTCACTGCAATGACGCTGCCGCGGGAGCGGCTCGTATGATAGATATGGGAGCTGAACCGTTTCTTATCTCTTCCGCTACAAACGGCATTTTAGCTCAACGTTTGGTAAGGACTATATGTCCAAACTGTAAAACTGAAGATAAAAGTATAAGCGAAGCGGTAAAGCAGCGCATAGGTATTGCCGCTGATGGCTTCACTTACTATACCGGCACAGGATGTGATAAATGCCGTCATACCGGTACTTTAGGCCGTGTAGCTTTGTATGAAGTATTGCCGTTTGTTGACGAAATACAGCAAGCGGTTATAACTCAAAAGACCGCGTCAGAGATACGTTCAATAGCGAAAAGTTTAAAGATACCTTCTATTTTGGACGATGGACTAGCAAAAGCCAGACAAGGCATCATAAGCATTGAAGAGATGATGCGCGCTGTCTTGGTTGAAAATTAAATTCGAGTATATTTACAGATAATTTTTAGTCAAAATACTATGTTTTTATCACATATTTTGTAAAAAGTTGACAAACATTTATATCTATGATATAATAATACCGATAATGTCGAAATAAAGTCGTGGCAAATCTAACTTTCTGTCACAATGACTTTTAAGTAGCTTTAGTGTTTGTTTTTATAAAAAAAACGAACCTGTTTGCGCAAAGCGTGGATGCTACACATTTAGACCGGGGCAAAAAATAACAGATAAAAAAATGACGGAGCGTGAGAGGCATTAATCTTAAACTTGCGTACAAATGTTATTTTAGCCCGGGACAGTAAGAGGATATTTAGGGACAATTGTCAAGCAAGGCTTGGAACGGATAAAAAGCTAAAAGCCTATATTTATGAGTGATGAGAAACATCGCGAATAAATACAAACTGAAATTTTAATGTCTAAGGAAAAATATTTCGTAGCTTGCATTGACCAAATACGCGTCAAAAAATAGTCAAATGGTTAAACGGCGCGCGTAAATCTGAATAGAGAACTGTTAAGAATAAGTTTGTGGCCAACGCAGCATAAATTATAGAATTAGCCCTCAGAACACCTGATTTTAGTATTACTATGCCTAAAAAGTATGTGATAATACTCTATCTGAAAGATTATTATTTTTTAGTCTTAGCTGATTTTATACTATAAAACTATCTTCTTTTATCTATCTATTCTGTTATTTACCTCTTTCTGACCGAGATATTGAAAGCGAAAATGGATATTTCTTTTTATTTATCTCTAAAAGGTCTAAAGAAGGAGAACACACGATGAGCCCGATGGGATCTCAAAAAGTAAATAATAATTTCAAAAATCATTTTGAAACTATATTATTATTGGCTATTATGATAGCCGCGTCAATAGTTTCATTTGCTGTATCGTCCGACGATGCGGCCGTCAAACAAAAAACTGTTACCTTAATGGTAGCGGGTGAGACCAGAATCGTAAATACTGTTAAACCAACAGTTCAACAACTTCTCTGGCAAGAATTTATATCCTTAAGCTCCCTTGACCGTTGCAGTCCCGGTCTTCAAACACCGCTCGCGGACGGAATGACCGTTACAGTAGACAGAGTACGGTGTGAGACAGTTACTGAACGTGTAAGCGTAACGTCAGAAACAGTTGTTAGATATATAGCTGTTTTAGCCAGCACAGAATCAAAAGTGCTTGAACAAGGCAAAGATGGTGTTCACGAAGAAATAGTTAAGACTTGGTATTTAAACGGTATTCAAACCAGTGTTGAAAGAACCAAAGGTAAAGTTATTACAGCGAGCAAGCCTACTATTATCATAAAAGGCACAGCTGATAACCGCGGTCTTACTATCAAAAAGACGATAACAGTAACTGCGACTGCTTATGAACCCGGTCCGACCAGTTGCGGTAAATGGGCAAATGGTTATACGGCAACAGGCTTGAAAGCCGGACGCGGCGTTATAGCTGTTGATCCCAAAGTTATTCCTTTAGGTACACGTGTTTACGTTGAAGGTTATGGCTATGCTGTTGCGGCTGATACCGGCGGAGCTATAAAAGGTAATAAAATCGACGTTTGTATGGATACAGTAGCGGAATGTCGCAGTTGGGGCAGAAAAACCGTTAAGTTACACGTATTTGGATAAGATAAAAAACATACTGCTTTATTTTAGCTTTTAGTTTAGGCAATAATTTATAAAAAATTATTGCCTAATTTTTTATAATATTTTATTTGTGGCGGATTTAAAAGTTAATAGCCCATATTTTACACCACTTATATGATATAATTATCTTTTAAACGGCTGGTTTTAAAGGATATTTTTTGTAAAAGACTTGACTTTAATTGAATAATCGTTTATTATAGATAGTATAATATAAAAATAGCGAGCAAATATGAGAAGAAAAGACGATAATAAAAAAGAAGCTATTTTTGAAGCGACCATAAGTCTGCTAAATGAAATAGGATTTTATCAAATATCTATGTCCAAAATCGCGAAACGAGCGGGAGTTTCTGTCGCTACAATTTATGTCTACTTTGAAGATAAGGACGACATGATTCGTAAATTATATCTTGATGTTAAAAATAAGTTTGTTTCGTTTGCGATTCAAGATCTTGACGAAAAGAAATCCACTGAACAAAATGTAGAATATTTTATACGTAAAATGTTGGACTTTATACTAAAACATAAAGAATATTTTTTGTTTATTGAACAATTTTTAAACTCACCTCTCGTGAAAAACCTCTCTATTGAGGAGAATATAGAGGATATCGGCGCGTTTTACAAAATTTTTGAAAAGGGCAAAAAAGATGGCGTACTAAAACAAGTTGATGATGCTTTGCTCATGAGTTTTTGTTATTATCCTGTTGTGCAGTTGGCAAAAGCCTATTTTAACGGCAGCATTGAGTTATCGGAAACCGTTATTAAAGCGATTATACTAATGGGATGGGACGCAATTCGCGCTTAGTTAAAAAGCGCGAATATTTTTTTTAAAAACAAATTAAACGAACATTCAATTAAAAAAGAGAGGATGTATGAAAAGGAGGTTTTATGGAATGTAATATTGAACGCAGGCGTATTGGCAGCTCAAACATAGAAGTACCTGCCATAGGTGTCGGAACGCGAGTATGGGGCACAGAACAGTGGGGTTGGGGAAAAGAGTATACAAACGATGATCTGTTTGCCGCATATAAGACTTCTTTGGATGCCGGATTAAACTATTTTGACACATCAGAATCTTACGGCAAAAGTATGTCTGAAGAACTGCTCGGTGAGTTTCACCGAAGAGACGGAAGACCTATAGTTGTCAGTACTAAGTTTACACCATTTAAGTTGTATGATCCTGAACCTAATTTTTCGCCCAAAGCAGTTATGCCTGTCCTTGAAGACAGCTTAAAACGTCTTGGGATTAACGCGGTTGATTTATATCAGATTCATTACGCTCCTGAACGATATAAACTTAACAGTTATCTTGACGCGCTCGCCGAAACGGTCAAAAGCGGCAAAGCTAAAGCTATAGGTGTTAGTAATTTTAACGCCGATCTCTTAAGATACTCATATAACTATCTTGTCCGCCGGCACAATGTTGAGCTTGCCTCAAATCAAGTCGGATATAGTTTACTAAATCGTATGCCGGAAACAAACGGTATGCTCAAAGTTTGCGAGGAGTTGAATGTTAGCTTGATAGCGATCCTTCCACTTACAGAAGGTGTTTTGACAGGAAAATATCGGACGGGAAACCAAAAACCACCGAAGATGGTATCAATGATACTTCGAGTTATCCAAATTTTGGAGAAACAAGTCTCTCCTTTGAAATATTTTACGACACCGCTGTCTTTGCAACCTGAAAAGCTTGAACCCTTATTTGTTGTTATGGACGAAATAGCTAAAGTACATAACGCGGATATTTCTCAAGTAGCGCTGAATTGGCTGATTACAAGCCATCCGCTGGTAATCTCAATACCCGGAGTTAAGAACTCGAAACAAGCAGCGAATAATGCCGCGGCATTAAGTTGGAGACTATCAGCTGAGGAGTTTGAACTGCTTAGCAAAACTGAAGCAGGTATAAGACAGGGTTAAGTGTGGTGAGATGATGTGAAAAAGCTTTGTTTGAAAAGAATATAAAAGTTTTTAAGCAATACAAAATAACATAAAAAAAGAATAACCATAAGAGTTATGCCTCTTATGGTTATTCAAGTATTATGGTAGCGGGGACAGGATTTGAACCTGCGACCTTCGGGTTATGAGCCCGACGAGCTTCCAGACTGCTCCACCCCGCGATGAAAGTTAATTAAGAGTATATTTTATATACGCTAATATTATATATATTTTTCACTGAAATGTCAAGCGCTATTCATCTGAAAAGAGTTAAATAGCGATATTTTTTTATTATAACCGTAAATCATTTATAAATTTGGTAAAATGTGCTATAATATAATAATCAAAATTAAATAGAAAAGGAGGTTAAACTACTTATGATTATTACACTTTCATCTCAAGTCTCAAGTAATGGACACTTAATCGGAAAAATGATTGCGGAAAAACTCAACCTGCAATATATTGATAATGAGCTTATCGCTCAGATAGCGCATAAACTCCATACTGAAGAAAAAATAGTTGCCAGATTTGATGGAGAGTTTGACTCTGAACAACATGAACCTTTTCTTCTCGACTGGTTGGTAAGTATTAATCCGGAAAATTATTTAAGAACGCTCAGAAGCGCGCTATTTGAGATAGTGGAAAAAGATAACGCTCTTATAATAGGACGCGGAGCCAGTTTTATCTTACAAGGACGAAATCCTATTTTCCACATAAGAATTATGGCGCCGATAAATGTACGTAAAGCTATATTTCTCGCTAAAAATGAAGGATATACTGAAGCGGAAGCGGCAAAATATATAAAAGAACACGAACAAAAAAGAAATAAATTCGCAGAACATATATTTAATATTAAAAATCTTGACGATGGCTCGCTATATGATCTTACGTTAAACCTCGCTCACTATACACCTGAAATGGCTGTTGATGTTATAACTATGGCAGTAACTACAAGGTTTAAAGACGGAGCACCGATAAACTCGGAGAGTAATACGCAAAGTCTTGTAAATTTACTCTCAAAACATAAAAAACCGCGCGGTTTAGGATTTTAAAAGGTAGATAATTAAGAAAATTGGATAAAAAAATACGCATAGTCTCTGTCAGTTTAGGGTCCGCTAAAAGAAATAAGGAATTTACTTGCTCAGAAAAAGGAATCGAAATCACGGTAGAACGGATAGGCACTGATGGAGATATGGGAAAAGCCATAGAAATAATTCAAGAACTTGATGGTCATGTTGAGGCTATAGGACTTGGCGGAATAGACCTGTATTTAGTGGCAAACAATAAAAAATATCTCATAAAAGATGCGAAAAAAATGGCTGACGCTGCAAAAATAACGCCGGTAGTTGACGGGTCAGGGCTGAAAAATACCTTGGAACGTCACTCGCTTATGTACATAGCTGAAAATAATATTGTAGATTTTAACGGCAAAAATGTCTTGTTAGTGTCAGGATTAGATAGGTTTGGAATGGCGGAAACACTGCCAAAACTTGGCGCTAATGTTGTTTTTGGAGATGTTATGTTTGCTCTTAGTCTTCCGCTTCCGGTAAAGAGATTTAGCACGTTAAAGATTTTAGCAGCGGTTTTGCTGCCGATAGTATGTCATTTACCATTTAAGATGATTTATCCTACCGGAAATAAGCAGGATAAACAGTCAAGAAGACAAAAGATGTATCATAAATATTTTGAAGAAGCTGATATTATAGCCGGAGATTTCCACTATATAAGCAGATATATGCCAAAAGAACTTGATAACAAGATAATTATTACTAACACAACAACTTCAGATGATATAGAAAAACTTTTCTATAGTAATGTCAAAATGGTGATAAGTACAACGCCAAACTTTGACGGACGAAGCTTTGGTACCAACTTATGTGAAGGAATTATAGTAGCCCTATCAGGGAAAAGGCCGGAGGAGATAGAGGTTAAAGAATATGAAGAGTATATAAATAAACTTGGCTGGCTGCCAAATATAATAGAAAATAAAAAAGAAGAAAAAATCAGCTAATCTATTTTTTTGTAAAAAAAGGTATTTTAACTATAAAAGGGGGTATAAATAAAACATGAAACAAATTTTATCACTTTTGTTATTTTTATCTGTTATTCTGACGATTTTTGGATGTCACAGTGGAGATAGCAGTAAAATATCTTCCCGTCCAAACGGTGATGACGGGAATGGAAGCATAAGCGGCATAGTGTACGCTGTGCTGCCGGCAAAAGCAAACGAAAATAAAAAACAAGTTTACTATTTTCGCGGTATAGATATTTCCGCTAAAAGAGTGGACTCGGGCGGCTCAGGAACTTTTTCAACGGTGAGCAAAACTGATGGCATTTATTCTATTGAACAATTAAAAAATGGTAGATATGATTTATCGGCAACTCTTGTATATGAAGGAAAGACTTACACCGGTTCGTTAAAAGGAGTTACGGTAGTTAATGGAAACCCCACATATATGGTTAATGTGATGGTTTTCGACCAAGATGATTCCATGACTATAAGTGGTAAGGTGACTAATGGAATATCAAATGTTAACGGCGCTACAGTTAATTTAGAGGTCAGTCTCCCTATGTACAGCGGAATTTTTGAAGAGGAAAGGGATTTTATTGATCATTATCAATTGAATCATCCGCACAGTGAACGTCTTGATGAGTGTTATAATGGTATAGTTATATCTGCTTTGTCAGACCAGTCCGGAAATTATTCGTTTACCGTACCAAAAGGTGATGGAGATATATTTTATTATCTGTCAGCAAGGTATAAAACGACATTCGTTTCTGAAATTTCACTTGGATTCTTGACTGAGAGTTTGCACGGGAAAATGGCAGATATTCCTATTGATGATAGCACAGCAGTTCAGCTTCCGACGCAGATGATAACCCTTTTAGTGGCTTATACTATGAATGATAACCACAAAACCGATTTATCAAGAAGCTCAACTTCTACCGCTAAACAAATTGATACCGGAAAACTGTTGGAGATATACGCGAAAGCTAAAGGGTTTAATGGCAAACAGCTTGAAAAGGTTAAAAAAATAGTTTCTAACAGGAAAAATGTTGCCGCGCCTATAAGTAAAAGCGGAGGATCAAGAGGTGCTGCGGATAATTATTCATTAGAAATTGATGTTATGTGGGAAGAAGCGGCTAATATAGGAACTTTTTCATATATTTACGGCTATACTATCGGTAGAGGTTTGGAAAGAAACGGAACTTTTTACAGATTAGGAGATGTTAACGATCCGTTCATAACTATATTTTATGATATAGATCCGGAAATAACACTCGGTACGACGTATCATTATATGGTTCAGGCTTTTGGAGCGCATGATGAAAAGTCTCAAAATTCTATTTCAAAAGAGATCAGTAATTTGAATGTCTTAAATATAATAGTTGATAGTAATAATATAGTTCATTGGGATAATATTGCTGAAGCGAAGTCTTATACTGTTATAGCGTATAAAGGTAAAGAAGGAAGTGATGAGCTGCCAAATCTTGGAGTGGAATATTTAAGATCCACTGTTTTAAGTCAATACACAAACTCTTATGATCTTAAAACTAACAGTTGGGATGTTATAGGTAAATATTCCGGTCCGCTTTCTACCGGTACTTACTGGGTGTGTGTTATAGCGTCCACAGAAGGGATTACAGGTAACTCTACACAGGACATTCTTAAAATATCTTACTCCGGCTTTACTAAATTTGTTGTTGAATAAGATAATATAGTTTGGTTATAAAAAAATCCGCTTTTTTATAAAAGCGGATTTTTTTTATAAAGACTGTTGTAGTAAAGCAGAAGTCTACGGCTTAAAGTAACCTAAAAAATCTTTACTTGCAAGCATCATTTCGTCTACCATATTTTTTGTTTCCTGCATGGATAAAACAGCTGACGTCAGAGGATCAAAGAGTATCGCGTGGTAAATATCTCTTTTGTCACCCTCTATACATCCTCTGACCGCAAGCTCCTCGCAGCGAGCGTTTATGTTCACTAAAACAGCCAGATGTTCTGGAAGAGCTCCTACGTGAAGAGGCTCCAGCCTGTCTCGTGATGCTAAAACCGGAACTTCAACGCAAGCACCATACGGAAGGTTGTCTATAAGTCCGAAGTTGCGTACGTTGCCGTTGAATTTAAACATGTCATTATCACCGAAAACCGCGTTAAAGATATAAGCGGCGTATTCATGTCCGCGTGAAATATCAATATTTTCATCAGCGAGCCATTTTTTTATATCATCACGCCAGATATTCTCTCCTTTTAGGTATTCGTTTAGGATGTAGCCATAAAAACCCGGGTTCCAACCTGTACCTTGATTACAATACTTTTCTATAAGGTCGTCTCGTTTTCTAAACCAGGCGTTATACTCTGAGTTATGACCGGAACTCTCTGTCACATAATAATCAAGGTGCAAAAACATTTCGTTGCGCACTATCTCTTCGTTATATATTTCAGGTTTTTGTACAGCTTCTATAAGCAAAGGATACGCGTCTTTGCCGTTCCATTTAAAATCAATATAAAATGATTGGTGATTAATACCCGCTGATGTGTAGGTAATTTCTTCCATCGGCGCGCCAATCCATGTCGCGAGCATCTCAGCTGTGCCTTGCACGCTGTGGCATAGTCCTGTAATATTTAATGTGGTCATTTCCTGTAGATATCTGCAGAGCATAGCCATAGGATTAGTATAGTTCAAAACAACGGCATTTGGAGAATACCGTTCAATATCTCGACATATTTCTAACATTTGCGGAGCTGTTCGAAGAAAACGAAATATGCCGGCCGGTCCTCTTGTGTCACCGACATTTATATCAACGCCGTATTTTTTTGGTATCTCAATATCATGACGGAATACTTGAGGTCCGTCCGCGAGTATGGTTATAAGCACGCCATCAGCTCCGTCAAGAGCCGCCGCGCGGTCTGTAGTTGAGTAAACTTTGGCCGGATAACTTCCTTTTTTGACTATCTTTTCGACTGCCTGTGTTATATAGGACAAACGCTCATCATTTATATCCATTAACCAAATTTCAGCATCTCTAAATGCTTCAAAAGTCAAAATATCCTTTACCAATGTTCTCGTAAAACTAAAGCTTCCGGCGCCAATAAACGCGATTTTTCTCATTTTTTTTGCTATTTCCTTAGATTTAAATTATTCCCTTTTTTTCAGTTCAGCCTTTGCCATATTATTTATTTTAGATGGATCTATCTCATCTTTTAATACGTCGCCGGCGAGCGAATTACGCTCTGTAAGCGAGGTAGTAACCTTAATTTGCGCTATCTTTTCAAGGTCTTCATTCTTTGCTTTATCAGCGTCACGTTGCAATATTTTATATATAGCTCTCACTGCTTCGTCATGCAATAAGTCAACAAAGCTGCAATCAACTAATATCTCAAGGTATACGGCATCTCCCATTTCGCCAAGCGCGTTAATAGCCGCTATCTGAACCTCGTTGTTTTCGTCTCCAACAGCACGCATTATATTTGGCAGGGCTTCAATAAAATTCATAGCGCACAGCGCCTCAATAGCCTCTCTTTTTACGCTGTACTCTTTATCTAAAATCGCTTTTATGATATTGTTTCCGTATTCCACTGCCATAGCTTGACGAAGAGCCATGATGCCGGTCCTTTTTACGTGCGACTCGTTATCAGTCAGACAATCGGCAAAATAAACATTTGTTTTTGATCCAAGACCTATGAGAGCGTCTATGGATGACTTTCTCACTTCATGCCGTTTTTCATGCAGACCGGAGATCATAGCACTTATAGCGCGTGGGTCATCAAACTGCCCTAAAGCTCTGATAGCGGCAGACTTTTCAATGTAGTTATTAGTTTCAGATGTTTTTACAAGAGCGGATATAGAAGAGCTGTCTTTTAGATTTGCGAGAGCTTCACAAGCCGCGACAACAACTTCTTCTGACTCATCATTTAGTGTGAAAATGATCGGTACAGTAGTTTCGGGATCGGCAATCTCACCTACAGACTTAATAACCGCCGCTCTAATATCTGTATCGTCACAGTCCAGCAACTCCATTAACTTTTCAAGAGCGCTGCTATTTTTAAGCATACCTATAGATTTTATAGCTCGAAGTTTTATATCTTTATTTTCTGTACTCAACTGAAAAGTAAGCGCCGGCAAAACTTTAGTGCCAACTTTAACTATAGTGTCCAAATGGTCAATAGCGAGGTAATATCTCACAAACTCTTCCGCGTTAGTCGGTTTCCATTTCAGCTCACGGAGCGCGTCAGCTATAAGCGGTAGATTTTCTGACTGGTTCAAAAACAGATAAACTAACGGTTGTACCGCTGACGGAGTTCTGGTGCGAGCTAAAATGCGTATAGCTGAACTTCTCGCGTAGTCCGGGTTATTTGCCGTTATCATTTTAGCGGTAGGCTGAACTGCCAAATCTCCGAGAGCTACCAACCCTTCTTCAGCAGCCTGTCTTACATCAGGGTCTTTATCAAGTAGCAGTTCGGCGAGAATAGGGGCGTTTTTTTCAAGACGCAGTTTTCCTATAGCTTCTGTTGAACTTTTTCTCACGCCCGGGTTGAAGTCTTTTAAAGCGTGTACCAAAGGCTCAAAAGCCTTTTCACTTTTTGTTTTACCTAATGACTCTGCAGCAGCTCGACGGACCAGGGGGGATTGGTCTTTAATAAGTTTTATTAAGAGATCCACAACTTTAGGTTCGTCATCCACACCAAGGTCTCGCGCTGCTTTTTCTCTGACAGAGTCGGAGTTTGAGTTTATGGACATCTTAATATGGGTAAATTCCATTAGCTTCATAGCGGTAGTCCTCTTTAATTATTTACGTGAAAGATCACCAAAAATAACAATTTGCTAAATTCTTTTTCAAAATATCATTGCGCTACTTTATATAATTGTAGTATAATATAATTATGCGGAAAAGTCAAGGGAAAAATAGATTATTTAAAAAAAACAGTGAAGAAAATATGAATCAAGATATTTATGAATCTAACGCACAGGAAAATATCCAAAACTGTCCGCCGATAAAAATACCGGTGATAGTAACCATTGCGCTTATTATAGCTATATATCTTGCTTTGAATTTTTTTTTCTTTTCGCCTAAAAAATCCTTTTGGGGTCCGCTTCCTAAGAATGAATATATTCATTTTATGAATTCGCAGCCTAAGGTAGTACAACCAACCACTAAAGATGAACAGGCAAAAACTGATGATGCCGCTCTTAATACATCAATTTCTGAAGGGCAATTTATTGAGCGCGAAGGACTGTAAAACGCTGCAAACAGACCGTTATTCGAGAAAAAAATGCAAATATAACAAACGTTTTTCGTATGTTTACGCTACCTATATAACCTCAGATAACCTAAAAAAGAATATAAAAGTATGATGAATAATAACAACAGGACGGAAGAAGAACAAAAACCATTAGATAGCGTAGGGCTAAAACAAGACATTATAAAACTTGGTCTCAGCGTGCTGCTTTTAGGTTTTGGACTGTATGTCGCGCTACTCACTTTTGTGAGATATTCTGCCGTTCAAATAAATAACAATAGCCCATACACCATGTTATCGATAACTATTCCTATTTTGATAGCCGTCACTTATGTTATTATACTATCGTTAATATGGGGATTTTTTTCTCAGGGAAGAACAAAGACTATAAGCCGCGGAGTATTTTTAGTCGCAGCTTTAGCGGTTATCACGGCTTACTATACAGAAGATATCGATAACGCGACTGTTATTCCGCAACACTATATTACTCTATCTGAATACCAACCTTTTTTTAAAGGTACAAAGGCAGTTTCATTGAACGAAAAGGTAAATTTAAAGCTGGAAAAAGATTTGCCGACGCTTGACGGCGCAAGACAACTTTATCCTCTATACGCTTCCATAGTTCAAACTGTATATCCAAAACAAGAATACGCTTATGACAAAATGGAAACTGATGTATCACGCGCCGCACTAAATACCGAAATAGAAAGCAGCATGAAACTACTTATAGACGACTTAGCCGATATAGTATTTTCGGAAAATACAGATGTAAGTTTTTTTCAAGAAGCATCACAAAAGTCTGTTGAACTTATATATACACCTATAGCAAAAGACGCAACAGTGTTTTTTGTCAACAAAAATAACCCTGTCAGCGACATAAAGCATGAAGATATTCAAAAAATATACGCGAAAGAAATTACTTCTTGGAAAGAGATCGGCGGCAAAGATGAAAGTATAATAGCCTTTCAATATCCGAAAAATACTGATATTCAACGCAATTTTTTAAAGTTTATGAGTATCGAATATATTCCTGCCTACCCTCCGATTGAGTTTAAAATGATAAAAGTAAAAGGAATTATAAAAGAAGCCGCTGATTATAGAAATTATGACGGCTCTATAGGTTTTACTTCATTTTATTCTTTGCAGGATGTATTAAAGAAATATGGCAATGAGATAAAGGTAATATCCGTAGATGGCGTTAATCCTGAAAAAAAGAATATAAAAAATGGCTCTTATCCTGTTGTACATGAATTATTTGCAGTAACCGCGATGCAAAGCGAAGAGAAATTAGCAGAAGATAAAAAAAGAGACCCGTTACGTGCATCCCGTCGTAATAAACAACGAGAAAACACACACAAATTACTTGAATGGCTAATATCAGGGCAAGGCCAATCCTTAATCGAACACGCTGGTTTTTCGTCCGTTTTGGGCGTAGACCAGCTTCGCCTTTAGTCAGGTCGTCAGCATCGGAGTGCAAAAAGCACACCTTGCTTAGACCTGCCTAATCTACATCCCAAAACGGACGAAAAACATTCCTAATAATTAGCTTGATTTGTTATAAAATATAAAGTATTTACCTCGTGAGAATTAATAGTAAATAAAACTTAAATGGCATCTCTAAAAACCACGTGAACGAGGTTTTTAGAGGTGCTCTATAATATATCAATGAGGCTTTTCTTTGAAAAACAAGTACATCCGCCGTGCTAAAATAAGCGAATCGAAGTTTCGCCAAATAATAAAATTATTTGCTTTAGATTTGACAGCAATAAAAGAGTGTGAGTTTAGGTTTAATTATAAAGACCAAAATCTTTATAAAACATTATTTAAAATATTGAAAAAAAATCCTTGTTCTAGTCAAGACCCAAAACTTTTAAATCAAACTTAAACATCAGTAAGATATGTTTTTGTTCGTTTAGAGATGCAGATTAGGCAAATCAAGGTGAAGCTGTATTTCAATACTGCGAGACGAAGACTTTAGCTAAAGGCGTTAGCCGCTCTGCACCCTAAACGGACAAAAACAGTTTATCCCATAGCCCTCGGAGTAAACTTCGGCAAATCGTCAACAGAATCAACAACTTTAACAGTAAACCAGGTCTTCCTGCCGTCCTCGGATTTTATGCTTATCGTAGCAGTGCCTTTAGAA
>JGI994J12354_10001110_pt1 | contig 27228 bp, 23 predicted proteins | sample IntmicLarv3ML3BL_FD_12354 | JGI IMG/M metagenome (IMG submission 12354)
CTTTGGGCGTGCGTGCGGTATAGCACGGCCACGTCTTGCAGTTGGTACCGCCCGCCATAGACCATCCGATAAACCTCTTGCGCCACATAATCAGCCTCGGCCAGCTCATCGCGCGCAACATGCAGGGTAATTTTGTCGCCCCCCTCGCGCGCCGTCCACAGCTTCTTTTCCTTGCGGCCAAGATTGCCCATAATCACGTGGTTAGCCGCCTGTAAAATCGGCGCAACGGAACGGTAATTCTGTTCCAACCGCACCACAAAGGCGTCGGGGTAATCCTTTTCAAAGTCCAAAATATTGCGAATGTCCGCNCCCCGCCACGAGTAAATCGACTGATCGTCATCCCCCACCACGCAGAGGTTGTGATGCACCCCGCACAGCTGCTGCACCAGCAGGTATTGCACGTGGTTGGTGTCTTGGTATTCGTCCACGTGCACATAGCGGAACCGCTCGGCGTAGTGGGCCAGCACGTCGGGGCAATCCCGAAAGAGCTCCAGCGTTTTGAGGATTAAGTCGTCAAAGTCCAGCGCACCGTTGGTGTTGAGATTGGCTTGGTATTTTTGATAAATATCGGCAATTTGGTTGAGACGAAAATCCCCTTTGGCGCGGTGGCGGCGGAAACCGTCGCTGTCCCAGCCTTGATCCTTGGCGGCGGAAATCTCGTGCAGCACGTCGCGTGGGGGGTAATATTTATCGTTCAAATCAAAGGATTTGATGATGTTGGTGACGACTTTTTTTTGATCATCGCCGTCGTACAGCACAAAATCCCGCGTCAGACCGATGCGTTCGGCATCGCGGCGCAAAATGCGCATGCACAGGCTGTGAAAGGTGAAAATCCATGCCTCGGAGCCCTCCTCGCTTAGCATGCTGAGGATGCGGCTTTTCATCTCGCGCGCGGCTTTGTTGGTAAAGGTCAGGGCCAAAATTTGCCACGCAGGCACCTTTTTTTCTTGGATCAGATAGGCAATGCGATGGGTCAGTACACGGGTTTTTCCGCTGCCGGCCCCGGCCAAAATCAGCACCGGGCCCTCGGTTTGGCGCACAGCCTCCCATTGCGGGGGGTTCAAAACCGCTTCAAACATATCCGTTTCACCACTCAATTCTAAATTTAGCACACCGGTTGGTTGCGCACGGCGCTTAAACGCGATTGCGCGGGCGGCCTGAAGTGTATCCGACACCGATTGGTTGCGCAGGAGGCCTGGCTTCCACTTGTGCCGCCGGTCAGTTGTGCGGGCCGCATAAATTCTACTTGACGCCAACCGGTTCCGCGGGCCGCCTAAATCCTGCCCGATACCAGTCGGTTACGCAGGACGCCGACGCCGCCGACCTCGACTTCCACGACATCATTCGGCACCATGGGGCCGATGCCCGAGGGCGTGCCCGTGGCCACCACATCGCCGGGCAGCAGGGTCATGACCCGCGAGATAAACGCCAAAAGCCGCGGCACATCAAAGAGCATGAGTGCCGAGCTGTCCCGCTGGGTTACGCCGCCGTTGACGCGGCATTCCACCCGCACATCGCGGTCATCCAGCTCGGTTTCAATCCAAGGCCCAATGGGCGCAAAGGTGTCAAAACTCTTGGCACGTGTCCATTGGCCGTCTTTTTTTTGCAGATCCCGCGCCGTGACATCGTTGACGCAGGTGTATCCGAAAATATACTCCCGCGCTTTGGCGGTTTCGATATTTTTGGCAGTTTTGCCGATGATAATCCCCAGCTCGGCCTCGTGATCTACCTGGCAGGCCATGGGCGGCCAGATGATATCCTCCCCCGGCCCAATCACTGCAGAGGGCGGTTTTAAGAAAAGCAGCGGTTCCGTCGGCTCGGCCTCGGCCATTTCTGTTGCGTGGCTGCGGTAGTTCAGCCCCACGCAGACAAGCTTGGAAGGCTGGCAGGGCGCAAGCAGCCGCACCGGCTTGGCGTCTTCGTCAAACGCGCGCGACGGCTGGCTTCCCTCTAACCGAAGCAGCTGGGGCATCACCGCCGTGGATTCCCAAGGAGGCTGACGCATGGGCCGCACGATGCCGTCGTCATCCAGCCGCGCGTAAACGCACCGCCGACCCCATTGCACACGTCCAAACCGCATATGGATCTACCTTTCTTTTGAATGCATAGCCCCATCCGCAAAGGGTTTGCATGCGAATGGGTGTCGAGTTTTGCGAGAGAGAGGCTGGCGGGGCTTGCACGTGAATGGGATGCCGGGTTTTGCACGCCAAAGGGTGCTGTGCCCAGCGCGCCAAAAGCTTCGCAGATTGGTAAGCGGGAGGCGCTTATATCCGCACGCTAAATGTGGTGCAAAACAGCAAAACCACCAAGATAATTATACCATATCTTGTAAAAATAAAAAAGTGCACATTTTTTGGCTAGCCGTATGCGCAGCCGTCCCAAAAAACAAAGCAGGCAAAACAAAAACCGCCCATGGCAGGCGGCTTTTGAGGGTTGCAAGATGTCAGTTTTTTGGCGGAAACTGCGTCTTCTATTACGCAGGCCCAGTCGTCAGACCAAAATGCCAGTCCGAAACGTCGGGCAAAACGGTGGATAAAATGCCAAGCACAATCGCTGAACTTAGTCCAGCTTGGCCATGTGCATCAGCAGGTCGACCACGCGGTTGGAATAGCCCCACTCATTGTCGTACCACGACACCAGCTTGAACATGCGCTTTTCGCCTGGCAGGTTGTTTTGCAGGGTGGCCAGGCTGTCGTAGATGGAAGAACGGTTGTCGTGGATGAAATCACGCGAGACCAGCTCTTCGTCGCAGAATCCCAGGATGTTCTTCATGTAGGTTTCGGAAGCCGTTTTCAGCAAGCCGTTGATTTCATCGATGGAGGTGTCACGCGCGGCGCGGAAGGTCAGATCAACCACCGAGACGTCGGGCGTGGGCACGCGGAAGGACATGCCGGTCATTTTACCTTTGACGGCGGGCAGAACCTCGGAAACAGCCTTGGCTGCGCCCGTGGTGGATGGGATGATGTTCTCAGCTGCCGCACGGCCGCCGCGCCAATCCTTTTTGGAAGGACCGTCAACGGTTTTTTGGGTGGCGGTCAGGGAATGAATGGTGGTCATCAGACCGGTTTCAACCCCGATGCCCTCTTTGAGCAGCACGTGTACCAGGGGCGCCAAGCAGTTGGTGGTGCAAGAGGCGTTGGAAACGATGTTGTGCGCGGCAGAATCGTATTCGTTTTCGTTAACGCCCATGACAATGGTTTTCACAGCGCCCTTGCCGGGGGCCGAGATGATTACTTTTTTGGCGCCGGCGTCCAAGTGACCCTGTGCCTTTTCGGAATCCGTGAACAGGCCGGTGGATTCGATGACGTAATCCACGCCAAGGGCTTTCCAAGGCAGATCGGCGGGCGAACGCTGTGCCGCAACAACCTTGGTTTTGCAGCCGTTAATCACCAGCGTGTCAGGATATTCCAACGCGGCGTCGGATTTTTCCGTGGAAACGGCGTGGCCGAAATGACCGTGCACTGAGTCATATTTGAGCTGATACGCAAAATAGTCGGCGTTGGTGTCCATGTCAACCACGGCCACCACGTCAATGGCTTTGCCCAGCAAGCCTTGATCGCACAGCGCCTGAAACACCAGACGGCCAATCCGTCCGAAACCGTTGATACCTACTTTTAACATGAAAATCTTCCTCCCTCATCATTGCGCAACCGTGTTGGACGCGGGGTTTGTCTGAGAATTTTTATCACCGAAGCGACAAAAACGCAATTCCACCGCGCACACAAAATTGCCAAGAAACATTATACCTCATTTCATTGGTTTGCGCAATGCGCCGCAGACAAATATTTTGGGAATTTGCGAAATGGTTTGGTGCATAACCCGGACAAATTGCGCGAAAAAAGACATAAAGTTGCGCCAAAGACGATAATCCTATACCAGAGCGTGTCTCTGCTGCGGAACACAAGCCGGCAGGATGCTGAAATGTGCTTCGTATGAAACTCGGTACTCACTGATTCGTGGGTGCGTCAGGTTCGTGTGTCGCTTGGGGCCAAAAGACGCCGAGGATGGCGCACGGACATGAATCAGCGGGTGCCTAGAAGAAACCGGGGAGGAACACACCATGACCCTTCGTTTGAGCCGTCGCGCCTGCTTGCGTAACACCATGCGCACGCTGTGGGAGCAGCATGTCTATTGGACGCGGATGTTCATCATTAGCGCCGCCGCCGATTCGGCTGATTTGCAATTGACCACGGCGCGTCTGATGCAAAACCCAAAAGACTTTGCCGCCGCGCTGACTCCCTATTATGGAAAAACTCAGTCCCGCCGGTTTGAAAAGCTGTTGACCGAGCACCTGTCCATCGCCGGCGATTTGGTGATGGCTGCGAAAAAAGGCGACACAAAAACCGTCGACGAAAAGCGCAAGCTATGGTATAAAAACGCCGATGACATCTCTGCTTTGCTGGCTTCCATCAACCCGCATTGGACAAAAAAACAATGGCAAACCCTCTTTTACGATCACCTGAAAATGACCGAAAACGAGGCCGCCCTGCGCCTAGCCGGGCAATATGAACAGGATGTTGGGCAATTCAATGAAATTGAACAAGAAGCGCTAAAAATGGCCGACACCATGACCAATGGCATGGCGCGGCAGTTTTCGATTTAGGGACAGGTTAACTTTTGAAAACGGCGCGGCACGGCACAAGCTCCAGTCCTTCAGGGTAGAAGGTTGGATGGCGATAATCGGGTTCCCAATCGGCCGCGCCGGGCATGTAGGCCAGCACCAGGTACACGGAAATTGCGGGTACCGCTGTTTCATTTCGCCCAAAACGGCGGACACCATCGCGTCGAAATCGCCATTGACACCAACGTAAAAGGTGTCAATGTGCTTTTCAATGATGTGCCGTTCGAGCTCACGCCGCAAGGCCGGAATGATGGCGGGGTCTGTGTTTCGATGTCCGAAAAAGGTACAACAGTTAGACATTTTGCAAGTGCTCCTGTCGGTGGCGTTGGTTTATTATTATCTGAGTATGCCGCCTAGCACTCAACGGGGCGGCGCAACAGCCAACCGTATCTGCGCATGCATTATAACACTTGAAAAGCGATGCTGCAATATTAAACATTGTATTATCCGCTTTAAAATTGTTTCAACTTCTTCAAATCACGAACCCATATGAGCGATATCGAAGCCCCCAAAAGCAGCATCCTGCCGTCATTTGACGTACTGATTGACATTGCCGACGCGTTGGATGTTTCGCTGGCCAAGCTGTTTGAGTTTCGGGACTGACACTCCTCCGCTTTTGCGCGATATAGAAAAAAGCACCTGCCGAAGCGGGCGCTTTTTGTTATGAATGTGCTGCCACTAATCGCCGGGTTTGTCTGGCTGTTTTTCGGCATCGCGTCCCCCATACATGATGCGGATAATCGCAACTGTGCGCTTGGTTTCATTGGGCAAATAGAAGACCAAGAAATTGCCGATAGGCAAGATGCACAGGCCGATTGATCGCCACGGTTCATGGGCGTAGAGGCGATAGCGCAATGGCATATGATTGAGCGAATCCACGGCGTCCATCATGCGGTTGGCCTGACTTCTCGCGGTTGCGGACTCGAGCAAAACATCCGAAATATAACTGTAGATTCCATGCAAATCTTGTTGCGCGTCGTCCGAGTAGTGCACGTTCCATGTCATACGCCATACTGCCTTCGCATTCTTTCCCGAACCTCATTTGCCGACGTGGTTTTGCCGGCTGCCAACGAGACCATTCCCTTTTCAATTTCTGTATCGAATTGCTCCACTGAAAGTGCGAAATAGTCGAGCGACATACGCGCGGCAGCTTGACCTCAAACGGAAGTCCCTTTTGCAGAACAATTTGGTGCAAAAACAAATTGATGGCGCTTGCCATGGGGATACCGAGTTCGGAAAGAACCAGATCCACCTGTTCTTTGAGGCCAGGTTCCACCCTTGTGTATACGCTTGCGGACTTCATGCCCCCGGCATTTTCGGGATTTTACCGACATGCGCGCAGTGCTTCTACCCGTGGTTAGCGATAAAAATCCGCAACGGCGCGGAAGAAGGAATCGATGTTTTCCCATGGTGTTAAGGGTGGGATATCGCAACCGGAGGAAATCACAAAATTCGGATGTGCCGCGCAGGTGGTTAGCACCTCGGTTGTTTTTTCATAAATGGATTCCGGCGTGCCGTTGCGGAATTGGCCGGAGGGATCGATGTTGCCCATGATGATCATATCGGCGCGGCAGATGGCCAGCGCGTCTGCGATGTTGATGGCGTTTCCAAAATGATAGCCATATGCGCCGATTTTTTTGATGGACTCCATCAGGGGAATGACGTTACCGCAGTTGTGATAGACGACGGCAAAGTCTTCGGTTTGCACGGCGTCGACAATTTTTTTGACGTAGGGTGTGGAAAATTCCTCCATTAGTTTGGGCGATAGCAGCCCCGCCGCAGGTTCGGCCATCACAATGCCCGCTGCGCCGGTGGCTTTGTAAGCGGTGCAATAGGCAATCATAAATTCGGTTGTTTTCGCAAGGCATTCGTGCACCAACTCGGGCTCTGTGTAGCAATTGACCATGATCTCAGTGAGATCCATCAAGCGCCCGCCCAGCGAGAATGGGCCAATGACGCCGGCAAAAACCGGGCGATCGGTAATCAGCGCACACGCCTTGGTGATGGCCTCGACATACAACCCGGTGCGCCCCTCCCCCACGCGCGGCACGCGCAGGTTTTGCGCATCTTCCAGCGACTCAATGATACGCCCGACGACGGTGGGCACCTCGTGGTCCTCCGTCCGGATGGTCGCGCCAAAGGCCTCGGCTTCCACGGACAAATCCATCATGCTGACCGCCGCAAGGGTGTCGCAGCGGTCGGCAATCGCCTTCATGCCCTGGGCTTGGCGCGTGCTGTCTGAAATCAGTTCCCGCACGCCGATGCCAAGCAGCGAAATGCTGGGAAAAGACAGGACGGGCATGGCCTTTTTTGCGTGCAAGGTGGGCAGCTCGAGGAACCAGTTTTTCATGTTCATGGTGGTTGTTTCCTTATTTCAGCGGAAGCTTCCCTGTTTCAATGGCGAATTTCACCTGTTTTAGTGGTGGTTTCGCCTGTTTCGGTGGCGAATTCCCTGTTCCAATGGAAAAATCCCTGCTTCAGTGGTGAATTTCCCTATTTCAGCGGCAAAGCCGAGCCGTGGCCGTGGCCATCCACCCATTCGGTGGGGAGGGTCAAAACCTTGTTGGCAATGCTGCCCTCGACGCTGATGTTTCCGGAAACAAAGGTGACGGTGGTGACGCCACCGTTGGTGGCCTCGGTGTAGGTGCCGCTTTGCGTGCTATGGGCAAGCACGGCAGAAAAGCTGCCGTCCGCGCTTAGCGTAACCGATTGATGCCCATCGGTAAAAACGCGTTCCGAGCTGCCGGATTGGCAACCGACAAGCAGAAGGGTGGAAATGGTAATGAGGGTGATGAGGGTGAGCAGACGTGTGGCGGTTCTTGTTTTCTTCATGATTGGCTCCTAACGTAATGGTTCTTATTAAGGGGCGTTCGCTTCGATTATTTTCACAAAATTTTTGGAAACTTCGGGGTTGTCTTCTTTGTTGCATTCACAGTAATGATACGATAGCCATTCATAGGCTTTCCCCGGTATACCCAATGATGCCATCAATTTTCCGGGCAAAGCAGAATACTCTTCCCACGTTTTGGGTTGTAGAAGTGTTTCAAGCTCGGCTGCTGAAAGGGCGGTGCCCGTGAGTTCCAAAAATGCTGCGCCATTGAACGCACGTAGATCTTTTTCCGCAGCAAAGTCCCCGCCATTGATATCGACAGCATATTCGCAAATCAGACGATTTTCCTGAAACAATCGAAACATGAAACCGTGGTCTTCGGGAAACACATAATGTAGGATGATGCCCCGATTGTATCCAATCAGCGATTGATCATAGCGATATCCGCACATAGCGCTTTCCGGAACCAAAGTCACCCATGTGTCGCATAGTTTTCCGACGTATCCCGCCTGAGAAGTTTGTTTAATCAGGTGAATGGCCTCTTCAATGCTGCCATTCTTAAGGTGATAGCTTTCACTAAATTCGCTCAAATCGGCACCTCATTACGCTAAAAAACAAAACGCGCACAATGTTAGGTGCGCGTAGCGGCCTGATCGCGGGTTGAACGGTAAAATGTGCGCGACAGTAGAGGCGCGAGTTGTGTGCGGGCCCTGCCCGCTGAAGACACTTGCAAAAAAAGACGCAGCTCATCGCGGGAGGATAAGCAAAACGTGCGCAACTGCTGGCGCGCGAGTTGTGTGCGGGCCCTGCCCGCTGGTGCGGACGAAGAGATTTGAACTCTTACACCTATCGGCACTGGAACCTAAATCCAGCGTGTCTGCCATTCCACCACGCCCGCAAAAATCTGGTGACTCATCGCGGGCTCGAACCGCGGACCCCTTGATTAAAAGTCAAGTGCTCTACCAACTGAGCTAATGAGTCTTATTACTATTCGATTTTTCCTAGACGCCATAAGCACTTTTTACCATTTAACCGTGCATCTAGGGTGAAGAAACACCAAACCCATCCGATTCCGCGCCCCACGATTTATAATTTTAACAGAAACTCATCATTCAGTCAATCCCGAAATGAAGATATTTCTATTTTTGCGGGCAATTGGGGTATTTTGCATCCATAGCAAGGAAAAATGGCCGCGCTGCGGCAACGAAGAAATGCCCTTTCACGCAGTGATTTGGGCATTTCTCGCCATTTAGTCAATTATCTCGAAATCAGAAAATTTATGCCTTCACCACTGGCATCCTTGCCGCCAAGGTCTCGTCCACGCGGCCAACCGGGGTCCGTGTGGGCGCGGCAAGCAGATCTTCCGGGGCGTCATAGGCTTTTTTCCATAGCTCGGCCAGTGTTTGGGTGGCGGCGTCCATGGTGTGCTTGCTTTCGGTTTCGGTGGGCTCAAACATCAAAGCCTCGGGCACCAGCAGGGGGAAATACATCGTGGGCGGGTGCATGCCGCAATCCAACATGGCCTTGGCCAGATCCTTGGCCGAGATGCCGGTTTCCTCTTTTAGCCCTTTGAGTGAAAGCACAAATTCGTGCATACAATGCTCAGCCGGGGGCAGACCCAGCGATTGGCGCAGCGTGGCTTGCAGATAATTGGCGTTGGTGACGGCACCAAGCGCGGTGTCGCGCAGACCGTCGCCGCCCAGCATTTGAATGTAACACAGCGCTTTGACACAGACGGAAAAATTACCGTAAAACCCGCCAACCGCGCCAATGCTTTGCGGCGAATGGTTCCATTGGTATTCGCCCTCACGCAGCGCCACGCGGGGGTTGGGCAGGAAGGGTTCCAACGCCTTGGTGCAGCCCACCGGCCCGCTGCCCGGTCCCCCGCCGCCATGCGGGGTGGCAAAGGTTTTGTGCAGGTTAACGTGCATAACATCAAAGCCCATATCGCCCGGGCGGCATACGCCCATGATGGCGTTGAGGTTTGCGCCGTCATAATACAGCAGTCCGCCCGCTTCGTGCACCAGTCTGGTGATTTCCAAAATTTGCGGCTCGAATTGCCCCAGTGTGTTGGGGTTAGTCAGCATCAGGGCTGCGGTGGTTTCGTCCAGCGCCAGGGCCAGCGCCTCCACGTTGACCGTGCCATCCGGGTTGGAGGGAATATTCACAACCTCAAACCCCGCCATGGCCGCTGAGGCCGGGTTGGTGCCGTGGGCGCTGTCGGGCACAATCACCTTATTGCGCAAATCCCCCCGTGCGGCGTGATAGGCACCAATCATCTGCAAGCCCGTCCACTCGCCATGCGCGCCCGCCGCGGGAATCGTGGTAAAGGCGTCCATGCCGCCAATGGCACACAACGCCTGTTGCAGCTCGTACAGCACGCGCAAACAGCCCTGCGTGTCTGCGGCGTCGGCCAGCGGATGGGTGTTTTCAAAACCCGCCAGCGCGGCGACGTCCTCATGGATGCGCGGGTTGTGCTTCATGGTGCATGAACCCAGTGGATAAAAGCCGTTATCCACGCCAAAGGCCTGACGCGAAAGTGCCGTGTAGTGGCGTGTTAGCTCACTCTCGCTGACTTGTGGCAACGCAAGCGGAGCTTCGCGCAGCGGGATACCGTGGGTATCGGCGGGCGGCACATCACAGAGGGGCAGAAGGCAACCGGCGCGTGGGGCGGTGTAATCATAAATGCTTCTCATGCCTGCACCCCCCGGGCCACGGTGGCCTCCCTGGCCAAAATGGCCGCTGTGCGGTCAATGTCCTCACGGCTGACGCACTCGGTGACGCACCACAACATGCGGTTTTCACCCACCGGCAGTCCGGACAAAATACCGTGCGCTGCAAGCGTTTTGGCAACGGCTTTGGCGCGGGTTTTGCAGTCGGTTAAAAACTCGTGGAAAAACGGCGCGTGATGAACCCGGGCAAATCCGGCCTTGGCAAATTGCTCACAGGCGTAATGGGCCTTGTGATAGCATTGCCGCGCCACCTCGGCCACCCCGGTGCCGCCCATGGAGGCCAGATAAATCCCCGCGCGCAGGGCACACAGGGCTTGGTTGGAGCAAACACTGCTGGAGGCTTTTTCGCGCCGAATGTGCTGCTCGCGGGTCTGCAGGGTTAGGCAATAGGCGGTTTTGCCGTCCTTGTCCACCGTTTGGCCCACGATACGTCCTGGAAGCTTGCGCATCATGTCTTTTTTGCAGGCTAAAATTCCCAGATACGGCCCGCCAAAGGACACGGGAATGCCCAAGGGCTGGCCCTCGCCGCACACAACATCGGCTTGCGTGGGCGGTTCTGTCAGTCCCAACGCGATGGGGTTGATCCCCACCACCAGCTTGGCACCGACGGCATGGGCTTTTTCGGCCAGCGCGTCGATGTCTTCAAAAATGCCATAGAAATTGGGGCTTTGCACATATACGCACGCGGTTTGCGCCGAGAGCTCAAAATCGGGGTTCAGCTGACCCGCGCGCTCGTCCAGCATGCGCAAAACCAGCCCGTGCGCGCGGCAGTAGGTTTCCAGCACCGCCAGCACATGCGGGGCGGTGGTTTTGGCCACGCAAACCTCGCGGCGGCGCGCGTCCGCGCACATGCAAACGGCCTCGCCGGCGGCGGTAGCGCCATCGTAGAGGGAGGCGTTAGAGGCATCCATGCCGGTTAGGCGGCAGATGCCAGTTTGGTATTCAAAGATGGCCTGCAAAATACCTTGGCTGATTTCAGCCTGATAGGGCGTGTACGCCGTAACAAACTCCGCCCGCCCCGCCATATGCCCCACCGCTGCGGGGATAAAATGCCGATACGCTCCTCCGCCCCGCAGACAGACGTCAAAGGCGGTGTTGTTGCGGGCCATGCGTTCAAAGGACTTTTTCGCCTCGAACTCGCTGATTCCGGCGGGAATGCCGTCAAAGGCATCCAACCGCAGACGATCGGGCACAGCGCGATAAAATGCCAATGGCGTCTGCACACCGGCGGCTGCCAGCATGGCGTCTTGTTCGGTTTGGCTGGTCGGAAGATAGGGGTTCACGGCTTGCCCTCCAAGGTTGGTTTTATTCAGTTACGGTGCGTAAGGGACGGGTTTTGGCGTGGGTTGCAAGGGATGGAAGGGGGGCGAACGCCTGACGCGCCAGGCCCAAAACCCTCGCTTACAGGATGGCTTGATACTCCGTGGGGGTCAGCAGCAGGGCGGCGTCCACGGTGCCCTCAAAGCGCGCCAGCCATGCGGAATACGGGTCTTGGTTGAGGGCTTCCGGCGCGTCTAGCAGGGCCTCATTGATGGCCGTTACCTTGCCATCCAGCGGCGCGTAGATGCCGGAAACAGCCTTGACTGACTCCACATCGCAGATGCTCTCATCTTGCGCCACCGTGCTACCAACCTCGGGCAGATTGACAAACACGATATCGCCCAGCGCGTCTTGGGCGTAATCGGTGATGCCGATTTCAAAGCCGCCCTCAATGGGCCGCACCCACTCGTGGTTTTTGGTATACAGCAGGGTTTCGGGAATGTTCATGGTTGAGTTCTCCTTTTGAGTAGGGGGTGTTTTGGTGGTTATAGATTGTATCGGTATATTTCAGATGCTTGTCCGGCATCATTGGCACAAGTTTCCACACACGTCCAGCCAAGATTTTGATAATAGTGTCCTGCATTTTCGGTGCCAAGGTATAGCTCGCAATAACCCAAAGTCTTGGCCAGCTGTTGGGCAAATTCAATCAGGCGCTGACCGATTCCGTGGCCCCTGTGCTGAATGTCAACATGAAGTCCGCCAAGCCATGGCGTATAAGCCTTTCCCGAAAAATCATTGTCAATTAGGGTGACAGTTCCAACGCACGCGCCATCGGAAATCGCGACCAGGCGGATCGGCAGTTCGGTTTTGCTGTTGTTTCGAAAGTAGGAATACAAGGCTTGGTAGTCGGGAGCCTCCTCGTCAATGTGCGTAAGCTCGTCATATAAGTCGTATAGCCAGCGCGAAACATTGCTGACGTAGTTGGGATAATCGTATAAGTACGCAATGGTAAGCATGGTGTCCCTCCTGCAAAATTGGTGCTTCTCAGCTCGCGCATGCGGCTTTTTTGCAAACGACTTCCAAGAAACAAAAACGCCTACTCGCCGCGCGGCTTGTTTGTGTAAAAGGGCAGCGCCACCATCTCGGCTGGAAGCATGCGGCCCCGCACATCCACGGTTAGGGAGGGTTGCGTTGCGCACGCTGCGTCCACGTACGCCATGGCGATGGCCGCGTTGCAGGAGGGCGAATGGGTGCCGGAGGTCACGATGCCCACAGGCTTGCCATCATGTAGCACCGGGCAGCCCTCCCGCGCGATGCCGCGTTCCAAAAGCCGCAGGCCAACGCGGGTGATCGGCGAAAACTTGTTTTCTTGCAGGGATTTTTTGCCGATGAAGTCCGGCTTGTTCATCTTGACAAATGCGCCAAGCCCGGCTTGTAACGGCGAGTGCGCGGCGTCCAACTCGTGGCCGTATAGAGGCATGGCAGCTTCCAGGCGCAACAGATCGCGACTGCCTAGGCCGCAGGGTGCGATGTCGTGGGTCTCGCCCGCTTCGAGCAACGCCTTCCAAACCGTCAGGGCGTCGTCGGGTGCACAGTAAAGCTCAAAGCCGTCCTCGCCGGTGTAGCCCGTGCGCGAAACCATCACCCAACAGCCCTCCAACTTGGCGTTGGTAAAGCGAAATCGCTTTTGCGGCAAAAGGCTCTGAGGGATAAACTCCTGCATCAGCGCCAAGGCCGCAGGCCCTTGCAAGGCAATCTGCGCGTAGTCACAAGAGACATCCTGAACCAAGGTGTCGGGCAGGGCGTTGTCGGTCATCCACGCCACATCGGCCATGCGGTTGGCGGCATTAACCACCACCATGTAGCGCTCGTCACCCAGGCAATACACCAGCACATCGTCCAACACGCCGCCCTCGTGATTGCACATGGGGCTGTATCGGACGCCGCCCGGCGGTAAATCCGAAAAATCGTTGGTTAGCAGTCGGTTAAGGCTGGCTAGCGCGCATTCCCCCGTGAAGAGCACCTCGCCCATGTGGGATACATCAAACAGGCCGACCCGATTACGCACCGCGGCGTGCTCGGCCAGAATGCCCGCGGGAAATTGAACCGGCAGATCGTAGCCAGCATAAGGGACCAGTTTGCCGCCCAAGGCAACGTGTTGTGCGTATAGTGGCGTTTTTTTCATGGCGTTAAGAACCCCTTGGTTTTATTGGCTTATTGGTCAGTGCCCAACCGGCGTGCCGTGAAGACCAGCGCCTAGCGCCGAACTGGTGTGCTGTGAATGCCAATGCTCAGTGCCGACCCGGCGGCTTCGCCAAGCCCCTCGCAGAAGGCTGGGTGCGGGTAGATGAGGCTGTGTAGTTCTTCTAACGTTACGCCTTTTTCGATGGCCAGCGCCACGGTGCTGATGATGTCGGTGGCGTGCGGGCACACCAACACGGCGCCCACCACGCGATGGGTATCGGCATGGGCGTACACCATGTAGAACCCGGCATCGGCGTTTTGGGCTGCGCCAATCCCCAGCCCGCCCAGCATAAACTTGCCAGAAACCAGATCCGGCGAGGGCGTGGTTTGGCCGATGGAAGCCACCTGCGTAAAGGTGTAGACGCATTGCGGAATGGGCCTTTGGTGATGAGGGGCGGGCGGTTCACTTTGCGGTGCGAACGCTTCGCCTTGCAGCGTCGTTGGCGGTTTGCCGTGCGGTGTGGGTGTTTCGCCGTGCGGCATGGGTATTGCTTCATCTCGTAACATAGGCGCTTCACCATGCGGTACGGGCACTTCATCTTGCGGCGCATGCACTTCTTGGCCGCTCGCGGAATTGGCCATATGCTCCACCGCCGCGATGGCTTGGGCCGAGGCCGCGTGGGCCAGCTGCGCGCTGTTCGCGGTAACATCCCCCGCCGCGTACAGCCAAGGCAGATTGCTTTGCCCCGACGCATTGACCACCACGCCGTTTTCCATGGTTACGCCAAGGGCCTCCAAACCCAGATTTTCCACATTGGCCTTGCGGCCCGTGCACACCAGCAGGGATTGCGCCTCGATGTGCGCAGGGAGGTCGCGTTGGGAATATGAGACAATTAGGCCGCTCGCCGCCGCTTGCCCATCGGCTATACAGACGTCGGGATTATCCGGGCGACTCCCTTCGGACATGTACGCTTGAACTTCCGCCACGCGGGCGTCGGGGTTATCCGCGCGGCTTTCCGGCACGCGCGCTTGAATATCCGTCACACGTGCGTCGGTAATGATATCCACGCCGCGTTTTTTTAGGCCCATGGCAATATATCCGGAAACCTCGCGCGCCATGCCGGGCAGTATGCGGGGTTGCATTTCCAAAATGGTAACCCTGCACCCTAGGTTGGCAAAAATTGTTGCCATTTCAACACCAATGACGCCGCCGCCTAGAATAGCCAGGCTTTGGGGCAGGGTTTCGGCGTTGAGCAGTTGTTCGGAATCCATGGCGCCGTGCGCCGACAGCCCCGGAATGGGCGGCAACGCCACGCGAGAACCTGTGGCCAACAGCACGTGCCGCGCGGTGAGCGTTTGCTCGCCTGCACTCACTTGCCCTGTCGCGGTGAGCATTTGCTCTCTTGTACTCACTGGTCCTGTTGTCCCCAACGTTTGATTGTCCACGGTAACTTGCCCCGCCGCGCCGAGCCTCGCCATGCCCTGCACCACGGTGACGTTGTTGGCGGCAAGCAGTTTATCGATGCCCTGCGTCAGCTGCTCAATCACCTGATTTTTCCGCGCCTGAATGGCCGTCATATCCGGCCGGCCGGACACCGTGAGCCCAAGCGAAGCGGCCTCGCGCGCGGTGGCGCAGGATTGGCTTTCGTGTAGTAGGGTTTTGGTGGGAATACACCCGCATTGCAAACAGGTGCCGCCCGATTTGTGCCGCTCCACCAAGGCCACCGACATACCCAGCTGCGCGGCGCGAATTGCACCCACGTATCCGGCCGGTCCCGCGCCAATCACAATGAGGTCGTACATCGTTTTTCCTTTATAAAAGAATTTAAAATACCGCGTTATCCCGCAATTACGAAAGGGTTCGAAGCACCGCATCATCCGCATTTACAAAGACGTTCGAAACACTGCGTTATCCCACGAAATCCCAGAGGCTTTTTATCTGCGCCGCCACATCCGGGCGCGTTTCCTTTGCGATGCCGGACGCCGCCACAATGTTTTCCGCCTCGGTCTTGGACGCGCCGGTTAGGTCGTGCTGCAGTTTGGCCCAGCCCTCTTGCTCCATGGCGTCGGTGGCCAGCTGAATGCGCCAAAGGGTGTCGCCGCGCGTTTCCATCACAATGCCCAGGGTTCCCCAGTTAAAGCGAAATTGTTGCAGCGGTTGCTCCTCGAACCGGCCAAACAGCCACGCGTCGCTGCGGAATCGTTCAAGAAGCGTGCGGTATTGGGGGGTGCGCTCAATGGGCGTACCGGGTTCGGCGTAAGCGTTGTGTTTACTGGGTGTGCCGGGTTTCCCGCGTGCACTGACCGCAGTGTGGATGTCATGCACGCCGGGTTCAGTGGGAACACCGGGTTCAGCGTGAGCACCCGACGCAACGTCTGCCGGAATTTTCGCGCCATACAGTATCGCAGCCTTTTGCTCAATCGCCCGGCAAAGGGCGTCCATATCCAGCCCCAGATTACCCACGCGTGCTTTGACCGACGCCACACCCTTGGTGCGCAATTTGACATCAGGGGGGTGCAGGACTTGCTGCAAACGGGCCAGATCGGTGTTTAGCAGGATGCATACATGGTGGCAATAGGCTGTGCTTGTGCGAAAATAGGCGCTTCCGGCACACTTTTTGCTTGTGCCGTCTGCTGAATGCACCACCACGTCGTTGCGGCCCGAGGCCTCGGCGTCGAGGCCAAAATCCCGCAAAACCGCCACCAACAGCCCGATGAGATCGCAAGCGGCTTCATCCTGTCGGGGGGTAATCAAGGACACATTCAGCGTGCCGTGATCGTGGTACACGGCTCCTCCGCCCGAGGGTCGGCGCGCCAGCGTTACGCCGCCTTGCGCCATGGCCGAAAGATCGCATTCGGCATAGGGATTCTGGTTGCGGCCAATCACCACGCAGGGGTTGTTGCGCCACAGAAAAAGAATGCGCTCCCCCCCCTGAATGCGCGCGGCCAACAGGCCCTCCAGCGCCAAGTTTTCATGGACGCCGGTCATGGAAAGCGTCATGCCTCTTTTGCCAGCGCTTCCTCCAGTGCCAGGGCCAGCTGATCCGGGCAGGAGGTTGGCTTGCCGCCGCAGGGCGTGCCCTTAAACAGGGCAATGATGTCACGTGCCTGGCGGCCCTCCACCAGCTTGCTGATGCCCGCGAGGTTTCCGGCACAGCCGCTGGTGAATTGCACATTGTGAATGGTTTCCCCTTGCAGATCAAAGGAAATTTCCCGCGAGCAGGTGCCGCGTGTTTTGTATTGATGGTTCATCAGATAATCTCCAATTTGTCTTTGTTGGGCAGGGCCGGGAAGGGAGCGGTCGGGAGGGTTTGGTACCAGTAGGCAACGGAGGAAATATCATCTTGCAAGGGCAGATAGCGGTTGCCGTCGCGCCAGCCCAAGGCTTGCATGGTGACTTTGAGGTCGCTTTCGAAGCGAATGGGATCCGGAATATGCCAGCGGTACATGCCGAAGCGTTGGTTGGCCACGTAGACGCCATCCGGGCGGATGACCTGCGAAAGCCCGGCAAAGGGCGTGGTGAAGCACTCGTATTGGTGCGTGACGGGATTCTCGAAGTCATACGAGCCTAGGAAATAATCCTCGGTGCCTGTGCCGCAGATGGTGGGATATTCGCTGTCGCCGTCCATGTAAAACTTGATTTCCCCCTCGCCCCACCAATTGTTGTTGTTAACGCCCCAGCACATGTAGGTGCCGACATACTGTCCGTGGCCCTGCACGCCATCCAGAATGGTGTACACCTCGCCGTACGGCAGGGGGTTTTGACGGCGGAACTGGGCGTGGAAATAGCCGATATCCTCCGGCACATCGTCGGAAAGGCAGTAGTCGATCTGGTAGTAGAAGTGGGTGTCCTCGCCAAGGTTTTCAAGGGTCATTTTGAACCCCTTGCGGAAGGGCATTTCCCAAAAACAGTTGAGCGCCGAACCGGGGTTGACGCACACGGGCATGGAGGAAAGCGGCGCGTATTTTCCCCAGCCGCAGGCAAAGAAATCGCCGACGGGACATTCCACCGAAGGTGTTTCTTGCCCATCCCAATAGATGCGCAGAATCAGATACCGCCACGTGTGTACGGGCGTCGCCCAGATGTGCTGGATGGCACCCATGCCTTCGACCTCGCCCAAAACCGCGGTTTGCCCTGCCGGAATGCGGATAAAGGGGTTGACCTTCCAGCCTTTTCCCAGATCCCGTGCAGCGTTTGCGGCCACGCCGTCGGCCAACTCACAGCGCGCGCCGCCCCCTTTGGCACCCGTGGGGTTTTCGGCGCAGATGGAGCGGGTCTTGGCATGAGATAGCAGGTACAGATTGCCGAGGTGATTGGAAAGTCCGTTGTGCATGGTGGGGTCTCCTTTAATATATGTTTGATTTTGAAAATGCGGTTAAGAAAAATCATGTGCCTGCAATTGCGAGCAAGGGTTGGGTCCGCAATGATCGCTAAGCAACGGAATTGCCGATGGCGGTTAAGCGCCCGTAATGGCAAAAGAGTGCCGGGGAAACGCCTGTTACGGCCAATGCAACGCCAATCAGGGGTGTAAGCTAATCTCCCGCAACCGCTAGCGGCGAGGTGAGGATGGAGGGTGAGCCATAGCAGCCGCCCTGCGGCATACCAAAACGCAAATCGCTGCCCACCGCCGCGATGTCTTGCAGCATGGTGTAAAAGTTCCCGGCCACCGTCACCTGAACCACGGGCTGACCAAGGCGGCCGTGTTCGATTAAAAAGCCTTTCACCAAAACGGAAAAGTCCCCGCTAACGGTGTTGCACCCGGCGTGCAGGCCCGAGACATCCACCACATACAGGCCGGTTTGTGCCTGCGCGAATAATTCGGCTTGGGTGAGCGTGCCCGGCTGCAAAAAACAGTTGGTGGGCGCAATGCCTAAGCCGCCCGAATACCCCGCGCGCCGCGCGTTGGCGGTGGTGGCGCATCCGGCCTTTTCGGCGGTTTTGCGGTTGTGCAAAAGGACGCGGAAGACGCCGTTCTCAATGATGCTTTTGCGATACGTGGCGACGCCCTCGCCATCAAAACTGCGAGAAGCCAGGCCGTTTTTTAGGTGGGGGTCATCCACCAGCGTAACGCACTTGGCGGCGATGCACTGGCCCTCGCGCCCGGCCAGCAAAGAGAGGCCCTTTTGCGCGTTTTCAGCCGAAAAAACACCCATAAAGGTGCTGAATAAATCAATAAACGCATCCGGCCCAAAGACGATGGGATACTGCCCGCCGGCGCACGGCTTTGCACCCAAAAAGGAGGCTCCGAAGGCCACGGCCTCCTCGGCCAGCGCGGAAAGCTGCAAGGCTTCTGGCGCAAACCCCACGCGGTAGGCAAAGCCCTCGCGCCGGGTGTTGCTGTCGGGCAGCAACGGCTGGGCATACGCATAGCACAACCCGTGCTCTTGGGCCGTGTGCAATCCCGCCGTGTTCGCCAACACGCTGTTGGAAAGCGAGGAGGACAGGGTGCAGTGCAACACGCGCTCTACACGGGCGTCGGCGCGGCATAGGTTTTCCAGCGCCAGCACGTGTTCCACCTTTTGCTCGGGCGTGTAGGCTTGCAGCGGCTGCAAATCCTGTTCAATTTTAACGTAATCCCGGCTGCCCTCAAAGAAGGGGGCTTGTTTTTCTTCCAGATATTCAGTTTGGGCGCGGGCGCGGTCGATCAGCCAAGGGAACATTTCGGGCGAAAGTTGCTCGCTAAAAGCGCTGCCCACGACGCCATTTTGGCGTATCCGCAGGGATATGCCGCAGCTTTGTGAGACGTCGCAACGGTCGATCTGCCCTTCATAGGCGGTTAGGGTGGCGCTATCCCCCGCGATGGCGTAGACCTCGCATTCATCGCAGCCGCGCGCCTTTGCGGCGGTCAGCAAATCCTGCGCCAGGGTTGATAAATCCATCATCCGCACCCTCCTGCTTTTGATAAATCCATTATCCGCGTCCTCCTACCGTCAGTTCGCGCACGCGAATCATGGGCTGGCCGACGTTGGTGGGCACCGAGCCGCTTTGTGAGCCGCAGTTGCCCTGCCCAAAGGCCAGCTCGCGCCCCACATAATCAATGTTCATCAGCACCTCGCTGCCCCGGCCAATCAGGGTGGCACCCCGCACGGGACGATCGATGCGGCCATTTTTGATCCAATAGCCCTCGGAAACCGCAAAGTTAAACTCGCCCGTCGCGGGCGAAACGCTACCCCCGCCCATCTGCTTGGCGTACAGGCCATCGGCGATGGAGGCAATGATTTCTTCATCTGTGTGCGCGCCCGGTGCGATAAAGGTGTTGCTCATGCGCGAGGTTGGCGCGTAGGCATAGCCGTTGCGCCGTCCGCAGCCGTTGGGTGTCATACCCATGCGCAAACCGCCGAGATAATCCACCAAATAGCTTTGCAAAACGCCGTTTTCAATCAACACATTTCGCTGGGTTGGACGGCCCTCGTCGTCGATGTTGGCGCTGCCCCACGCGTTGGGGAGGGTGCCATCGTCAATGACGGTAACCCCGGGTGCGGCAATGGTTTGCCCCAGCTTTCCGCAAAATTCCGAAGCGTTTTTGGCAACCGAGGTGGCTTCCAGCGAATGCACACAGGCCTCGTGGATAATCACGCCGCCAAAGCCGTTGGCAATGGCCACAGGCACACGGCCTCCGGGGCATTCGTCCGCCTTCAGCATGGTGACCGCTTGCAAAGCTGCCGCGCGGCCCAAGGCCCCGGGGTCTATGGAATCCATGAACTCAAAGCCCATCTGCGCGCCGGGGCTTTGGCTGCCCGTTTGATTTTGGTGCTCATCCCCCGCCACCGCCGTAACGGCAAACCGCACGCGGGTGCGCTCGTCCGAGGTGAAAAGTCCCGCGCTGTTGGCGATGGTCACGCGCTGAGCGGTCTCTATCCAATTGGCGCTGACTTGGCGAATGGAGTTGCCCTGCGCGGCGTTTGAGGCGGCTTTCAAGAGGGCGATTTTTTTGCTCATGTCCACCGTATCCGGCGGCAGTTTGATGAGGTGACTTTGCAAAAAATCCTTGGGATGCAAAATGATTTCGCGATTATTACCCGCTTGGCCTAGCGCCACTGCGGCACGTAGCGCGGTTTGCATCAGCCCTTGTGGGCTGGTGTCGTTGGTGTAGGCATAAGCCGAAAGAACGCCTCGAATCACCCGTACACCCGCGCCATGCAGACGTCCGTTTTGGGCACTGTACAACTGACCGTCCAACCAATGCAGGTTGGCGGTGGTGGTGTCTTCATAAAAAAGCTCGGCAAAATCGCCGCCCGCACAAAGGGCATGGCCAATGACACGCTCTGCGACCGTTTTTGTTAGCACAGCAACCTCCGAGAAACGATTGAATGGTTCACCAACATTATACCCATTTGCGCGAAAAAATTCAAGGTTGTGCATTGCCTTAAAAAACCCGCTGTTGAACTTTCAACGTTGCTTTTCTTTGAGGCGATATGGGTTGCGCCAAACGGTTCTCTTTGATAAAATGGAGCGAGGGTCTGTCTGGATTGAATCAAGGTTGCGCACGCACGCGGAGGTTTTTTCTTTGGACTTATTTGATACGCAACGCGCCGCAATGGCTCCGCTGGCCGATCGTATGCGGCCCGAAAGCTTGGATGATTTTATCGGCCAAGCGCATTTGCTTGCCTCTGGAAAGCTGTTGCGCCGCGCCATTGTGGCGGGCAAGCTGACCTCCAGCATTTTCTTTGGCCCGCCCGGTTGCGGAAAAACCACCTTGGCGCACATCATTGCCAAAACCGGCGGTGCGCATTTTGTTAAAATGAACGCGGTATCCACAGGCGTGGCGGAGGTTCGCACCGTGCTGGAGCAAGCCGAAAACCGCTTGCGAACGGCGGGGCGGCGCACGTATTTGCTGCTGGACGAATGCCACCGCTGGAGCAAAGCCCAGGCCGATTGCATCCTTCCCGCCATGGAAAACGGCATTATTGCGTTTATTGGTTCCACCACCGAAAACCCAACTATCGCCATGACGCCCGCTTTGATTTCGCGGTGCCGGTTGTTTCATTTTGAAGCGCTAAGCGCCCCGGATGTGGGTATTGCCCTCGACCGCGCCCTGATGGACCAAACCAATGGCCTGGGTGCCATGCCGATTGATCTGGACGCCGACGCCCGCGCACACTTGGCGCACGTGGCCAACGGTGATATTCGCAACGCACTCAATGCGCTGGAGCTGGCGGTGCTTTCCACGCCATATTCGGCAGAGGGCCGCATTCATATTGACCTGAACGCGGCGGCTGAGTCCATCCAGCAGCGGGTGTTGGCCGTGGATGAATCGTATTATTATGATATGCTGTCGGCTTTTTGCAAGTCTCTGCGGGGCAGCGACTCAAACGCCGCCATTGCGTGGGCCATGCGCCTGCTGCACGCGGGCGTGGATCCGCACATCATCGCGCGGCGGCTCATTGCCCATGCCAGCGAGGACATCGGCCTAGCCGAGCCCCAAGCCATGGTGCAAGCCGTAGCTGCGGCACAGGCCGTGGCGCTCATTGGGCTGCCAGAAGCCCGATTATCCTTAACCCAAGCCATTATTTTTCTGTGTGAGGCGCCCAAATCCAATAGCGTGGTGGGGGCCATCGGTGGCGCGGATCACGACATTGCCCACACCCAAACCGCCCCGGTGCCCCGCCATTTGCAGGACAGCCACTACAAGGGGCACACCAAGCTGGGCGCGGGTGAAGGCTATTTGTATCCGCATGATTATCCGGGGCATTTTGTCGAACAGGAATATATGCCCAAGGGGCTGGATAAGGCGCAGTATTATCGGCCTTCTGATGAAGGCTATGAGCGGAAAATTCGCGAACAGCGCCGTGCGCGGGGCATTGTGGATGAGGAGTAAGCCAATGTGCGCCAGCACGCGTCAATAGCCGCCAACGTGTCAATAATTTGCCCAAGACGTCAACAATAATGCGTGTCAATACATCAACGTGCCAATAATACGTCGAAGACGCCAATTGCAAAACACCGATGGCAAGTCCCAGCGCAGCGAGGGGCTTTTCATCGGCGTTTTGTATCAATCAATGCGTTGGGATTTGGCGCGGAATTTGCTACAGCCCAACACTTTCGAGCAGCGCCTTAATTTCTCTGGCGGTAAGCGGCCGCATGCCGCCCGGTTGCAGGTTACTGAGGGTCAGCGGCCCGACGGACAGCCGTTGCAGATGATGCACCCGCCCGCCAACCGCTTCAATCATGCGGCGGATTTGGCGGTTCTTGCCTTCGAAAACGGTCATGTTTAAGATGCTGCCGCCAGACCAGCGGCCCGTGGCTTCGACTTGTGCGGGGCCGGTGCGAACTTCGTCCAGTTCCACCCCGCGGCGCAGCTGTTTGAGGGCGGGTTCGGGCAGATCATCAATGATTTCAACCTGATACACCTTGGCGATTTCGTGTCGGGGGTGCGTCATGCGGAAGGCCAGCTCGCCGTGGTTGGTTAGCAGCAAAAGGCCTTCACTATCATAATCCAGCCGCCCCACCGGCACCACGCCGGGCTCGATGTCCATGCGGCGCAGCGTGTCCCCCACGCAATCGCGGTTTTGCGGGTCGGTCATGGAGGTAACCATGCCCACCGGTTTGGCGTAAAGGTAATAAACATAAGCGATTGGCGCAACAAGGCGGCCTTCGACCGTCACTTCATCGCCCTCCTCAACGGAGTGATGCAGCTCGCGAACGGTTTGGCCGTTGACCTGAACCAAGCCCTGCGTGATGTAGGGCTCTACGGCGCGCCGCGAGGCCACGCCGCAAAGGGCTAAATATCGATTGATGCGCATGGATGCGCTCCTTTATAAAGTTTTTGTTTTGGCCTTTTCATTTTTTATCTGACTCGCTGAATATCCCGTTTTAGCCGCTGAATATCCCGCGTTGACCCTTGGAATTTTCGCTGTGGCTGTTGAATTTGCTGCTGTGACCTTTGCGGCTTTCAGCTTCGGCGATTGGCGAGCAAACGTTGGGCCATGTGCAAGGCGAAACCGCTTGCCAAAATCGTGGCCTATTTCGCCAGCAATTCCAGCGCCCGTTTGACGACGCCGTCCACCGTAAACCCGAATTGCTTAAACAACAAACCGGCCGGGCCGGATGCGCCAAAGCTGTCGATACCCATCACCGCGCCGTCTAAGCCGACATATTGGTGCCAGCACATGGATGAACCGGCCTCGACCGCCAGCCGCTTGCGCACGGTACCCGGCAGCACGGTTTCGCGGTATTCGGGCGATTGGCGATTAAACACCTCCATGCTGGGCATGGAAACCACGCGGGCCGTTACGCCGTGCCGCAACAGGCATTGGGCGGCTTCGGCAATCAAATGCACCTCAGACCCTGAGGCCATCAGCAAGATGTCCGGGTTTTTGCTACCGCTGTGCAGCGCGTATCCGCCATGCAGGGCATCCGGGCCGGTGCCGGGCAGGGTTGGCAGGTTTTGCCGCGTCAGTGCCAGCGCCACCGGGCGGTTGGTTTGCAGCGCATAGGCGTAGGCCGCGGCGGTTTCCGGGCCGTCGGCCGGGCGGTACACCGTAAAGTTGGGCAAGCTGCGCAGCATGGCCAGCTGTTCCACTGGTTGATGCGTGGGGCCATCCTCGCCCACCCCGATGGAATCGTGGGTCAGCACATAAATCACAGGAAGGTTCATCAGTGCGGAAAGCCGCGCCACCGGCTTAACATAATCGCTAAAAACAAAAAACGTTGCGCAATAAGGCCGTAGCCCCCCATGCAGGGCAATACCGTTGCAGATGGCCGCCATGGAAAGCTCCCGCACGCCAAAATGTAGGTTGGCACCCTGGGGTGTGGTGTGGCCAAAGTCGCCGCGGCCGGGCAGCACAGCTTTGGTGGAGGGCGCGAGATCCGCGCTGCCGCCAAAGAAATTGGGCACATAGTTGCACAGCCGCGCCAGCACTTCGGCGGATGTGTTGCGGGTAGCTTGGCTGCCCTCAAAGGCCCAGTAGGATGCGTCTTGCAGGAAGGATAAATCCGCCTCGCCGGAAATATCGGCCAAAAAACGGCGGCTCTGCTCAGGGTAGTTTTCCTGATATTCCTTCAAGGTTTGAAGCCAGGCCTTGCGGGCCGCGCGGGTGCGTTTGCGGCGTGCCTTGGCGTATTCGTAGACTTCGTCGGGAACGGCAAAAGGCTCGTGTCCCCAGCCTAGAAATGCGCGCGTGGCTGTGATATTCTCGGCGCCAAGCGGCTCGCCGTGGGCGGAGGCTTTGCCCTGACGCGCTGGACACCCGTAGCCGATTTGCGTTTGAATTTCAATAAAAGTCGGGCGATCCGGGTCTTTTTTTGCTTCGGCAATGGCCTCGGAAATTTGCACGGTGTCGTTGCCGTCCTGCACGCGCAGGGTCTGCCAGCCCATGGCGGCAAACCGCGCCGCGACGTTTTCGGTAAAGGCCAGCTCAGTGCCGCCCTCAATGGAAATTCGATTGCTGTCATATAGCAAAATCAGCTTGCCCAGCTTCCAGGTGCCGGCTAGGGAGGCGGCTTCGTAGGATATGCCCTCCATCATGCAGCCGTCGCCTGCCAGCGCGTAGGTATAGTGGTCAACCAGCTTGCACTCGGGCGTGTTGTACCGGGCGGCCATGTGCTTTTCGGCCGCCGCCATGCCCACCGCCGAGGCCAAGCCCTGCCCCAAGGGGCCGGTGGTCATTTCGACGCCGGGTGTGTGACCGTATTCAGGATGTCCGGGGGTGCGGCTGTTTAGCTGTCGAAACTGCGAGAGGTCCTCCAAGCTAATATCGAATCCAAACAGGTGAAGGGTGGCGTATAACAAGGCGCTACCGTGCCCGGCGGAAAGCACAAAACGATCGCGGTTGAACCATTTTTCATCCGCGGCGTCGATATTTAAATGATGAGCAAACAAACTCCACAGGGCCGGAGCCGCCCCCAAGGGCAAGCCGGGATGGCCGCTGTTGGCTTGCTGGATGGCGTCCACCGACAGCATGCGCAGGGTGTTGACACATTGTTGCTCGAGCACTTTATTTAGCATTGATTCTTCTCCATCTTTGGCTATGATACTTTGTCATCTGTGGTGCTTGCGGGTGCCTCGCCGTCCTTGACTTGGCTTTGTCCGTGACATTGCTTTTTGCCAAGGGCGCGATGCTTGTCGTAGACACTTAGGTTTCTCGTCGCTTTTAGCTTAGTGGGGATACCTCCTCGTCTTTTGGCGGCTCAAGGCCCTTGCCCTCAGCGGTTTTCTTGCGAAAAACGCCGTTTTTGTGCATCCCGGAAACCACCATCATGGTGCCGCCTAGGGCAATGACAAGCGCAACCAAATACTTAAAGAGATTGTTGGTGCGCACGATGTACCGCATAAAGAAATCCTCAAACCCGCCCGGCTTGGATAGCGTGTTTTCTTCCTCGCCGATGGTGATGTACAGCGGGGCTGCCGACACGTACCGAGGCTGGCCGTTGGGGCCGGTGTATTCGCAGCGGATGTAGATGGCCCGCGACTCGTTGAGCGACATGGTCAAGTCGTCCTGCGCGTACTGACCAGGTTGGATGTCCTCCATGGGACGCGGCGTGGAGCCAAGCTCGTCCGTGATGATGCGAATGCCCGAAATGGGCACTGCGCCGTTGTTGGTGACGGAAACCGTCAGTTGAACAGCCCCTGGCTCGGTGAGGCGTGTGCGGTCGGGAATGACGGACACCGATAAATTATACGCGCCCGACTGCAAATCGGCAAAAAGGTCAATTTGATCCAGTTCGCGCTTGTATTCGGCATTGGCGGGCGTGAGGGCGTAGAGGGTCATGGTCAGCAAATTTTGTGTGGTAATTTGAATGTTGTGGTCAACTTGTAGGAGTTCGCCAAGCCCAAGCGTCGCAATCTGCGCGATGACAACGCCATCCAGCTCCAGCCGCACGTCCATCAGCGGGCAGTCGCCTTTGTTGATGAGCTCGCCCACGAGCTGAACGTCGTCTCCGACTTTAATCGGACCGTCGTGGTTGAGTTTGATGGTGGATTGCAGAAAAGCGCGCAGCACGGTGAGGGTTTGCGCCTCACAGGTTTCGCGCAGGACGCCAAGCAGGGTATTGCCCGTAACCACGGGCGCGGAGGCCAGCGTTTGCATCAGCTTGGGGCTGACGGAAAACGCCCAGGTTTCACCGACCTCCAGCTGCGGACGGGTGCCCACAACGCCGAGCATGCCGTCCGTGACCACCAGATTCAACACGGGCAGGTTGCCGATGTTTTTGACAACGTAGGAAACCGTGGCTTGTTCTCCCACGAAAATTTCGGCGATGGAAAAACTGCGTTCAACGGTGACAGCACCCACCATGCCGGTGGAGGATTTTACGGTAAATGTGACGGGAACGCTCATGTCCGCATCGTTTTCCGTCCACGAAAAGACAACGGTTTGCGATGTGCCCAGTTGGGCCTCGGACAGGGTGACCGTGGCGCGCAGGGTTTGGGGCGCGTGACCGGGTGCAAGGTCGCCAAACTCCGCCAGCACCGCGCTTTGATAGTAGGCCGTGACGCCGTAAAGCGTGGGCCCGGCGTCATGATACAGGGTGGATACCTGAAGTGTCAGTTCCATGCTGCCATCCGCCTGCAGATAGGCACCCGCCGGGGTAATGGAGGCTTTCAACCCGCCACCAGGAAGCGAGGGAGGGGTGGGTGCTGCGGTGGCGGCGGGCGTAGCGG
>JGI994J12354_10001111_pt1 | contig 27221 bp, 22 predicted proteins | sample IntmicLarv3ML3BL_FD_12354 | JGI IMG/M metagenome (IMG submission 12354)
GTCCCGTCTTGACCGGCAATGGTTTTTCGTGGTGTTTGCGAAAAACCATGAGAGGGGAAAAGGGACTGAAAAATTGTGTGAGGTAGTTTCAGGACAGGTCTATTAAAAAAACAAGGCATCGTTTTTTCAACAACACCTTGTTCTTCTCTATCCTTTATTGCTCCGCGCCTAAAATCTCAATCGGGTCAACCGCGACATCATCCTTTGTGACCGTAAATCCAAGGTGACTTCCCAACAATGATGAATAGATTGACGGTTCACCAACCATTGCTACTTGTTCTCCGGCTTCAACTACATCTCCAACGCGGACAGACAGCTCGTCCGACAACTGGCTGTATGTAGTTCTCCAGCCGTTTCCATGGTCTATTACAACAGTTTTTCCGTTTTCTTTTGTCGAGTAAATCTCAACCACTATTCCTGCGGCTGCCGAGTTTACCGGCGCGCCGAGTTCTGCGGAAAGGCACATCGTTTCGTTCGTTCGGTATTGATCAAGTGTTTTGTCGTAAATAACGTGGTCATTGCTGTAATCCATTACAATTTCACCGATCAGCGGCCAATCCATTTTGTCACTTTCGTTGAAATCGGCGAAAGTTTGCATTTGTGGTAATACTTCTTCGGAATTTTCAACTGCCGCCATCGGATCGCCATAACCGCGTGGATTGTCGGGGTCATAAACCGGGTAAAGAATTCCTCCTTCAACCATCGGACCGCCCACTATTATTGTTCCTTCGTTAGTCATGAATCCGTCGGGAACTGCTTGGCTCACCTCGTCCTCCGAAGAAGGGGAAGAATCCTCAACCGCAGGCACAGGCGGTGCCGAAGCAGGCGCAGGAGCAACCGAAGGTATTGCAGGAGGGGGGACTGCCGTTGGCGTTTCCTCACGAAGCTTTTTCTTTGCCTGCTCGTTGTCCGAGTCGGGCATAATAAATGAATTAGCCTGTTCCTCACGTGCGTCAACAGCGGCAAAATTTTGGTCATTATTGCTGTTTGCTTCTCCCCTATTTGCGTTTTGATTGTTATCCGTGTTTCGGTCGGACGTCATGTTGGAATATCCGATTACGGCGGCTAAAATCAACATAATTCCGACACACGAATAGAGTGCGGCGTAAAACCCTGTCTTCTTCTGCTTTTCGGGCGTAGTCTCGCCCTTTTGTTTGTTATTCATTTTTGTCAAACACCTCCGGTAAGTATTATTACCGAGAGGGGTCGTTGTTATTCATAAAAATTCCATAATTGAATTTTTTATGAAAATGCTTTAATTCTTGTTGCCTTCAACATATAATTTAAGTAGTCGATGATTAATCCAATAGCTTTCGTAAATTTTTCGTAAGGTTACCTTAATCAGTGTTTACTTAATCATCGGTTATTTAAAAAAACGGTTAAAAACGGAGGCTTTTATGAATCCCGAACAAATTTTAATAAACGAACGGCACATTGAAAATGGCGTGCGCTTCATTGACGCTGAAGCAACCTACATAGGCGCAGACGTTAAAATCGGGCGTGGAACATTGGTCTATCCCGGTGTTCACCTCGAAGGCAACACGGTTATCGGGGAAAATTGCGAAATAGGACCTTGCTCAAGAATAAAGGACGCTGTTTTGAACGATTGCGTCACACTTACTCACAGTGTCGCCTATGAATGTGAAATAGGAAAAGGGACGAATGTCGGCCCGTTTGCGTATGTCCGCCCGAACACTCAAATAGGCGAAAACGTCAAGGTCGGCGATTTTGTCGAGGTTAAAAATTCTGTGATAGGAAACAACACAAAAATACCGCATTTGACCTATGTCGGCGATTCCGATGTCGGTGAACGCGTCAACTTTGGCTGTGGTTCGGTTACAGTAAATTATGATGGAAAGGAAAAACACCGTTCCAATATAGGTGACGGTGCGTTTGTCGGTTGCAATTCAAATTTGGTTTCCCCTGTAAATGTCGGCGAGGGAGCGTATATAGCGGCAGGCTCGACGATAACGGATGACGTTCCGCCCGAAAGCCTTTCAATCGCCCGTGCGAGGCAGGTTAATAAGGACACTTGGAAAGATAAACGACCTAAACAACCTCCGTCAAATCAATAAACAAATGCCCAAACTCCTCAATGTAATTCTTCCGCGCTTTCAAATTATCGCCGAGCAGCATCTCAAACATCTCCCGCGTTTTTTCCTCATCCTCAGGCATAACCTGAACGAGCTTGCGCGTGCGGGGGTTCATGGTCGTAAGCGACATCATTTCGGGTTCGTTTTCACCGAGCCCTTTCGAGCGTTGAATTTTGCATTTCCCGTCAATTTTAGAAACAATGTCGTTTTTTTCCTTATCCGTATAAGCAAAATAGGTTTTCTTAGCCGAAGTAATTTCAAAAAGCGGTGACTCGGCGATGAACACCTTTTTTTCGGTGATAAGTGTCGGCATTAGCCTGTAAATCATAGTCAAAATAAGCGTTCTGATTTGATAGCCGTCATAATCGGCATCGGTGCAGATTATTATTTTAGACCAATTAAATTTTTCTAAATCAAATGAATTTAAGTCTTTCGTTTTAGAGCTGTGCTTCATAGCCTTAATTTCAACGCCGCAACCCAAAACACGAATCAAATCGGTTATTATGTCGTTTTGGAAAATTTTATTATAGTCTGCCTTGAGGCAATTTAAAATTTTTCCGCGAACAGGCATAATCGCCTGAAATTCCGCGTTTCGCGCCAGCTTGCACGCTCCCATTGCGCTGTCGCCCTCAACGATGTAAACTTCTCTTGTTTCCTTGTCTTTCGTTCGGCAATTTACGAATTTTTCGACGCGGTTGTTAATGTCCATCGTTCCGGTGAGCTTTTTCTTCACGTTAATCCGTGTTTGCTCCGCCGTTTCGCGGCTTCGTTTGTTGATGAGCGTTTGGTTGGCTATTTTGTCGGCTTCCATCTTGTTTTCGATGAAATAAACCTCAAGCTGCTTTTTCAGAAACTCGCTCATCGCGTCTTGAATAAACTTGTTGTTTATTGCCTTTTTTGTTTGATTTTCATAGCTTGTTTCGGTTGAAAACGAGCTTGAAATGAGAATGAGACTGTCTTCAACATCAGTAAAGGTCACTCGTTTTTCATCTTTTTTATAAAGCCCTGCGTTTCTGATATAGCTGTCAATCGCCGAAACGAACGCCGATTTCACGGCTCTATCGGGCGAACCGCCATATTCCAGCCAGCTTGAATTGTGATAATATTCCAAACCGGCATTTTCGTTGTCGAAGCAAAACGCCAGTTCAAATTTCAATCTGTAATCTTTTTTGTCTTCTCTGTCGCGCCCGATTGCCTCGTGCGAAAAATATTGCGGCGCAGTAAAAGCCGCTTTTTCCGTAAGAGTGTTTATATAGTCACGAATACCGTTTTCATAGTAAAACTTAGACCTTTCCCCCGATTCCTCGTCGAAGAAATTAAACGTAAGCCCTGCGTTTACAATTGCTTGGCGGTTAAGCATGTCCGTATAATAGGATAATGGAACATCAATATCGGTGAAAACGTCTCTGTCAGGTCGCCACGTTATTCTCGAACCGCGCTTTGAACGCGGAACAGAATTGTCGTAAGGCTCTTTTTTCAAGCCACCGACATTTTCGCCCTTTTCAAAATGAAGTTCATATCTTGAATCCTCAAAATACACCTCGACATCCATATATTCAGAGGCATATTGCGTCGCGCAAAGCCCCAAACCGTTTAAGCCCAAGCTGAATTTGTAAGCACCGCCGTCATTGTTGTCATATTTTCCGCCCGCGTAAAGCTCGCAGAAAATAAGTTCCCAGTTATAGCGTTTTTCAATCGGGTTATAATCGACAGGAATACCTAAGGCATAGTCCTTAACTGTGACAGAACCATCCTTATGTCTAATCACGTCAATTTTATCGCCGCGGCCTTCTCTTGCCTCGTCAATTGAGTTTGAAATTATTTCAAAAATGGAATGCTGACAGCCGTCCACTCCATCCGAGCCGAAAATGACAGAGGGGCGCAAACGCACTCTGTCTGCACCTTTAAGCTGGGTAATGCTTTCGTTTGTATATCCGTTTGAATTTTTCTTAGCCAATTATTTCTGCTCCCCCGTTGGTAATACCCGCTAAAATCGGTCTTATTTTAATAATTCCTATTGAAATGACGATGAGCGCCGCCGCACTTAGAAAAGAAGCAATCGCAACCACCGCAAGCACAGGAAGCACGACAGACATCACAAGCAAAAACAATCCGAGGATAACCGAGAAACCCGCGAAAATGAAATTAAACATTGCTAATGTCATTGAAAATTTGTTAGTTGGTTGCTCTGTTATTGTGATTGATTTCACTGCATTGACCATCTTTATGATTAATACGTCATGTATTATTTTAGCGGCAAAGGCAACTGCGGCTGTAATCATATAGACAATTATAACAACAACATAAATATTTTTAGCCAGGTCTTCATTGCCACTTAAGAAATAACTGCTTGTATTGCCGGTTCTCACGAAAAAGACCGGTAATAATACAAACGCAAATTCCACGAAAAAAGCCCCTATTGCGTTAAAAACTATATTAATTATGCTGATTACCTTAATAATCGTCAGTCCCGATGTTGAAACACGGCTTGTCGTTTTGTCCTTTGACGTCTTAAAAAACAGCCACATTCCCAAAACGGCAATCGCAGGCATAAAGAGCGACATGATGGAAAACGACGAGATAAACGAATTTAAATGATAAGCACTTTGATTGACACCGGAATAATCAACTCCAAAATCCGAAATATTAATGAGCAAAGAACTTATAAACTGCACAAAAATCGAAGCCGAAAACAAAATCGCCGAAACGAGCATAAATCGCGACGAACCTGCTTTTCTCAACGCTGCGACATATGAGTTTTGCACGGAAGCATTTTCAATTGATTCAACCATCTTTTCGCCGCAATTGGAGCAATAAATCATAGATATTTCCTCTTATATATATCCGATTCTCGTGTTTATTTAATTGATTTCAGCGGTCATTCCCATTAAAATCGGTCTCACTTTAATAATTCCTATCGAAATGACGATAAGCACCGCCGCACCAATCAAGGAATTAATCGCAGTCATTGTAAACCCGGGAATTAAAAAAGACAGCACAAGAGAATATAACCCGCTGATAGCCGAAAATCCTGCAAAAATGAAATTAAACACCACCAACGTCATCGAAATTTTGTTTGTGGGTTGCCCCGTTATTGCAACAGATTTCACTGCGTTGACTGTTTTTATGATCAATGCCTGATAAATTATTGCGACAGCGAATATTGCCGCCATCAATATTATACAGGTAACAAATATCACAACCAGCATTGGTCCGGTAATCCCCGATGTTTCGCTGAAAGTAGCTTCATAACCGAAAAGAGAAGATAATATATTATCGACATTCGCAGAAAGAACAGCCATCACTATGAACATTAATTCCAAAAAGAACGCCGCTATCGAAATAAAAACTATATAAATTATGTTGATAACCTTAATCATAGTTAATCCCGATGTTGAAAATTTGGTTGCCGTTTTGTTGGCTGAAGCCGCGTAAAACATCCACATTCCGCAAACGGTAAGTATGGGCAAAATGTTGACTGTGACAGAGAATGCCACAGAAGAAGACGCCCCTGCGGCTAAGTTCGAATAATCAGTTGAATACAAACCAAAGACTTCATATAATTCACTAATGGTTTGAGAAGAATTCACGAAGAGCGAGGCTATAAACGAAACCAAAATCGAAGCCGAGAATAAAATCGCGGAAACAAGCATGAATTTTGACGATCCTGCTTTTTTCAACGCCGCGATATATGCGTTTTGAGTTGAAACAGGTTCGGTCACAATCGTTGGGTTAAACATCTTCTCTCCGCAGTTTTCACAGAAAACGCTTCCTTCCAAAACCTCGTTGCCGCAATTAGTACAATACATCATAACTATACCCTCCTATTTTAATAGGTAGCCTCTGAGAACCCCTGTTTCACACATTTTTGATTCTAAAAAATCCTTTGAACCCAGTTTTTTAAATCAAAAACGGTTCAACATTGGGTTTTCATAGGTTGCCAATAATATTACATATACGTCAAAAACTTCTGAACCGCTCGCTCCGAAATAAGCTCACCATGCTCCATGACATAGGTTTCAGAAACAGGCGTGGATGCAAATTTCTTCGCATAATCGGATAGCATTCCTTCCACGGCACTAAGAGCGACCGCCCCGCGCTTTTCATCGGAATGCAGAATTAAATAATATTCGTTTTTAAGCTTATAGAGCGAATTCTCGCCGTCATAACCCTCTAATCTATGAGCCGCGTCAATGACGCTGTCAAGTGTTTTAAACACAAATATAGACACGGCAGATTCTGTTGGAGTTTGAGCCGCGTCATTGCTCATGTCGTTAATCGATTGGCTCAGCGCGGCGTGGAAAAGAGCTTTCAGCTTAACTTCCGGTTTCATAAACGGAAGAAGATTGAAGCTCGCTTCAAAATTTTCCATAAAGTTCATCTTGCTTATTATTATCGTAAGCTCAGCCTCGGAGGTGGGGGTCGCTTCAATAATCAACGGCTGCTTGCCGTCATCCGAAAACCCTCCTATTTCCCTTGCCGCCGCCATTACATCGCTGTAAAGCGCCTGCCATTCGTCGGCACGATAGGCAAGCTCGGTTATTTTCAAATTTCTTTCGGTCAAATCCTGCTCCGAAACAATTACCTTTATTTGATTATCATTCAACCGTTCAACCGTCATGCCGCACCCCTTCGATTAGTTTCTGTGCTCATTCAATTACCTTAAATTATAACAGACGACACCATTAATGTCAAGCAACCGCTCGACCGATTCCTTAGACCCAACCTCCGTTGAAAACGCGGTCGCAGAGCCGCAGGCAACCGCCGTTTTAAACGCTTGCAGGTCGTTCATGCCGTTAATTTTTGCATAAACAAATCCGGCGGCGCAAGAATCACCCGCGCCCATTGTGTTTATCACCTCGCCGTGATGAGCGGAAATGAAAATTCGTTCAATTCCATTTATAAAAACAGCGCCGTCGCTTCCCATTGAAACGATAACATTTTTCGCGCCCGCCTTAATGAGCTTTCCGGCATATTCTGCGATTGGTTCGGGTTTGTTCGGAATTTCGGCAGAAAACGCTTCGCTCAGTTCACCTAAATTCGGCTTAACAAGAAAATTTTCGTCTAAATTTTCAAGAAGAAGATTTCCTCTTGTGTCAAGAATTGTTTTCACCCCCTTTGGCAGCCTCTGAGAAATTATTTTATAAACATTGCTCGGCAAGCCCGACGAAACGCTTCCCGAAAAAAAGACGTAATCATCGGGTTTTATCACATCGAGTGACGACAAAAACCTTTCATATTCATCATTGTTAATGCAAGGCGGAACGCCCGTGATTTCGTGTTCTGTTCCGTTTGCGTTGATTTTAACATTAATCCTCGTTGCTTCGGCGGTTTCGATTATGTTTGAATGAATTCCGAAACGATTCAATTCATCTGAAATAAACTTCCCGGCAAATCCGCCCGCGAACCCCAAACAAACACTTGGAAGCCCAAGGTTTTTTAACATTCGGGAAACCGTAATGCCCTTTCCCGCAGCTCGAAAGCTTGAGTTTTGGGCGTGGTTAATGCCGTTGCTTGTTATCTCAGAATCAAGATAAACATCATAATCGAGAGCCGGGTTAAGCGATATTGTGTAAATCATTTTGAACATCCTTTGAGCAAAATTGTTGTTGAAACATATTTTTCCTTATGTTATCATCTATACTGCGTAATGTTTACTTTTATCATAACATATTTTTGCGTTTTGTAAAACAAATTTACGAAAACCCAATCGGAGGTTATGGAATGGAAAAATGGTATAAAACCGCATTCAAGCGCATCAATTCTGATTTACACATCGAAGATTATGACAGCATTTTTCTGTCAAAATATGACGCCGAAGCATATATAGGGGAGATTTTGAAAACGGGTGCAAAGTCGCTGTGGATTTGGCTTCAATCACATATCGGTTATTGCAATTACCCGACGGAAAGTGGATATGCTCATAAAAATTTTCAGGGAATAGGAAAGTTTTTAGAATTGTGCGACAAAAACGATTTGGACGCGATTGCCTATTACAGCCTTACATATAACAACTGGGTATATGACGCGCATCCGAGCTGGCGCATGGTTGACGCGAACGGTGTGGGTTCAAGAGAGCTGTCAAACGGACACGCTGTGAATTTCCACGGTCCGCGTTACGGGAATGTTTGCATGAACAATGAAGAATATCGAGAGTTTACTGTTTCGCAAATAAAAGAAATGGTTAATGTAGGCGTGTTGAAAGGGTTCTTTTTCGACATGACATTTTGGTCGATGATTTGCTATTGTGATTCATGCAAGGACAGATGGCAGAAAGAGGTCGGGGGCGAAATGCCAAAAATTGTTGACTGGAACGATCCTGTTTGGCGGAAATTTCAAGCAAAAAGAGAGGAATGGGTCGTTGATTTTGAAAATTTCGTTACTGATGAAACGAGGAAAATCAACCCTGACTTGACGGTTCAACACAACAACGCAATGCTTTTCGGAGACTGGGAAAGCGCTGTGACAGAAGCGTGCGCGGACGGTGTTGATTTCATTTGCGGCGATTTATACGGCGGATATTTTCAACAGTCGTTTGCCTGCAAGGCATACAGCGCAATTTCTCCGAACGCCCCAATTGAATATATGACCTCGATTTGCCACCCCGATTTGCGGGAACACACAACACTTAACACAGAAGAAATGCTGCTTGCCCACGCCTATCTCTGCGCAGCGCATCACACGGCGTTTTTAATTATCGACGCACTGAATCTCGACGGAACAAGTGTGGCGGGCGTTCGCGACAGAGAAAAAGCTGTTTTTGAAAAATATTCGGAATATGAAAAATATTTTAAAGGCGAGCTTGTTTACGACGCGGCGGTTTATTTTAGCGGAAAATCGAAATTCAACCCCGAAGCAAACGGGCACGAGGCGGTCGCTCTGTCGTTGGTTTCGTCAAATTGGAGCAACAAAAACCCTCATGTTGACGCGGTTATAGGTGCTTCTAAAAAACTTAAGGAGGCGCACATTCCCTATAATGTTCTTACCTGCAAAAATTTCGATTTGATTGAAAAGGCAAAGATTCTTATAATGCCCGAGGTATTTGCTTTGGACGATGAGGAAACAGAAAAAATAAAGGATTATGTTGAACGCGGCGGAAATTTATTGATTAGCGGACGAACTTCACCCAAAATGGTTGAGGAACTTACAGGATTCAAATTCGAGGGCGAAAGCAAGGAAAACATGACCTATATGAATCTTACCGGCGAAGCTAAAAAATCGCTTGGGTTTGATTTCGACAAAATCGTTGCTGTTAAGAAACGGCAGGTTTTGATGAAAAATTTCGGAAATTGCGAGGTTCTTGCCACATTAACTCTTCCGCACACAGACCCTACCGACGGAACTGTTTTCGCCAGCATTCATTCAAACCCTCCCTCCCCATGCAGGAAAACGAATTATGTTTCAATCGCGCAGACAAACTTCGGCAAGGGTAAGGTAATTTGGACTGCAGCGGCACTTGAGGACATTGAAAACTATCTTCACGCCGAATTATTTACATCACTTGTGAAAAGGCTGATCGGAAGTGATTTGGAGTTTAGTTCAAACGCACCCAAGGAAATTGAGTTGGTTAAATTTGAAGACGCCGAGAACGATTGTATATACGTCAGTTTCGTTAATATTCAGGAAAGCTTCCCTATTTTGCCGATTTATAATTTTGAAAGCAGAATAAAAATGAACGGGAGGTCGGTCGAGAAAGTGTTGTCGTTGCCGTCCGAAAAGGAAGTTCCGTTTAGAATTGACGGCGATTATGTAGTTGTTTCTACCGAATATATTAAGCAATTCGAGATGATTAAAATTATTTATAACGCTTAAAAAAGTATAAAAAAAGGCTGCCGCGGCAAAATCCGAAACAGCGCAAGAGAGAGGAAAAAGGAGAAATATTCAAAAATCAATAAAATTGATAATTAAAACGATAATTAGTTTACTTAGTAAAACAAAAACCCGGTCGGCTTTTCGCTGACCGGGTAGAAATTTATCTTTTAGAAAAAAATAAACTCAGACCTACGAGGCAGCCCAGCCATCTTCGCGAACCGTTAAATCCGCAAGACCTGAAACTTTGCGTCCCCAATTCACATTGGGTTTGCCGTTTCTGTTTCTTAAGTTGATTACATCTTAGCACAACTTTTATTAAATGTCAACACTTTTTTGAAAATATTTGAAAAAATTTTTTTAGTATGTTATAATCGCTTCAGGTGATTATATGTCAGGTTCAATTTACGGAACAATATTCAAGGTTACAACATGGGGAGAATCCCACGGAAAGGCTGTCGGCGCGGTCATTGACGGCTGTCCTGCCGGGTTGCTTTTGTGCGAAGATGATTTCAAGAACGACATGTCAAGAAGAAGACCGGGAAGCGGAAAGCTTTCAACAAAAAGAAACGAAGACGACGCCGTGGAAATTCTTTCGGGTGTTTTTGACGGCAAAACAACAGGAACTCCAATTTCCCTTATAATTTATAATAAAGATCAACATTCCGCTGACTATTCCGAAATCGCGAAACTCTATCGCCCCGGTCACGCGGATTATTGCTTTGATAAAAAATACGGTTTCAGAGATTACAGAGGCGGTGGGCGTTCAAGCGGAAGAGAAACGGCCGCAAGAGTCGCAGCTGGTGTCGTCGCCAAAAAAATATTGACTTCTGTCGGTGTCAAAATCAAATCGCGCGCGGAAATTCCGAAGCTTCCGGAAATTTTGGATGAAAGCGATTCATACGGCGGAACGATAGAATGTGTCGTTTCAGGGCTTTGCGCGGGTGTTGGCGAGCCTGTTTTCGACAAATTGGACGCGAAACTTGCCCAAGCCGTCATGTCAATCGGCGCAGTTAAGGCGGTCAGCTTCGGCGCGGGATTTTCCGTTGCCGAAATGAAAGGTTCTGAAAACAACGACATATTTTATACCAAAAACGGTGAAATAAAGAAAGCAAATAATAATTCGGGCGGAATTTTGGGCGGAATTTCCGACGGAAGCGACATTATAATCAAATGTGCGGTAAAACCGACTCCTTCGATTTCGAAACCACAAAAAACAGTTGACTCGGACGGAAACAGCCGCGAAATTGAAATAAAAGGCCGCCATGACATTTCAATCGTTCCGCGTGCGGCGGTCGTTGTCGAAGCGATGACGGCGATAACTGTTGTTGACGGCTTGCTTGTGAAAATGACGAACCGAATTGAGAATTTGAAAAATTGATTTTAAGTAAGCACTGATTAGAAAAAACTATATTCGATTTTTATAATCATCAGCAATCTTGTTTCTCCAAGCTAAACCAATCGGCGCAGCAGAACGGACGCAATATATGCTTTCTTCGACAGCGTCATACATCACCGCCGTGCCCTTTTTGTCAGCGCGATAGTCGACGGCACGGTCTGAGCCAATACCGAATTTGCCGGCTGTTTTCACAGCGTCGATGTTTGCACCGATGAAAAGAAACTCCCATCCGTGTTCTTTCTTCTTGTGTTCAATCATATCTTTGATTTTGTTATAATTATACTCGCAGCTGGCGTTTTCCATTCCGTCTGTCGTGATTACGAACATCACATTTTCGGCTTGTTCTTCTTTTGCTGTGTGCTTTTGAGCGCGATCAATTTTGTCAATAGCAAACCCGACAGCGTCTAAAAGGGCTGTGCTGCCGCGCACAAAATAATCTTTTTCGGTGATGGGTGCGATTCCTTTTAAATTGGCTCGATCGTGAAGAAGCTCATAATGGTTGTCGAACAAAACAGTTGTCACAACCGCCTCTCCCGACTGTTTCTTTTGCTTTTCAATCAAGGAATTATATCCTCCGATTGTGTCCTGCTCTAAACCCGACATTGAGCCGCTTCTGTCAAGAATAAAAACCAATTCTGTTAATCCTTTTTTCATAATGTCAGCCTCCTGTAATTTATTGGCGTTTTCGCCTTGTGATTACAGAATAACACCTCTGTGTTGACATGTGGTCGCTTGACAAGCGACAATTATAGGCTTTGTTGCTACGCTCCCAGCAGGCTTTGATCGAAAGCAAACAATGCTTCATTAATTTCAAAAATATTATAATTTCCTTTTCCTATAAAATATTCCACAATCACATCCTGCACGTTGCTTCTGGAAAGTGCAAATCCCGCCGACATCAACAGGTCACGGGTGTCGTCCAACGGCAATTCAAGCGCTATGGCAAGGGCGATGGCGGTGTTTTTGCTCGGCTTGTAATCTTTATTCGAACGAATTTTGGAAAAAACGCGGCGGTCAATGTTCGCCCGTTTATAAACATCCGCGTCAATTCTGTTTTTTTCGTCTATAAATCGGAGCAGCCGTTGTGAAAATGTTTCCTCAAGCCGTGACAGCATGTTGTTTAAGCTGGAGCTAAACCGCGGTGCTTTCAATGGCGGGAGGGAGAAGCTTGACTCACTATTATCTTCCAAGCTCTGCGTTCTTTTTTCGCGCAGTCTGTAATTTGCCGATAATTGAGTTGAATTAATTTGCATATCTGCGTAGTTGTCATCAATAAATGTCTTGATGTCACTGTACAGCTTCTCGCTTAATGAAAATGATTTTTTGTCAAACACCACCAAAAAAACGCTCATATCATTTTCAAGAAGAAAATCCCTAATAGCGGATCTTGCGACCTCTAACGCCAAATCGCGTGGATATTTATAGACACCCGAAGAAATTAACGGAAAAGCAATTGATTCAAGGTTGTTTGCCTTGGCCAATTCCAATGAGTTTTTATAACATGAATAGAGCGAATCCTTTTCGCCGCTTTCACCGCCGCGCCAAATCGGACCTGCCGTGTGTATTATAAATTTCGCAGGCAATTTATATCCGCTTGTAATTACCGCCTGACCTGTTTGACATTCGCCGATTTCCTTGCAGCCCTTTTTCAAATCGCGGGAGCCTGCGGCATGAAAAATCGAACCGCAGACACCACCACCGCACTTAAGTTTATTGTTTGCGGCGTTCACGATCGCGTCAACTTTCATTTTTGTTATGTCGTTGCGAATTATTTCAAAAGGCATTTTTTGACCTTCCCTTTTTTAATATTTAAAGCTTAAGGCAACCAATCGCATAGAGAGTAATGCTTTTTATCCCGTTCTCAAACCTGAAATTTTTAGCAGACACGCAATAGGTAACCGATGATTAATTGAATTACATGCTGAAAAACAAAAGCAGTTGGTGCGTTCTGCGTTTGTTTTTCAACACAAAGAGAAATTAATCATCGGTCACTATGGAAAATTTAATGAATTACATCTTTACAGCACTCTTAATCCCCACAGCAAACTCACGGGTAGGCTCAACACAGACGTTTCCGAACTTGGCGGCTATTTCCACGATTGCGGTTCCGATTATGACACCATCGGCAATCTCGGCTGTTTCGCGTGCCTCTTCGGGTGTGGAAACATCAACCCCCGCCGCGCACGGAATGTTAGAAATGCTTCTTACATATTCAATCATGCGTTTCACGCTGTTTCCTAATTCGTTTTGGTCATCCGACAAATCCGTCGAGGAAATGCAGTAAAGAAATTCTCTAGAGTTTTTAACAATTTTTTCTATTCTCGCTTCTGAGGAGGGAGAAATAATTGATATAAGCTCTATCCCCTGCGCTTTGCAAGGCTCGAGCAATTCATCACGTTCTTCAAACGGCAAATCGGGAACAATCAAACCATCCATGCCACAATCGACACAGCGTTTAATGAATCGTTCAACACCGTAAGCAAAAATCGGGTTGTAATATGTCAAAAACAACAGCGGAATTTTTATATCAGCTCTGATTCGCGAAACAAGGTCAAAAAGCTTGTCAACCGTGCAGCCCTTGCTCAGGGCTCGTTCATCCGCCGCTTCAATTACGGGTCCCTCCGCGACAGGATCGGAAAACGGAACACCAATTTCGATTATATCTGCACCCGCCTCACAAAGTGCATACAGAAGCTTTTCGGTCGTTTCAATGTCGGGATCTCCGCCCGTTATAAAAGGAATAAATGCCTTGCCTTTTGAAAACGCGTCGTTAATTCTACTCACTGATTTCAACCCCCTTATATCTTGCGATTGCCGCCACATCCTTGTCTCCACGGCCTGACAGCGTAACAACTATTGCTTTGTTTTCGTCCAATGTCGGCGCATATTTCATCGCATAAGCGACGGCATGAGAGCTTTCAATCGCGGGAATGATTCCCTCAACCTTCGATAAATATTCAAACGCGTCAACCGCCTCATCATCAGTAATCGCAGTATATCTCGCTCTCTTGCAATCGAAAAGAGCGGCGTGCTCAGGTCCGACGCCGGGATAGTCCAGCCCTGCCGAAATGGAGTATACAGGTGCAATTTGCCCGAATTCATCCTGGCAGAAATATGATTTCATTCCATGGAAAACTCCGACCGAACCGTTTGTGATTGTTGCTGCGTTTTCGGGTGTGTCTGCGCCTTTTCCCGCCGCTTCACAACCGACAAGCTCGACGCTTTCGTCACCGATAAATTCAAAAAACGAGCCAATGGCATTGCTTCCGCCGCCGACGCAAGCAATGACCGAATCGGGCAATTTCCCCTCAACATCAAGCATCTGCTGTTTTATTTCACGGCTGATTACGGCTTGGAAATCGCGGACAATCGTCGGAAACGGGTGCGGTCCCATTACCGAACCGAGACAATAGTGCGTGTCTTTCATTCGCGTCGCCCACTCACGCATCGTTGCGTTTACAGCGTCCTTAAGCGTCGCCGTTCCTGTCGTGACAGTGTTGACTTTCGCCCCCAAAAGCTGCATTCTGTAGACATTAAGCGCCTGTCTTTCGGTGTCCTCCTTGCCCATGAAAATTTCACATTCCATGTCTAATAAAGCCGCAGCAGTCGCCGTGGCAACGCCGTGCTGCCCTGCCCCTGTTTCGGCTATCAGGCGGGTTTTACCCATTCTTTTCGCGAGCAAAGCTTGTCCCAGCACGTTGTTTATTTTGTGAGAACCGGTGTGGTTCAAATCCTCACGCTTCAAATATATTTTCGCGCCGCCCAAATCGGCTGTCATTTTCTTCGCGAAATAGAGAAGCGACGGTCTTCCTGCGTATTTTTCGAGCAAATCATCAAGCTCTTTCACAAAATTCGGCTCGTCCTTCCATTTGTCATATGCCTGTTCCAATTCAAAAACGGCCATCATAAGCGTTTCGGGGATATATTGCCCGCCGTAAATGCTGAATCTTCCTTTTGCCATGTGATCATCTCCCTGTTTTTTCTTTTCGAGGAACATAAAAAATCCCCGACAAAGCCAACAACTTTGCCGGGGACGAATAAAGAGCATGTCTAAAAACCTGTTATTGAGCCGCTTTTAATTTTAAAAAAGACCGGGTTCTGGGGCTTTTTTAAAAATTAAAAGTGTACGAAATAAGGTTTTTAGAGGTAGCCTAAGCAATATCCGCGGTGCCACCCCGATTCGCAATTTCTCGCGCGCCTCGTAATAAAACCGATTAAAAGCCTTGACGAACCCATGTTGACATTCCGCTTTCCGCTCGGCTCTCAGCAACAACTCCAAGCTCTCTGTATGGCGCGCAAATGAATTATATCTCGTCACAATCAGTTGCTTTAGCGTAACACGCAAAAAAATTATTGTCAAGTTTTATTTTTTGTTGAAATTGTCGATTAATATATGTTATATTATAGGATAGGAAGGGGTGGCTTTATGAAACGTGTATTATCTCTAATGTTAATAATCATTCTTTATTTGTCCGGGTGTTCCTCAACCATCAAGAACGAAACATCCCTACCATTTGAATCAACAGAGTCATATAAATCTCTTTCAAACATAACCGCAGAGGAAATAGAGGCAATTGAAAAGCTGAAGACCGAGCATGAACGATTTACATATGGCGCGCTTCTGACCTCAGAGGCTTTTGTGCTCGAAAACGGCGAATACGAGGGCTTTTCCAAGCGTTTCTGCGAATTTCTTTCGAGCTTTTTCGGAATAGAATTTGTTTTAGAACTTTATGAGCGTGATGAGCTAATAAACAGATTGACAGACGGTTCTGTTGATTTTTCGGGTGAAATTTCACCGACAGAGGAATGGTCACATTCATTTTATATAACATCACCGATAGCCGAGCGAACATTAAGCGTTTATTCAAATGTCAGCGACAGAAAAATATATGACGGCGATGATCTTAACGGCTATGAAATAGGCTTTTTAGAGGGTTCGTCAATAGCGGAGGAAATTAGGAAGCTATATTCCGTACCCTTTACTGAAGTAAGTGTTGAGAATTATCAAACCGCAAAAAAATGGCTAAAAAGTGGGAATATAGACGCATTTATTGACTATTCCGCCGTCGACCCGATTTTCGCGGAGGATAACTACATTCAAGCGACACCTGTTTTCCCGATGATATACGCACCTATGTCAATTGGCACTTCCAAATTCGAACTTTCCCCGATAATATCGGTTGCAGGCAAGCTTGCCGAAAGCATTGCAACGGAAGAATCTGACGAGTTTTACCGAAATATGAAAGATGAATATACAAAATATAAACTGAGCAAAAGATTTACCGAGGAGGAAAAAGCTTACATAAGCGATTTGATTCAACAGGGCGAGTCTGTTTCGGTTGCTTTTGAAAAAGATAATTATCCTGTCAGCTTCTATAATGAAAAGGAAGGAAAATATGCAGGAATCGCCATTGACATTTTGGAGGAAATAGAGAAGCTTACAGGCTTGAATTTCAGCCCTGCCGATTCAAAGAATGTCATATGGGAGCAAATGCTTGACTCCATATTGTCAGGTGAAACAAAAATGGCGGCACAGCTCTTATATTCAAATGAACGAGCCGAAAATTTTGTTTGGACAAACATTCCCTATGCCATTTCATATTACGCCATATTGTCGAAAGCGGATTATCCTGAGACAGCACCTCATCAGGTGGGACGAGTACGAGTCGGCGCAGTAAAAAAATCGGGGAAAATCGAAATTTATAAAAGTTTGTTTCCCGGAAACGACAATTTAATTCTTTACAATTCACAAAGCGATTCCCTGGACGCTTTAGAGAACGGTGAAGTCGATTTGCTGATGGCGTCGGAATACACCTTGCTTATGCTTACAAATTACCGTGAAAAATCGGGATATAAAATAAATATAAAGCCCGATATTCTGTTGGAATCACGCTTTGGCTTCGGAAAGGACGAAAAGCTTTTATGCTCCATTGTCGACAAAGCACAACAATATGTAGCAACCGATGTAATCGAAATAAATTGGACGGGGCGTTCTTTCGATTATTCCATAAAGCTTTCGCAACAACGATTTTTTTACATGCTGACGCTTGTCATAATAATGTTTTTTGTGCTGGGCTTAATTACTAGCATTCTTATCAAAAACGTAAAGCTGAGTAAAAAGCTTAAGGATATTGCCGGACATGATTCTTTGACAGGAATCTTGAATAGGCGCTCTTTTTTAGAGCAGGCATCGATTCAATCAGTCCGTTCAACAAGATTGGGCAGCAAATGCTGCATAGCCATCTATGACTTAGACTTTTTCAAGGATGTAAACGACAAATACGGGCACATTGCCGGCGACAGAGTTTTAATCGAAACGACACAGCGGGTGAAAAACACTCTTCGCCCTTACGATTTATTCGGACGTTATGGAGGGGAAGAATTTATTATATATATATCCGACATGGAGGAATCGGCTTCCTTTGACGTGTTTGAACGTATTCGCGGCGAAATTTGCAACAACCCGATTGAATTTGACAAAAAGAGTATCAGTGTTTCTGCGAGCTTTGGAGTTTCATATACCGAGAATGCCGACGATTTGTCTGCGGCAATTAAACAAGCCGACGAGGCTCTTTACCGTGCGAAAGAAAACGGGCGGAACAGGGTTGAGTTTTATTAAGTAAGCGATGATTAATAAAATTTCATTTTAACATCAAGTATTCGCCTCACCGATTCATCTAAGCGCTGTTCGGAAACGATTTCTGTTTGAACGGCGCTTTTCAGCGCATTAAACGCCTCTTGAAAATCCCGCGGCATAAGCAAAACATCAATCCCTGCGGCAAACGCTTTAACGGCGGTTTCGCCCGAAGAAAGCTCAATCGCGCCCATTTGAAGCGAATCGGTGATGATAATTCCATCAAAGCCAAGATCGGTTCGCAAAATGTTCATCATCTCAGCAGAAAAAACAGCCGTCTCGTCATTACCGGTCACATTTGGCGTGCTGATATGCCCGACCATAACGAAATCAACCCCTGACTCTATACCTTTTTTGAAAGGAATAAATTCCCGAGCTTTCAATTCGTCTAAGCTGTAATTTAACGTTGCTGTTCCGAAATGAGAATCTACAGCTGTATCGCCGTGTCCCGGGAAATGCTTTAAGCATGCCGAAACACCGTTCTCTTGAAGCCCCAACGCAAATTCGGTTACGAACAGGGCTGCGGTTTCTGCGTCGTGCGAAAAAGCTCTGTCGCCGATTACAGTGTTTTGTGAATTCGTGAAAACGTCTGCAACAGGCGCGAAATCGACATTAAAACCAAGCTCTGAAATGTAGTTCGCTATTGTTTCGGCGTTCTTCCGCGCGTTTTTCGGCTCACCCGTTTCACCTGTTTCAAACGCTGAAGGAATCGTCGGAACATCAAGCTCACGCGTTCTTACGACACGCCCACCCTCTTCGTCTATACCTACAAACAGCGGAATTTTTGAATTGTTTTGTAAATTTTCAATGAAATTCTTCGTTTGTTCAGCAGTTTTAATGTTTTCGGCAAAAAGAATTACGCCACCTATCGTGTAGTCGTGCAAAATCTTGCAGGCGTCTTCTTCGCCGACCATTCTGAAATCAACAAAGAAAACCTGAGCTATTTTATCGTCCAAACTCATTGATGCAATTATTTCATCAGAGGGATTGGATGACGGCTCTGGAGTAGGCGGTTCATTTGTCGGTGGTTCGATGGTCATAACAACTTTTGGCTGCTCTGTGGGTCGACTTGTTTCTTCAAAAATCGTTTCCCTCGAACACGCGGTCAGCATAATCAGATAAAATGTTACAGACAAAACAAAAAAACGCCGACCCATCTGTTTCGACGCTTTTTTACGTGTTTTTAAATTAAAACAGACCATAATCTATCCTCCGACAGACTTACGCCATTTTATTGACTCTCGCAGCAAGTCTTGATTTTTTTCTTGCCGCAGTGTTTTTATGAATAACACCCTTTGTAACCGCTTTGTCGATAGTGCTAATCGTTTTTGTAAGCTCAGCAGCTCCAACAGCCTTGTCGCCTGATGCGACGGCAGCTAAAAGCTTTTTAACAGCGGTTTTCGTATATGTTTTAATCGACTTATTTCTCGCCGTGCGCTTTGCGATAACCTTGATTCTCTTTTTTGCGGAATCTGTATTAGCCAAATTTGTCACCTCCTGTTGAATTTTGCTTTAAAATCTCTGATATTATGGGGAATATCGTATTGACTTACAGCATTGTAACTGATAATTATTTATATGTCAATACTAAATTTGCAAATTCCACGGCAATTTAAATGAAAAAAATTTAATAAATATTTTTAAAAAGTGTTGACAAAAATATCATTAGGTGGTATTTTATTATTAATCGTTAGCGCTCACCGTCGTCGAGTGCTAACAATAAAAGAAAAAAGGAGGCGGCAAATTTGGATTTAAACGACAGAAAAATTAAAATTCTCGAAGCAATTATAACCGACTATATCGCCGCCGCCGAACCAATTGGCTCACGAACGATAGCAAAAAAATATGACCTCGGGATAAGCCCTGCTACAGTTCGAAACGAAATGAGCGACCTTGAGGAAATGGGTCTTTTGGTTCAACCTCACACCTCAAGCGGGCGAATCCCCTCCGACAAAGGCTATCGGCTTTATGTCGATAAGTTGATGCATCGGCGGGTGCTGACCGAAAACGAGGCGGAAATGCTTCGTCGGGTCATTAAAAACAACGTCAACAGAATTGACAGTTTGATGGAAGAAACGGCGAGAACAATTTCGCTTCTTACACGATGCACCACAGTTGTGACAAAGCAAATGCCGACAGACCAAAACGCCGAGGTTATAAAGCATCTGCAGCTTGTTCCGGTTGACGTGGAAACAATAGCGCTGGTCGTTGTTTTCAATGACAAATCAGTAAAAAACAGAATTGTTCGCGTTTCGGAAACGCCCGATTATGAAACACTTTTGATTCTCACGGCTGTGTTAAACAGCGAGCTTTCAAAAATTTCCGCCAAAAAATTAACTAAAGACATAATCGGAAGAATTAAAGACAGTTTCGGAAAACGAGGGAAAAATGTTTTCGCGCCGGTGATGGAAAACATTCTCGATTTATTAAACGAAGAAACAGAATATAACGTATATACAAGCGGAATGAAAAACCTGTTGTCATTTCCCGAGTTTTCGGATTTGGACAAAGCACGTGATCTGTTTCAGGCTCTTGAGGAAAGAGACATGCTCATCACTCTTCTCGACGGAAAATCGGGCGGCGATAACATTCAAATTGTAATCGGGGCGGAAAACGATGTTTCGAACATGCGCGATTGCTCGGTTATTAAAACACATTACAGGATAAACGGGCGCGACTCAGGCTCTATCGGAATAATAGGACCGACAAGAATGGACTATCCACAGGTGGTGTCGGTTTTGGCAGCAATTGTCAGCAATATTAACAATATTGTTAATGATTTTCGGTCGGGGCCGTTGTAGATGATAAAGAACCGTACGAATTAAATGAAATTTTGATAACGGAGGAAGCAATGAAAAACGAAAAAAAGAAAAAAGAAACCGAAATTCCGGTTGAAAACGTCGAGAACATTGAAGAAATCGAACAGGAAATCGTGGAAGCCTCTGAGATAAAGAATACGGCGGAAGAATCAAACGACAAATATCTGCGATGCCTCGCCGAATTTGACAACTACAGAAAGCGGACAGACAAAGAGAAAGCAATGATGTTTTCTGCAGGAGCTGTTGCGGTTGTCGCGGCGTTGCTTCCGGTGATTGATAATTTCGAGCGGGCGTTTAAATCGCCGCCTGAGGCAGGAACAGACGACCCTTTCTATAAAGGAATCGAAATCATTTACAACCAAATGAGAGCTAAATTAGAAAGCCTTGGTGTGAAAGAAATCGAAGCGGTCGGAAAGCAATTCGACACAAGCCTTCACGAAGCAGTCATGCACGTCGAGGACGAAAGCTTCGGCGAAAACGAAGTGGTTGAAGAGCTTCAAAAAGGGTATATTTATAACGATAAAGTAATTAGACATAGCATGGTTAAGGTTGCAAATTAACAGAAATTAAAAAATTAGGAGGTTTACTATGGGAAAAATAATTGGAATTGACTTAGGAACAACAAACTCGTGCGTAGCGGTTATGGAAGGCGGAAAACCCGTCGTTATCGCTAACGCAGAAGGCGCACGCACGACACCGTCGATTACGGCATTTACAAAAACAGGAGAGCGTTTGGTCGGCGATGCCGCGAAAAGACAGGCAATAACAAACCCGATGAACACGATAATGTCCATTAAGCGTAAAATGGGTTCGAAGGAAAAAACACAACTTGGCGAAAAAAATTATCTGCCGCAGGAAATTTCGGCAATGATTTTGCAAAAAATTAAAGCGGACGCAGAAGCCTATATAGGCGCACCTGTTACAGAAGCGGTAATCACCGTTCCTGCTTATTTCTCGGACGATCAGCGTCAGGCGACAATCGACGCGGGTAAGATTGCAGGCTTTGAAGTTAAACGTATCATCAACGAGCCGACAGCCGCAGCACTTGCTTACGGTCTTGACAACGAGCAAGAGCAAAAAATAATGGTTTATGACTTGGGCGGCGGAACTTTCGACGTTTCGATAATCGACATCGGTGATGGCGTAATTGAAGTTTTGGCGACAAACGGCAACAACAAATTGGGCGGCGACGACTTTGACGACAGAATTATAAGCTATCTCGCAGGTGAATTTAAAAAGACCGAGGGAATGGATCTTGCGCAGGACAAAATGGCGATGCAAAGACTTAAGGAAGCCGCTGAAAAAGCAAAAATCGAGCTTTCTTCATCAACAAGCACAAATGTCAGCATTCCGTTTATAACAATGAATCAAGACGGACCGAAACATATGGAACTTATGCTTACAAGAGCTAAATTCGACGAATTGACAGCCGATTTGGTTGAAAACACGATGCAGCCTGTTCGGTTGGCACTGAAAGACGCAGGTCTTGACGCTTCCGAGCTTGACAAGGTTCTTTTGGTCGGCGGTTCGACGCGTATTCCCGCTGTTCAGGAAGCTGTTAAGAAAATTACGGGTAAAGAGCCGTTTAAAGGAATTAATCCCGACGAATGTGTTGCGGTCGGCGCTTCTATTCAAGGCGGAAAATTGGCAGGCGATGAGGGTGCTGGAAGTATTCTTCTTCTTGACGTAACGCCGCTTTCGCTCGGAATTGAAACAATGGGCGGCGTTTCGACAAAGCTTATCGACAGAAACACGACGATTCCGACAAACAAAAAACAGACATTCTCGACGGCGGCAGACAATCAAACCGCTGTTGACATAAACGTGCTTCAGGGCGAACGTCAGCTTGCTCGTGACAACAAAACTTTGGGCAACTTCCGTCTTGACGGCATAATGCCCGCACCCAGAGGCATTCCGCAGATTGAGGTTATGTTCGACATAGACTCGAATGGTATCGTTCATGTTTCGGCGAAAGATTTGGGAACGGGCAAGGAACAGAAAGTCACGATTACAGCAGGAACAAAGCTTTCGGACGACGACATTCAGCGTGCGGTTGACGAAGCGGCGCAATATGCCGAGCAGGACAAACACAGAAAAGACATGATTGACGCGAAAAACGAGGCTGATGCGACGGTTTTCCAAACAGAAAAAATGCTTAAAGATTTGGAAGATAAAATCGGCGAAGATGACAAGGCTCGCATTGAAGCGGAACTTGGCAAACTTAAAGCACTTAACGACACTTTGACATATGAAACGATGAACGAAAGCGATGCAGAAAATGTTAAGGCGGCGGTTGAGTCGTTGATGACAATCGTTCAAGAAATTTCGACAAAGCTCTATCAAGAAGCGGCACCGCAGGGCGAACCTGAATTTGACCCGAATGCGCACACAGCGCGTGACGACGATCCGATTAGCGGCGACTATAAGGAAATGTAAAGGAAACGACAGAGGGAGTATTTAAACGATTATGTCCGAAAAAGGCGATTATTACGATATATTAGGTGTTCAAAAGGGCGCGGGTGACGACGAGTTGAAAAAAGCCTATCGAAAGATGGCAAGGCAATATCACCCCGACGTAAACCCCGGAAACAAAGACGCTGAAACCAAGTTTAAAGAAATAAACGAGGCTTACGGAGTGCTTTCCGACGCTCAAAAACGCGCGGCTTATGACCAATATGGTCACGCGGCGTTCGACCAAGCGGGTGGCGGCGGCGGAAATCCGTTCGGCGGCGGAATGAATTTCGATTTCGGCGACATCTTCGGCGGCGTTTTCGGCGACTTTTTTGGGGGTGGCGGCGGAAGACGACAGGGTCCGAGACGAGGTTCTGACATTCATGTGAGCATAAATATCAGCTTCGAAGAATCTGTTTTCGGCACTGAAAAAGAAATGTCATTGAGCCTTTCGGAACAATGCTCAACTTGCAACGGCACGGGTGCGAAGCCCGGAACAGTCGCCGAAACCTGCAAGCACTGCAAGGGAACGGGTCAGGAACGCGTTCAGCAACAGTCGATTTTCGGCACTCAGACCGTCGTTCGCGCGTGTCCTGTTTGCCGAGGTGAAGGAAAAATTGTTCGCGAACCGTGTCAAAAGTGCGGCGGAACAGGATTTGAGAAGAAAAACAAAAAAATTAAAGTATCCATACCCAAGGGAATTGACAATGGTCAGGCAATTTCGCTTTCGGGTCAGGGAGAACCTGGCGAACGCGGCGGCCCGAGAGGCGATTTGCTCGTAACTGTCTATGTGAAGCAGCATAAATATTTCGTTCGTAAGGGCTCAAATCTTTTTGCCGATTTGCCTATCACAGCCGTTCAGGCGTGTCTCGGCGATGAAATTGTTATCCCGACTGTTTACGGTGATGAAAAATATGCGATTAAGCAAGGGACACAGCCCGAAACGATTATCACTTTGAAAGGAAAAGGTGTTCCGAACGTCAGAAACAGTCGTGTTGTTGGTGATTTAATTTTGACGGTTAAGGTAAAAATTCCCACGCAAATCAGCGAAAAGCAGAAAGAACTTTTGCGTGAGTTTGCCGAACTGGGCGACGAGGGCTTGTCTAGCGGCGGGAAGAAAAAAAGATTATTCAGATAAAAAACTAAAAAACCGCCGTTTGGCGGTTTTTTGATATAGTCGTTTAATTTGAAAATAGTCTTTAATCTTCGTCGAAATGCTATATTTCGGCTCGCTTAAAGACCTTTTTCAACTAAAAACGCTTACTTACCTAATTAAGCACTGATTAATTCAAAGGCTTGCTAAAAACTTAGCGACAGCGGCGAAAGCTCTTACTTATTCCAGTTTGAAACATCTGAATGGATATTTTGAATCGCTCACGATTTAAGAGCGTTTCAAAATGTTCCTTCAGATGTTTCAAAACGGAATAAGTTCTTGTGAGCGGAAGTGCTATTTTATGGGCACATCTAAAAACTCGTTGTTGAACCGCTTTTGATTTTCTATTTGCGAATTGAAATTAGCGCACGCTTCAAGCGCAATTTCGGTTCACAAATAGCTTATGTCAAATGGAAATGCTTTAAAGGTAGCCTTTCGAAGAAAAATGGCTTGGAGCGAACGTTTTGCTTTCGTAAGTTTTTTGTAAGGTTACCTTAATCAGTGCTTACCTAAGCAAAAAATAAATTAAAAACCTATTGACATTGATTTAAGACAGATGTATTATATGTTTAAGACGCGCGTCTTAAATGCAAAAAGGGAGCGATTACATGGGACAGATAAAAAGACTGCCGGATGCGGAATTTGAAATCATGCAAGTGATTTGGGCGAATGAACCGCCTGTTACCACTTCCGAAATAATGAAACTTTTGGGTAATAAAAAAGAATGGAAAATCCAATCGATTGTGTCGTTCATGCTGAGATTAACCGAAAGAGGCTTCCTTCGTTCCGAAAAACACGGCAAGGAGCGTACTTACTTCCCGCTTGTGAATCAAGAGGATTACTTGAGGTTTGAAACCGGTAACTTTATGAAACAATTTCATAATAATTCATTTTTAAGCCTCGTGACCGCGATATACGACAATACAGCACTAACAGACGAGGATTTTAATGGATTAAATGAATTGTTAAAGAAAAAGAGGGGGTAGCGTATGCAAAACTTTATAATTGCTTTGCTGATCTGTTCTGTCGCCATGTCAATACTTGCGCTCGTGTATATGGCATTAATGCCTTTTCTGTCAAAACATTATTCTGAAAAAGGGCGTTATTATGCTTGGCTGATTATAGTGGTCGGGTTGATTATTCCATTCCGTCCACAATGGGGTAATGCACTTGTAAGTATAGAAGTGCCAAGCAATACGCCGATCGGCCTTGCTCAAATTAACAGCGAAGCGGCAACAAATATTTTTCCGCTGATAAAATTACCATCGTTACCAACTGCTGAAGATGCAGCAGTTGCCGACACCACATCAAATTTTTCATGGTGGCAATTCGTGGCGGCGGTATGGTTGGCAGGGTTGATAATGTTTACTGTCTATCACAGTGTCAAGCACTATCGTTTTATTAAAATGGTGCGGCGTTGGAGCAAAGCCATCACAGACGAGCATGTGTTATCTTTACTGCAAAGTCTTAAATCGGAGATTGGGATAACAAGGCGTATTCCCATTTATCTGTGTCCATGCGTAGGAAGTCCCGTGATGATTGGTCTAATCAAGCCTCGTATACTTTTACCAACACTTGAACCGGCACAAGATGAGATTTGTTTTATCCTCAAACATGAACTTATACATTACAAACGAAAAGATTTATTGTATAAGTATTTGATATTAGCGGCTACGGCAATACATTGGTTTAATCTCATTGTGTATATAATGGCGAGAGAAATAAACGCATTATGTGAAATGTCTTGCGATGCCGATGTTGTAAAATGCACGGACATGGACACACGCCAATTATACAGCGAAACAATAATCGGTGTGGTGAAGCATCAATCAAAACTGAAAACAGCTTTATCTACCAATTTTTATGGAGGTAAAAAGGACATGGTTAAAAGAATTTCGTCCATTATGGACAAAAGCACAAAGAAAATGGGAGTAGTAATTGTTTGTGTTGTTTTAGCGCTTACGGCAGGAACGGGGTTTTTATTTGCGATTGCGTCAGAATCTGAAACTTTAAGCGAAGAAGCTCCCTTGTCAGACGGCTCATTAGTTTTATATGAGCCAAATATTTTAAACAGCACGCAACATGAAAATGAAGCACCATACTTAGACGAATCATCTGATGCAGACGAAGTGCCGGCAGCTCAATCAGAATTTCAAAGCCCGTACAGAATTGCTGCATCCCTTGAGGATGTAAAAGCGATATGGGCTTTACAAGACGGCACTATTCCTGTAACAAATGTGGAAGTTCACGAAATTATAAATCGTCAAGCCGTCGGGATTGTTATTACCGAGCAAGATATAAATGAAGCCTTATATTTATTGAATGAAGTATATATCTCAGGCAGCGGTGTAGTTACGAATTTAGTAACAACAAAAATGCTTCCGCAACCAACAGCTGATGAAGTGGAAAATATCATACTGAAGAATTTTATGTCTCGGATTGTTGAGGCGGCAATAGACGAAGGATTGAATCCGGAAGGTGTTGAAATTTATGATTCAAGAAGCTTTGGGATTGTTTCTGATGAAACATATGAACGTGTGCGAGAGGAAGCTCAGCGTGTGATTGACTTGCATGATGAAGTTTCAAATGAGCTTGCGATTGAAGCGGCGCAACGCTTGTTTGGCATTGATTGAGGAAACCTTGCAAAAATTTAGCTACTGCCTAAAAACCGCCGCTTGGCGGTTTTTTATTAATAAAATAAAGAGGTAAAGTAAACACTGATTAATTCAAAAGCTTACTAAAAACTTAGCGACAGCGACGAAAGCTCTTACTTATTCCAGTTTGAAACGTCTGAATGGATATTTTGAATCGCTCACGATTTAAGAGCGTTTCAAAATGTTCCTTCAGATGATTGAAAACGGAA
>JGI994J12354_10001112_pt1 | contig 27217 bp, 23 predicted proteins | sample IntmicLarv3ML3BL_FD_12354 | JGI IMG/M metagenome (IMG submission 12354)
ATATTGAACGTAAAAGACAGTATTCCGTAAACTATTATATGTAAAACACAAAGATTCACAATACGGTGAGAAAAAGATGGGTGTCAAAGATTTGCAAGACCTGAAAAAGATATCGATTTTGAGATCGCAGATAGACGGGAAAAGGATCGAAGACATAATGATCACCGAATTCTCAACGATTTCGCCTGACGATCAGATCGGCCAAGCGTTATCGGTAATGAGAGAGACTGGAGCACATGATCTCCCGGTGACAGAGAACGGTAACTATCTGGGAATGATAGGTTACGGAACGATACTCAAGAAGAAGAGTATCTCCTTCGACGCAAAGGTGAAGAACCACATGCACAACCTTCACACGGTGAGCTTGGACACAAGTATCACCGAACTTGCTGAGATCATGGTAGTGAACAACTACCGCCAGCTTCCGGTGCTGAACAAGCATAAGAAGGTTGCCGGGGTCCTGTCGAGATCCGGATTGATGGATGTTGCGGCAGATATCAAGGCGTTCAGTGAGATCAAGGTCTGGGAGATAATGACCAGCCCTGTCGAGTCGGTGGACAGTTCGTCAATGTTGAGCGAAGCGCTTGAGATCATGAGAGGACTGGACATAAGGACGGTTCCCGTAACTGACAAAGCACACCATGTTGTGGGAATAGTGGGAATGAAAGAGGTCATAGAACACAACTGGAAGAAGAAGGACAGCAAGACTGTCGGGGACCTATCCGGAAAGAACGAACAAACTCAGATCACTGTGGACACAGTATGCGCAACCGCACCCAGAACATTGAACTGGGACGATAACCTCAGCACTGCCATCCAAATGATGCAGAAATACGGTATATCGACCCTTCCCGTAACAGAGGAGAATGAGCTCATAGGTGTTCTGACGCAATACGATGTCCTTGAACTGATATCAGCATGCAGAGAACGTGACGTAGTGTTCGTAGAGATCAGTGGCCTTGATGAAAAGGATAAACTGCAAAGCGATCTGATATACGAAGTGATCGCGGAAGAGCTTTCAAAGGTGTCCAAGATCTACAAACCGCAGTCGATGATCATGCATGTCGCGAAGTACAGCGAAACGGGTGACAGACACAAGTACAGCATAAGTGCCAGACTCGTCCTTGACCGTCGCGTGATCAGTCTGAAGGAAGTGGGGTGGGACATCATAACAGTATCCAAGGACCTTATGAAGAAGGTCTCTGCGGACGCTATTGAAATGAAGGACACTGCCATAGGATTGAGAAAAAAAGGCAAGGCCTGAACAAACGTGCCGTCATGGCACACTTTCCAATCTTTATACGAACTGGATATATCGCGAAGGAAATCTTGAACGCAACAAAATCACACATCAGTTACGTTGGATCTTTCTTAATCCCTCAGACAGCCTATAGGTACAACATATATGCCGTCATCACGGCGGTATCCAAACTCTGTGGCAGTGATAACAGCTAAGAAAGACGGTTCACCCATCTTTTCTGTATTCACTTTATCTCTGAATTTTTTCAGATTCTCTGCAGCCTTGTCTATTTCCGAAGTTCCCATCTTCACCTCTGCAGCACCCCACCTCCCATCATACAGGCTTACAATAGCATCCACTTCCAGATCGCTTCCGTCACGGTAATGATATACTTCACCGTCCAATGTCTGTGCATATACGCGCAGGTCGCGGATGACCAACGATTCGAATAATAGGCCAAACGTGTTGAAATCTTTAAGCAGGCCTTCCGGTGACAGACGTAATACAGCAGCTGCAATAGAAGGGTCTATGAAATGAAGTTTTGGAGAAGTTCGTTGAGCTACTTTGGAACGTATGGATGGCCCCCATGCAGGTTGTTCTTCGGTTACGAATATGCGTCTGAGTGCGTTCATGTAGGATGAAATTGTCTTATCGGATATCTGACCGTCAGAATCTTCTGCCATGTCATATATGATCGTCTTCATTTTGGCCATCGACGATACGTTGCGTGCCAAAGATCGCATCAGCCTACGGACACGCTTCGGATTCTTTTCAACGCCGTCCACGCGAGAGATATCTGAGTTTATGACCATCTCCACATATTCGCGTACATGTCGCAGAGACGAGGGCCCGTTCTCTGCAACCGATGCAGGCCATCCCCCCCTGATAACAGCGTGTGCAAGTCCTTCGATCGAAAGTGTTGATGATCCCCTAATGTCACTGCCATCGAAGAGAGAAGCTAAAGAAATGTTTCCATTTGATTCCGAGGATTCAAACAACGTCATTGGTCGCAAGAGTATCCTTGAGAACCGTCCCGTACCAGTGTGCATAGTAGCATTATCAACAGGAACAGCAGAACCCGTCAGTATGAACTGTCCCGGCTTACCGCGTTGGTCCGCGATGAATCGTACACCATCCCAGAGAATCGGTATCGTCTGCCATTCATCGATGAGACGCGGTACCTCGCCATCCAGCAGAAGGTCTGGAGCGACATCTGCTGTATTCAGGTAATCCTTCCTTTTCCTTATGTCCTGAAGGTAGATCGAGCTTGCAGCCCGTTCTGCGGCAGTTCTTGTTTTTCCACACCATTTGGGGCCTTCGATCAATACTGCACATGATGTTTCAAGAGCACGCTCCAACTCCTTATCAGCAACTCTGTTCAGATACCTTTGGCTCATACCTCTCTAATGATTTCAAAGATATAATAACCTATTCCAAAAATCGACTGAATTTCCGATTTTGATTCACTTTTACTTCGTGTTTTGATTCACTTTTACTTCGTGTTTTGATTCACTTTTACTTCGTGTTTTGATTCACTTTTACATTTGGTCTGCTTCCGATAATGGTACATCATCTGGCCTTTCCCTCGGCTGTATTACTCACGCAGACGATGCCCGCACACGGGGAACCTTTTTAAACATCCTTTATTTTAGAGGGACTGATGTCGCAGTATGAGTCGGGACCGATAGAAAAAAGATGGCAGACGATGTGGAAGGACGAATCAGTCTACAGATTCGATCCCGAATCTGATGCTCAGATATACAGTATCGACAATCCGCCGCGTTACACATCGGGACCTTTGCATTTAGGCCATGCGACCGGTTACTCTTTGATCGATTTCGCTGCGAGATATCACAGGATGAGAGGATACAACGTATTCTTACCACTGTGCTTCGACGTCAACGGTACTCCGATCGAAGTGAAAGTTGAAAAAAAGCATAACATCACCAAGTTGGACCTTCCTCGTAAGGAATACAGAAAATTATGCAGCGACTTCGCAAACAGCTTCATCGATGAGATGACGATGCACTTTGAGATGTTGGGTGCAAGTATGGACCCCAGCATCTATTACCAGACGGATGCCCCGTATTACAGAAGGATCACTCAATTGTCTTTCGTAAAATTATTCAAAATGGGCTTAGTGTACAAAGGCAACTTCCCGGTAAACTGGTGTCCGAGATGCATGACCGCTTTGGCCGATGCAGAAGTTGACCGCAAGGACAATACAACAAAATTGAACTACATCAAATTCAAGACAGAGGACGGAAAGGACGTAATGATAGCGACCACCCGTCCCGAATTACTTTGTGCTTGCCAGGCTGTCGCAGTACACCCGACAGACAAGGATAAGAAACATCTTGTCGGAAAGAACCTGATCACACCGATCTATGGGAAAAAGGTCAAGGTCATAGCAGACGACAAAGTTGATCCGAAATACGGTACCGGAACTGTGATGATATGCACCATCGGCGACAAAGAGGACCTTGAGTGGGTAATGAAATACAAATTACCGATGGAAAAAGGAATTGACGAATTCGGCAACATGACCGAACTTGCCGGCAAGTACGCAGGAAAGAACGTCAAAACAGCAAGAGCAGAGATCATCGAAGACCTCAAAGCTCAGGGAATACTGGAAAAACAGCAGGACGTCGACCAAAGCGTTTCCGTCTGCTGGAGATGCAGCACTCCCGTAGAATTCCTGCAGGTGCCGCAATGGTTCCTGAAGACACTGAAGTTCAAAGAAGAAGTTCTCAAGAAAGCCGAGGAGATAAACTGGTACCCCGAGTTCATGAAGATACGCTTACAAGACTGGGTGAATTCACTGGAATGGGATTGGGTACTGAGCAGACAACGTATATTCGCAACACCTGTTCCGATATGGGAATGTGAGGACTGCGGACACGCGGTCCCTGCCGAAGAGAAACAGTGCTACGTCGACCCGACGGAAGATGCGCCGCCTGTGAAATGCTGTCCGGAATGCAGCGGAAAATTGATCGGCTGTACAGACGTGTTCGACACGTGGATGGATTCTTCCGGTTCGGCGTTATATAACACATTCTGGGAAAGAGACGAAAAACTTTTCAAGAAAATGTTCCCGATGTCCATGCGTCCTCAGTCGCATGATATAATACGCACATGGGCTTTCTACTCGATCCTGAGAACAGAACAGATCATGCACTCTGTACCATGGAAAGACATCATGATCCATGGGTTCATCATGGCTCCGGACGGGACTCCTATGCACTCTTCCATTGGAAATGTGATCGATCCTATTCCGATCTTACAGGAATACGGTGCTGATGCGTTACGTTACTACGCTTGCACATGCGCGTTGGGAATGGACCACGCGTTCAGGGAGAAGGATGTTGTTCGCGGTCGGAAACTGTGTAACAAGATCTTCAACTTAGGGAAATTCATGGGAAGGATGTTCGACTCCAAGCCTTCCATGCCGAAAGACCTGAGAGTATCCGACAAATGGATCCTCAGCAGATTCTCCGCTGTCGTGAAAACAGCGACAGAAGCGTTCGACAGTTATCAGTTCGACAAAGCGATGAGAGAAGTTGAAACATTCCTGTGGAATGTTTTCGCTGACCACTACATCGAGATGGTCAAGTCCAGAAACGATGATGCTGTTAAGTTCACGTTGTACACTGTGATGTTAGGATGCATCAAGATGCTTGCTCCTTTCCTCCCGCACATAACCGAGGATGTTTATCAAGAGCATTTTCTGAAGCATGAAGGAGTGAAGAGCATTCACATATCGTCGTGGCCGGAACCTGTTCTCGACGACAGGAAGTCCGAGGTCTCGGGTGACATGCTCAAAGACGTGATAGCAGCGATACGCGGCTGGAAATCTGACAAGAAGATGCCGCTCAACGCTGAGATCCAAGAAGTGGAGATAGTCGGAAAGGATGCGAAACTTCTGGAGAACGCTTCAGCGGACATCATTGAAACGATCAAAACAAAGGAACTCAAGATAGTAGCATCTGCAGTTCTGAAGGAGGAAGTTGTTGGTGTGAAACCAGTTCATGCCAAACTCGGACCGGCATTCAAAGGACTTGCGAAAGAGATAGTTTCCAAGATCGCGGCCATGGACCCTAAAGAGATATCTGGGTCTTTGGAAAAAGGCTGCGTTGAGCTGCAGATCGGAGACGAGAAAGTGAAACTTACGCAAGAGTTCTTTGAACTCGAAAAACGTCTGTTACTTGACGGCAGGGCCGTGGAAACAATACAATTGGGAGAGATCCTGATAGCGATATCAGGATAATATCTTCACAGATATCCTCTTTCCTTTGTATTTCCCTTTGGTAAGGTCCATGGTCATTCTGTTACCGTACTCCTTGTGTACGGAAACTTTGGACGTTTCTTCACCGACTTCCACTTTACCGATCGCGAAATCGCGTATACGGGTTTCACGGATGATCAGATCTGCCAGCGAAACCTTGCCGAGGCCGTCCGCCTTTCCTAGGTTTATTTCAAACAATACCATTCCGTATACGTCTGATATCTGATCGTAATCCACTACTTTACGAACAGTATCCTTTCCTTCGGTCTCGGGAACTTCCTTCTCGAGGATCTCCATTCCGGTGTACGCCGTGATCTCTTTTACTACATACTCTTCTTCCGACGTTACGAAGGATATTGCTGTTCCCTCTTTTCCGGCACGGCCTGTACGTCCGATGCGATGCACATATGTATCAACGCTGTCAGGAACGTCATAGTTCACAACGTAAGCGATATCATCAATGTCGAGACCTCTCGCCGCTACATCAGTTGCTATCAGAATATCGATGTTATCGTTCTTCAGGTCCTTGATCACCTTTTCTCTCTTTACTTGAGAAAGGTCACCGTGGATCGCTTCTGCTTTGTAGCTTAATTCTTTAAGCCTGTCATAAAGGATGTCGACCATCCTCTTGGTCTGACAGAATATTATCGCTTTGGGTTTGTCGGCATCAAGTATCCTGCATAAGGCCCAGATCTTGTTCTTCCTTCCCACTTTGATGAAGTACTGCTTCGTGAGATCCAGAACAAGTTCATCTTGCGAGACCGTGATCTCCTTCGGCTTGTGCATATGGTCCATCGCCAGCTGCTTGACCCCGTCCTGCATTGTAGCAGAGAACAAAAGTGTCTGACGATCCTTAGGCATGGATCTCAAAATGAACTCGATATCTTCGATGAAACCCATGTCCAGCATACGGTCGGCCTCATCGAGAACTGCGACGGTTATCTTTGTAAGGTCAAGATTACCGCGTAACATCAGATCCTTGACGCGTCCCGGAGTACCGGCGATTATGTCTGTACCCTTTTCCAATCTTTCCACTTGTTTTTCGATGCTTGCTCCGCCGTAGATGGCTGCGCAGACATGGCCGGAATATTTGGCAAGTTTCGCCATCTCCTCTGCGACCTGTGTAGCGAGTTCCCTCGTCGGTGCAAGGATTATTGATGACGGGTTCTTCATCTTCGCAGGAACTCTTCCCAGTATGATGGAACCGAATGCGCCTGTCTTTCCAGTTCCGGTCTGCGCCTGACCGAACATGTCGATCCCCTGAAGACCTGTCGGGATCGATTCTTTTTGAATAGGGGTGGGTTCAGACCATCCCATGTCATCCATTGCTTTGGCAACCTCTTCCGGTATGCCTAATTCTCTGAAAGTAACCATTATATCACTTCTTCCGAAGTCGAACACCGTCCGTGACTGTCACGAACCCCGTTGATTTCAGGCGTTGCAACGGACCCGGAGTATAAAAACTTAGCACAGCAAAAAATAATGAAAAATGTTAGAACATTGTGTTAAAAACCATACTGAACGGGCGATATCATGCGGTTGGATTATATATCCAACTCATTATGGGTAGAGCCATGATGGATATTCCGACAGAGTCTAAATGCCAAGATGGGAATCTGTGCTGGGCATTCAACGACCTCATCAAAAGGGATCCTGAGAACAAGAAACAAGAGCTTCGGAAATTGGCCATGTTGGGATGTACAGAGGCCATGGTATACATGGGAGTGATGTTCGTTGACGGAACTGATGATGAAAAAGCACGTGCACCAGCACTTTTTTTAAAGGCTGCTGAACACGGAGACAACATGGGCATGAGGAACATGGGGTACTGTTACGCATTAGGGTTGTGCGTTGAAAAGGACAAGTCCAAAGCGGTCGAATGGTATCGAAAAGCTGCAGAAGCTGGCAACGCAAAAGCTCAATGCAACCTCGGAGTGATGTACGAGTACGGCAACGGCGTAGACGTTAACATGAAAGAAGCAGTAAAATGGTTCAGAGAGTCTGCTTCGAAGGGTTATTCCCGAGGGCAGACCAACTACGGGATCCATCTTCTGAACGGCACGGGCGTTGAAAGGGATCCTGCAGCGGCCGCGGAGCAGTTCGATCTTGCCAGAACGCCGCGTGCGAATTACAGGTTAGCGAAGATGTACCTCGAAGGAGTTGGTGTGGAAAAGAACATCACATTTGGAGTCACACTCTTGGAATTATCAGCGGCCAAAGGCTATGCAAAAGCCATCTTCATGCTTGGTACGATATTCGAGATCGACCACCCGGAATATTCTTACGACCTTTACCAAAGAGCAGCCGCGAAAGGGAACAAAGATGCTGCTGACAGGTTGAACGGACTTGGATTGTCTGTGCCTGAAAGAACTCCGAGAAAGGTCAGAATGAGATTAATATGAGTTTAAGGACCTCGTGGTCTGTCTATTGAATTTGCGTCATCATATGCGTAAATGATCTTTCCTCTCGGACCATCAAATATCTCTGAATCCACACCATAAACATCTTTGATCATCCGCTCTGTGATCACTTCCTCTGCAGGTCCGAAGTTATAAACAGTGCCGTCCTTTAGTGCCATGACCTTATCAGAATACCTAAGTGCCAGATTGAGATCATGCATAGCCATTACCATGCTCACGCCCTTATTTTTTATGATACCGCGCATCATCGTCAACGTGTCCAATTGATTCCTCAGATCGAGGGCGCTCGTCGGTTCATCGAAGATGTAGAATTTCGGATCCTGTGCAAGGGTACGTGCAAGCGATACTCTCTGTATCTGACCCCCTGAGAGTTCAGACACCTGTCTGTCGTATAGTGAATCTATGCCCATTTTGATCATTGCATTGGCAGCGATGTTGATATCATCTTTCGAATACGACCACTCAACATACGGTTTTCTTCCTATCAGCACAGAATCATATACCGTCGACTGTCCGAAGAAGATGGTGATCTGAGGGACATATCCTACGATCTTAGCAAATTCTTTTTTCTCGATCTGCCGTATGTCTGTGTCATTTATCGTAATGGCCCCTTCCTTAGGCTCCATTATATTACAGATGGTTTTGATAAGTGTGGATTTGCCTGAACCGTTCGGTCCGAGGATCGTTACTACTTCTCCTGCTTCTATCGTCATGTTGATACCTTCAACGATGACCTTATGACCGTAACCTTGTTTGATGTTCTTCAACTCCAGCTTCATATCCTCTGGCTCCATTTTCTGTTGCTGACCATCCAAATGAAGAACAGCCCCCCTATCACATACAACACGATGCCTACAGGCAATTCTCCCGGCCGTATTATCATTCTGCAGAACAGATCCGATATCGAAAGTATGACCACGCCCAACAGCCCTGATGCAGGCATCAGATAACGTGAATCATTACCGATGATCATCCTGCAGATGTGCGGTGCCATGAGTCCGATGAATCCTATGACCCCTGTGAACGCAAGGCACGCAGACGTCATGAAGGTAGCAACGATCAGTCCTTTCCTTCGCATACGTGAAACGTCAACTCCGAGACTTGATGCGACCTCATCCCCCTGCGACAGGGCATTGAGGTCCATGGACATCCTGAATAATGATATGCTGCATAGTATCACAATTGGAAGAAGTATCACTACTGTCCCCCAGTTCGCACCGGAAAGGCTACCCATTATCCATAACGTGATCTCTCTCAGCTGGTCATCATCCGAGAAGTACTTGGCAGCCATGATCCCTGCTTGGAAAAGGTAGCTTATCACCACACCCGAGAGTATGACCATTGACCGTGACATATGCTTGTCCCTTGTTAGCACAAGTATGATCACGATACTCAGCATGGCAAAGATGAATGCAAAAAGGACAGTAACGAAATTACTCAGATTGAACCTTATGTTGCCGATGAAGAACACCGTACTCATAGCATCGCCTATGATCGCTGTTCCGAGCACGATGGCCATCGCCGCACCGAATGAAGCTGCGGTGGAAACCCCCAGAGTGAACGGACTCACAAGCGGGTTCCTCAAGAGTCCCTGCATTATCATGCCTGCGACACCGAGGCTGAACCCGGTAAGGACCACGAGGGCCATCCTGGGGAGTCTTCCTTTCAGTATGAAATCAGCATAGTATTCTTTGGAAGGTTCCGTTATGTTCGGGAAGATAAGTCGGCCGAACACCCTCAGCGTGTCTATAAGCGGAATATCCACGGCTCCGAGCCCAACGGCAATGAAGAATACAGCAATGCTCACGACCAGAAGGATGATGATGAATAATACCTTCTTTCGAAGTGATGCATTGTACTTCCCTTCGAAACTGTCCTCATCGATCTTGTTCTTCAACAGATCGACTAAACTTATCTTATCGCCCTTTTCATCGTCACCCATACGAACCGCTCATTTGATATGCAAAAAGAAGGGGGATTGTCCCCCGATGGTTTATGTTACAACGATCTCGCTTGCAGATGCTACGCCACTTGCTATGGTGATCATGAACATGCACCCGGATGTGCCCTCATCGAACCCATAGGTTGTGTTGAACTCAGTTATAAGAGTTGCAACGTTCAAGCCGGTATCGATACCGCATGCTTCAGCAATAAGCACGAATCCTATGTAACCCATCAATCCGGACATGAAGTCCGAATCGAACACATAGATCTTGTTCACGCTGTTGCTGCCTACTGCAGACAATGCAGTGTAGTCCGATGCTATCTTGCTCCCGTTCCACATTGTAAGCGCCGCAGATGCGGTGTTCGTACTGCTTGAACCTCTTATGAATATCTTGTCGATCGATCTCGCAGCATCCTCTTCTACGATCTTCTCTCTCAGGCCATCAGCCGTCGGGTTGGATATGTTGCTCAGATCGAGACCGGAAATATTCCTGAGTGCGTTCTTACCGTAGATCTCCTCTGTCATTACGCTGATCGCAGAGGTCTGGTTGTAGAATGCTGTACTGGAGTTCATGTATGACAGGAAGGTGTTGCTCGCAGTGCCGGGCGCCGCAGATACCTTACCGGCCACTGTGTTCTTGACGCTGTTGTATATGTTGTAGTAACTGTTCAAAGCATCTTTGATCTCATTCGTTCTTCCGAAAAGTGTTGCGATCTTATCGAGATCATCCAATGTCGAATCTCCGAAGCAATCCAACCTGATGATCGTGATCCCCAGGTTCTCACATGCGGTCACTTTATCGCCGGTTATGGTCATTGAACTTACGGGACATATGACATATTTGCTCACTTCTAACAATTTTTCTGCCGTTAACGAACTGGTGGTCCCGTTCCTGACCGCATTGGTATATTGATCTTTCATTGAATCCCATGCAGCATCGCTTAGACTCATACTGAGAACCTCGTCCGCAAGTCCGAGGACCTTCATTGCCTTCGGTACGTTCGAATTGACTGTTGCCGCACCGGTCAGCGGCTCATCCAGCGTTATGGTCGCACCGCTTCCGTCCACTATCTGTATAGGTCCGTCATCACCGCCATCATCAAGAACGATGAAATACGCTGCTAACGCTCCGACGCAGACGATGGCAACGATACCTATCGTTAACAATTTCGTATCCACTTGAAACATCTCCTTATTCAAATATTGGATGATATATCCAACATGTATCAGACAACGGCGGACCGATATATAGGCATATACATCTAATTGATGCTGGACACCATTGTTACTTTACATAGCGAATAAAAATCATCGTCTTATTGATCCGTCATACAGCTCCGGACGCCTCGAAGCAAGAAAATCCCTGCCATGCATCTTTGACGCATCGTTACATTGGATCCGTGGCGATATATCGATATCCACAGTAAGTTCATTTTCACCTCGTACCGTTCTCTCTGCGATCACAGTACCGTCCTTATCTATGAACAACGCTCCGCCGCTGTCCCCTTTGACAGAATTACATGCTCCTACACAGACACCGTTGTCATATGCCCGGGCAGGGAGATATCTCTTCCAGTTCTCCACTCTCTGTTCTGCATTCAACGGTGATGCAAATGGCATCAGCAGCAATCGTGCACCCTTAAGTGCCAGCAATGTCGATATTTCCGGAAAATGAGACTCCCAGCACAGTACCAATCCTATCTTTGCTTTCGATGTTGTTATCGGTTCGATCGTGTTTCCGGGAAAGAATACCGATCTCTCTGAGACTCCTAAGTGTGTCTTTCTGTAAATGGATATTTTCCCATTGTCTGCAACGGCCTGTGCGACCATCGGCATTCCGCCGTTGTTCTCAATGAAACCAAATACAGTAACGATACCTTTTTCCGATGAAGCCTTACATATCTTACCGATCAGATCATCGTCCTTATCGACAGCGTACAGCATAGGTTCTCTGGACGTATATCCTGTGAGGGACGCTTCGGGAAAGCAAATGATATCTGAGTCGGACGATGATATTGCTTTTAATGTCTTTTCACAGTTGCGTTCCTTATCTCCAAGTTCTGAACACATCTGTACCATCGTTACTTTCAGCACCGATCTCACCTTCTTGCTGCCGCAGGACCTCTATCTCAGACCTTGTATCCTCGAGGTGTTATCATCCTTCCGTTCTTTACGTAAGATCGTGAATTTCCGACGATGACAGTAGAGAACATATCAACTTCTGCATCTTTCAGTTCGCCGAGGGTCGTCAGAGTGATGCTCTCGCCTTCGCGTCCGATATTCCTTGCAATTCCCACGGGCGTTTCCCCTGACCGATATCTTATCATGATGTCTGTGGCCATGTTCACATACTCTGAGCGGCCTTTGCTCTTAGGATTGTATATGCAGATTATCATGTCTGAAACGGAAGCGTGCTCTATCCTTTTCATTATCAGGTCCAGCGGCGTCAGGAGATCACTTAAGCTTATGACCGCGAAGTCGTGCATTAACGGTGCACCGAGCAGCGCGGCAGCACCGGATGCTGCAGTTATCCCCGGAATTACATCGATATCGATGTCAGCGTTCATTTCCTCCGCAACTTGGTAAACTGCACCGGCCATTCCGTATATCCCTGAATCTCCGCTGCTGACCATCGAAACTTTCTTGCCGTCCATTGCCATTTTCACGGCTTTTTCGCATCTCTCGATCTCCTTCAGCATGTGCGACGATTCGTACGTCTTGGAAGGGAATATCTCACGCAGGAGTTCTGTGTAGACCTTATAGCCGATGATGATCTCAGAATCTGTTATCGCATCGGCGGCACCGAATGTCATGTTCTTCTTGTCACCGGGTCCGAACCCCACGACATACACTTTCCCTTTGGTCACTCCTTCGCCTCCCTGAACATGGTCGTGAAGTTCCTGTCATATAATTTTGAAAGTTCGTATTCATCGCCGAGGAAATCCCCAACAACGGTGAGCGCTGTCCTGTCAATACCTGATCCCTTGACCTTTTCTGCTATATCGTCCACTGTACCGATCAGTACTTTTTGGTCAGGCCATGTTGCTTTGTACACCACTGCAACAGGAGTCGTTCCTTTGTAACCTGCTTCCTTCAGCGTCTTCGCAAGCTCGTCGATGAAAGCAATGCTCAGGAAGATCACCATTGATGTGTTATGTTTTGCAAGATCGATAAGTTTCTCTTTCGGAGGTACGGGAGTACGACCTTCCATTCTTGTTAAGATGAGTGTCTGGCTCTTTGACGGAAGAGTGAATTCTTTCTTAAGGACTGCAGCTGTGGCCAGGAACGAACTCACTCCCGGGATGACCTCGGAATCGATGTGAAGTTCATCAAGCATATCGATCTGTTCCCTTATCGCCCCGTATATCGACGGATCACCTGTGTGCACCCTTACGACCTTGAGACCTTTGGATTCTCCTTCTTTCATAACGTCGATCACTTCGTCGAGGTTCATGTATGCGCTGTTATGTATCTCTGCATCCTTCTTCGCCGAATCAAGAACGGCAGGATTGACCAACGACCCTGCATAGATTATGATGTCCGCGCTGTCAATTGCTTTCTTTCCCTTTATTGTCAGTAATTCGGGATCCCCGGGACCTGCACCTACAAATGTTATCATTTATTCACCCTTCCTTATTATTGTTGTTGTAAAGTAATTGAAATCCCTGTTCGGATCGAGCGATCCTATATACTGACCGTCCATGCCTGCCCGACTGACCACTTTCGCCTTTTCCAACGGGATGTTGTTCTCTTTCATTATTCGGATTATATCTTTCATGTACCCTCCGGATTTCATTATCACTACGTTCCCGTTCCCTTCTATCGCCTTCTTTATCTCGGCGATCCCGCTTGTTCCGGGCATTATGATGAGACTTTCATTGTTGAGAACAAGCGGCGTTCCGGACAACGCAGCGGCATGNGAGAACGACGGAACGCCCGGAATTATTTCAGTTTCGAACCCNAACTTTCTGATGTGATCGTTCAGATACATGTATGTACTGTATATCGACACATCTCCAAGTGTGATCATTACGGCATCCTCACCTTCGGAAAGGGTCTTCACGATCTCGTCGCCTGCAGATATTCCGCATTTCACAAAGTTGTCCTTGCCGCCGTCCATTTCGAATTTCAGCGGAATGATGTTCTTCCCGCTGAGATCAATAGCTTTTTTCACGATATCCAATGCTGTACTGGATTCGCCGACATTCTTCACCGGAACGATTATGTTCTTGGTTGTTTCGATCAGATCCTTTGCTCTTATTGTGATCAGCCCCGGGTCTCCGGGTCCGATGCCCACACCGTACAGTTTTCCTTTCATTGCATTCCAGCGTGTCATATCTTACCGTTTAATTATACTTTGGCATAATCATCCAACTGTCTGTTTTCCTTCATGACGTCGATCTCAGCACTATTCATGTCCGAAGTCCGTGATCATTCATCCCCATGCTCCTTTCCTTTGTTTGATCAGGAAGTAGAGGAACAACGGACTTCCGATCAATGCGGTTATGACCCCTACCGGCAACCCGGTGGTTCCGGCATTACGTGCTATGCAATCTGCGGCAATGAGCATGAATCCACCTATGACAGCAGAACAGGGAAGGAGATATTTCATATTGGATCCGATCACCATTCTTGCCATATGCGGTGCGACCAATCCTACAAAACCGATCGTGCCGGTGAAACATACCGCTACTGCGGTTGAAACAGATATCACCGTCAAACATATCAGTCTGGCTCTTGAGGGATTGACACCTAAGCTTATTGCAGATTTGTCGCCTATTGTAAGAATATTGATCGTTTTTGAAAGGATCATACCCAACACCAATATGAAGATCAATGCGCAGATCAGAAGCGGTATGTTGTCCCAGGTGATCTTTCCGATCGACCCTACACTCCATATGTATATGTCAGATATGGTATCCGATGAAGCTGTGAATTTCAATAGGGTCGTAGATGCTGAGAATATGTACATCACACCTATTCCTATGAGGACCATCATCGTGGGGCTTGTTTTCTTGAACGATGATACGAATATTATGACTGCAGCAGGTATGAGAGCAAAAACGAATGCGTTGACGATCAACGGCAGATCTCCGCCTGCGAAGGGGACTATGCTTATCCCAAGGACCAAATAGACCGTGACCCCGAACATGGCTCCCGAGGATATTCCTGTTGTATAGGGATCGGCAAGAGGATTCTTGACGACACTTTGCATCATTGCACCTCCTGCACCCAGTATTGCTCCTACAATGACGCCGCCTATGGCCCTCGGGAGGTTCATTTCCCATACGATGTGATCTTTCATCCATGCAGAATATGAACCTACAGGAGGTGTTGCAGGAATGATCCCGTTCAGCCGGTCCAACAGTATATGGTACGCTTCGCTGAAGCTAACGGGATATTTTGCCATGGAGATCGAGGCTATAGAAACGATCAGAGTAAGGGCGATGAGGATGAGCATGAAGAACGTTCCTTTCCTGAAATATCCTTTATAAAAATCTTTAAGGGGTGCATCTTCTGCAGGCATGTTACCATATGCTCCTTCTTTGTGTGACGATCAGGTAAAGGAAGATAGGAGCACCTGCGAATGATACTACGACCCCGACCGGTATTGCATCGATATCAGACAGCAGCCTGCATATCACATCCGCACTCATGAGGAACGCCGCCCCGAAGGCCGCCGCTGCAGGTATCACGAATTTGTTATCTGCGTCTATCACCATTCTGACTATGTGCGGTGAAATAAGCCCTATGAAACCGATGATGCCTGCAAAGACGATCACAGATGCGACCATTAGTGACATTATCAACAAGCAGACGACCCTAAGCGTGTTCGGGTCCAGTCCCATGCTCTGTGCGTGTTTGTCCCCCAGCGCCATGAGATTCAGTTGTTTCGACAGCATCAGTATTGCGATCGTACCGAACAGCGTGATGCTTATCATGAGCGGCAGGTTTTCCCATGCTATGTCGACGAACGATCCTATCTGCCACCGGTATACATCCGCAAGGTTCTCAGCATCGGTCGTCACCAGCAGAAGAGTTGTCAAAGCATTGAAGAGATAAGATATGGCGACACCCGCCAGTATCAGTGTTGCAGGAGATCTGTTGCTTATCGGGGCCAGGATGATGATAAGCACCATGGGGATCATGGCAAAGATGAATGCATTGAATATCGCACCGAATTGCCCCGCACTGCTGAACGCCGATATCCCCAACACCACGGAAACGGCCACACCGAAACATGCCCCGGAGGATATTCCGGTGGTATACGGATCTGCAAGAGGATTCTTCATAACGCTCTGCATGACCGTACCTGCGACCGCCAACCCCACACCCGCGATCGCTGCGAACAATGCTCTGGGCAATCGGATATTCCATATCACATGGTCGTCCATCCATGCGATGGTGCCGTATTCGGGAGTCGTTCCGAACAGATGATCGAACAAGATCCTGTAGGCTTCAAAGAATTCAATGTTCCTGGCGCCCACTGACAGCGATAACCCGACGGCGGCCAGGGCCACGATGATACATACGAAAATGAAAAGCAATTTACGTTTTGTATATTTTCTGTAATCGGTCTTCAGATCATTATTCTCCGGCATTGGACCTTCTGCCATTGTGACACCGCAAATAAATAGGAAAAATGCCGGGAAATCCCGGCATTTGTTTTTAAGGAGTTATCCCGACATCCGCCAAAGATACACAGAATTTCTTTCCTTCTATCGCACTTTCTTCCCAACCGAAGAACTTCACTATGAAGTCCTTGTGGTAGTTATCAGCAAAATCGTCGCCCAGAACATCTCCGTACATGGTCTGTGCCAAGTATGCTATCCTGAGCACAACAGGCATGTCTCCGCAGACAATGTAAACGTTCTCGTTGAAGAATGCCCCCATTGTACTGAACTGTTCGGCATAGCCTTTGAGAATAGCGTATCCGCCGTTCTTATCTGCACCGTCGTACCAGCTCAATACGTTCGTACCTGATGTCGTCCCGGTCCTCATCGGGATGATATAGTCGATCTGATCCGAATATCCGTTGAGCCAAGTGTCCGATGCCTTGTTGTAAGCTTTGGTCGCGGATCCGCCCCAGTCTATGCTATTGAGGGGATATGTTGCACCTGCTGCTAACAGCATATCAGTGTAATCTGATGTCGGTGCCGAAACAGTGTTGTTCGATGAGGATGAGATCGCTGATACCTTATTGGTTATGCCGTCAAGTTTGCTGTTCAGATGTGCAAAGAAATCTTTGTACCAACTGACAAGCTGACCACACTTTTCCATGTATCCTTTTCCATCTGTATCGAACAGGAACGCAAGGATGAGTATCGTTGACATATATTCGCCCGTGTCCACTGCAGCAGGCTGTATCCTTACAACGTCCACACCGGGATATGTCGTAGGAGTATAGTTAGGTGATCCGGATGAGATATATGACCTGTTGTCAGATGTTATCAATGCAGTTACCTTTTCGGAGCCTGTCACCAAGTTGGACAGTTTCTCTGCGCTCATTGAGGTCGCGGAAGTAGACAGTCTTTTATCTTCGCCTACGAGGTTCTGGAATTCCGGGAACAATGTCGCATCCGGAGCTCCGGCATATGAAAGACCTTTGATCTCTTCGTGTATCCCCAGGTACTTAAAAGGCAGAAGTGTGTTTGCCGCACCGGTCGAGACCGCTGCCGTCACAGGGTACAACACACTCTGAACATAGACCCCTCCGTCAAAGTGATTGATGATGTTTATACGGACCTTGTTTTTCGGATCTGCACCGATGATCTTCTCCACGAGTTCGAGATCTGCTTCAGTGATGGATCCGTCACAGTTCGCATCAGCGAGCGGATGTTCAGTGAACAGTTCTGTTCCGTCGATTATCTTTTGGATCAGGTCCGCATCATCCTTGTCGATCGTACCATCCTTGTTCGCATTGCCGTAGACTTCAAGTTCTGCATCAATTTTCAGACCTGAAGAGTTGCCTTTGTCGTTCAGCAGCACCAACGAAACGCCGATAGCTGAGACCGCGACAACGGCCACGACTATTATTGATAATACTTTTGTACTCAGCATAATATCTTAAGATGGATTATACATCCAATATTTAATCTGTTGGATGATATGTCCAACTGTTATGAAATGTTATCGTGGTTACCTGCACGAACACGTGTATTGCGCACATCAGGATCGGGATATCTTTCAGACCTCTTCGTAAAAAGCGGACGTACCTTCCTCTGCAGAAATTGTGTATTTTTCCTCTTTGATAAGATCTATCGAGTCCTCTAAGATTATATGAGGTCTGTCTTTATCCCGAATTATTCGGCTGCTTACGCCGTAGACCACTTTCAGGTTCTCTTCCGTGATCACTTCATCGGGCGTCCCCACTGAATATATTCCGCCATCGTGCATGAGGATCATCTTATCTGCATACTTGGCAGCGATGTTGAGGTCGTGGCTGATTATTATTACCAGGATCTCTTTTTCATGGGACAGGTTCCTCAGGATCTTGGTAACCTCGATCTGGTGTTTGATATCCAGATTAGAAGTGGGTTCATCCAAAAGGAGGATCTGAGGCTCCTGCACAAGTCCGCGGGCAAGCATGACCTTCTGAACCTGACCTGCACTCAATTCATTGAATATGCGCATGGATAAATGCTTAATGCCCATAAGTTCCAATGTCTCATCGGTCACTTTCAGATCGTTATCGAATGACCCCCATTTGCTGTGGGGATGACGGCCCATGAGCACGGTGTCCACAACAGTGAGCGGAAAGGAATCCGATGAAGAATAAGGAACGTATCCGACCCTTTTGGCCAACTCTTTCAGGGGGATGTCTTTGACATCATCACCATTGATCGTAACAACCCCTCCTGTCGGCGAGAGTATTTTGTTGATACAATGTATCAATGTTGATTTTCCTACGCCATTGGGACCGATGATCGAAACGAACTGTGCCCCTTCCAGTTCAAGACATACATCATTCAGAACAGGAACGCTGGAATAACCGAATTTCACATTATCGATCTTTAAGTGCATATTGTTCTCCTTCTGTAATTGGATGTATACTCCATCATTGATCCAAACAATATATAACCTTTCACCCGGCGTTGCATTCGACCGTAACTTCAGAACTTGGTATTGCTCTGAACACCGTCCGTTATGTTCATATGACCGCGTTCAGACAGGACTTTTTATATTTCTTCCACATTGTGATGGATAATACATCCAATACGATGGATAGCATTTGAAGATCGGCGATACCTTGTTCGGATGTCAGGTACTCGGCTGATCTTACAAACGGTCTGAACAAAAAAAAGAATGTGTGGGATCCATGAGAACGGACAATGTCGTGATAGAGGCCAAAGGCATTACAAAGAGATTCGATGAGTTCGAAGCCGTACGGGACGTGGACGTTACTGTGTATGAAGGCGAAATATTCGGATTTCTGGGGCCGAACGGTGCCGGTAAGACCACTACGATACGCATGCTGACGACCATCACACCACCTAATTCCGGAACGATCTCCATTGCAGGTCACGATATAGTCACTTCATCTATCCAAGCTAAGCAGGCCATAGGGATATCGCAGCAACATATCAGCCTCGACAAGGAGATCACTGTACGCGACAACATAAAACATCATGCGATGCTTCACAAGATCCCGAAGAAAGAGATCGAACGGCGCATAACAGAGATCAGCGGAATGATGGGACTCGATCCTTTCCTTGACCGCGATGTGGAGGAACTTTCGGGAGGATGGAAACGAAAAGCGTCGATAATAAGTTCAATGATCCATCACCCCAAGATCCTGTTCCTGGATGAGCCTACTGCAGGACTTGACACACAGTCCAGACATCTGCTGTGGGATTTCATAAGGGAGCTGAACAACACAGGCATGACCATTTTCCTTACGACCCATTACATTGAAGAGGCGGAAGACCTCTGCGACCGTGTCGCCATAATGAACAAAGGTAAGATCATTGCGACCGATTCACCTAAAGAACTGTGCAAAAGCATAGGTTCATCGACCGTAGAGATAATGGAGAACAGACGCAAGAGATCTGTGCAGTTCCCTGACAGAACATCAGCGAAGGAATACATCGGAACGCTAAGCGAAGACATGCCGGCCACACTTAGAAGGACTACATTAGAGGATGTTTTCCTGAAACTCACAGGGGTGGGATTGGAATGAAGGTCCCACGGATCATCGACGAGATATATCGTGTCTCATGGGGAGATATGAGATTCTTCCGCAGGAATATCTTCCAGATCATGCTGTCATGCCTCGTCGGTCCGATGTTGTATCTTTTTGCATTCGGATATGGCCTTGGCAACAACATGACCGGCGGTCCGGATGAGTATCTTCCGTTCCTCATACCCGGTATAATATCCATGGCCACGCTTTCGACCACGTTCAGTTTCATTTCGGGGAAGTTATTGATCCAACGTAAATTCTACGGCAATCTGGATGAGATGATGCTTTGTCCGATACGACTTTCATCGATCATTCTCGGGAAGACTGTAATAGGTATCGTCAGAAGCATGGCAAGCTGTCTGATCATACTGGCGGTCGGACTGCTGATGACGCATGAGATCATCGTCACCCCGATTTTATTCATACTCATTTTCGTGTCTTCGTTGGCATTCTCGTTCCTGGGATTGATCGCGGGGATGATTGCAAAGAAACACAACTCTCTGTCTGTGTTCTCGAGCCTTGTCATCACACCGATGACGTTCTTCTCCGGTACTATATTCAATATTTCCGATGTGCCTGAAGTGGTCGGCTACCTGATCTATTTGCTTCCGTTGACACACCCTACGCTGGCGATCCGCGCGGTCATGTCAGGCGATGCGATACCATGGGCATCTGTGGTGATACTGTTCGCATACTGCATAATATTCTATGCACTGGCACATCATGTAATGAAAAATAGGAAATGAGTTTGTTCATTCATTATAATACATCATTGCATTACAAATCGTAGCAGCAATATTACTGCCGCCTTTCCTGCCTCTCGCAACAATATACGGAACACCGAGGGACATTATCTCTTCCTTTGATTCGATCACGTTGACGAAACCGACAGGAACGCCTATTATCAGTTCCGGCTTCACTTTACCTTCGCGTATGAGCTTACATAACGAGAACAAAGCGGTAGGTGCATTTCCCAGGGCGAATATCAAAGGAACATCGAGCTTGGCAGCTTTCTCCATGGATATCGTTGCTCTCGTCTCCCCTCTTTCTTTCGCTTCCTTTATGACGTCATCATCGCTGATGAAACAGTGAACATCCCCTCCATATGACGAGACCTTATTCTTGTTTATCCCCGCTGCTGCCATCTTTGTATCCGTGACTATATGTGCTCCGTTCCTGAGGGCTTTGACTCCAATGAGTTCCGCATCCTTCGAGAACTTCAGGTTATCGGCGTAATCGAAATCGGCCGATGTGTGGATGCATCTTTTGATTATGGAGAACTTCGGTTCATCCCAAGTTCTTCCGTTCAGTTCTGAAGTTATTATTTCCATGCTTCTTTTTTCAATATCTTCCGGCTTTACTATGATAAATGCCATTTTAACACCCTATATCAGTTGCTTGAATCTCAAGCAAGACGATATCGTTTGCAGTAATTTAATAATGTTGGATGATATCTCCAATTTGCATCTTATGATCTGTGAATCAAACGGAACGAACGAACAGGATCGAAAACTCAGGTCAGGTTACACCACGGGAACCTGCGCCGCCGCTGCCTCCAAGGCGGCAGCGATGATGATATTCTCACAGAAACCTGTTAATTCGGTTACAATAACGACTCCCAACGGTATCGAATTGATATTGAACATCGAAGATATGAAAATGACAGGAACATCAGCATCGTGCGCAGTAAGGAAGGACGGCGGCGATGATATTGACGCGACACACGGTGCGCTGATCTATTCTTCTGTGACGTTAACGGAAAAGGATATCAACATCGACGGCGGAGAAGGCGTCGGAAGGGTCACGAAGAAAGGCGTCGACCAGCCTGTCGGAAACGCAGCCATAAACCGTATCCCGAGAAAGATGATCACAGAATGCATTCAGGAAATCAGCTCGCAGAACAGATATACAAGAGGATTTGCGATCGTCATTTCCGTCCCTGAAGGCCTGGAGATCTCAAAAAGAACATTCAATTCCCGTCTCGGGATAGTCGGCGGAATTTCAATAATCGGAACCAGCGGAATAGTGGAACCGATGAGTGAGAAGGCGATGATCGATACGATGAGAGTGGAAATGAAAGTCCATATGGGGACCGGCGAAGAGTATTTGATAGCTGTTCCCGGAAACTACGGGAAGGATTTCCTTGAAACATATCCTGATATCCCTGACGAGTCTGCGATCAAATGCAGCAACTTCATCGGCGAAGCACTTGACTCCGCGTTAGAATTCAATGCTAAAGGTATCTTATTCGTAGGAAACCTCGGAAAACTCGTCAAGGTCGCGGGAGGGATAATGAATACTCATTCGAAGTACGCAGACTGCAGAATGGAAATCCTGGCGTCAGCTTCCGTGACCGCAGGACTTGATATCCGAGATATCAAAAAAATATTGGACTGCATCACCACAGATGATGCGTTGGATATCATCCATGCTGCGGGAAAGATGGGTGATGTTTGCAAAATACTCTCCGAGAAAACAGCATTCCATCTTGACAACCGTGTCCGCGGGAAAATAGAGACAGCGGCGATAGTCTTTTCATCGAAATACGGAAAATTGTTCGAAACAGAGAATGCAAAAAGGATCATAAAAGAAAGGAAGGTCTGAAATGAGGATCAACATAATAGGATTCAGTTCCAAAGGGTGCGGACTCGCAGGAAGGATATGTAAAGAACTTCAGAACGAAGGGAACGAATGCAAGGCGTTCAGTAAAACCAGAGGCGAGAACGAACTGGAAGATGCGGGAGATCTTGACAAGTGGGCTGAAAGTTCATTCAAAGAATGTGACGCAATAGTATTCGTAGGATCTGCAGGCATTGCAGTGAGGCATGTTGCACCGTATCTCAAGGACAAAACAAAGGATCCCGCGGTCATTGTCGTCGATGAGTTAGGAAGACATACCATCCCTATCCTTTCCGGACATATCGGAGGAGGTAACAAATTGGCGTTGACGATCGCCGGACTCATCGATAGTGTTCCGGTGATCACCACGGCAACCGACCTGAATGATATCTTTTCAGTTGACGTATACGCTACAGAGAACAAAATGCACATCTCGCCGTTGGAGAATGTGAAGCACGTTTCTGCTGCGCTGCTCCACGGAAAGGAAGTGATGTTCCGTTCTGAACTCCCTGTGAACGGCAATATACCGAAGGGTTTAGAAGAAGGGGACTCCGGAGACATTGGGATATACATAACAACAGGAACGAAAAGGCCGTTCAAAAGAACGTTACGACTTATACCGAAATGTGTGACCATCGGCATCGGATGCAGATGCGGCGTTCCTGCAGAGGTCATCGAAGAACATATCTTAAAGGTCCTGAAAGAGAACGATATCACAATGAAAAGTATCCGTGCGGCAGGCAGCATCGATCTGAAAAGGAATGAGAAGGGGATCTTACAATTCTGCGAAAAGTATGGTATCGATATTCAATTCTTTACCTCTGATGAACTTAAGGGAATACCGGGGGAATTCACAGAATCCGAAAGGGTACTGAAAGTAACCGGAATCGGAAACGTATGCGAACGCTCTGCGTTGGCAGTGTCAAAGAACGGCGAATTGGTTGTAAAAAAAGCGTTGGGAACGGGCGTGACCGTTGCGGTCTCGATCGACGAAATGTACGTAAAATTTTGAGTGTGATTGTATGAAAAGGATAATAATATTCGGCGGGACCACGGAGGGCAGAAGGCTTGCGGAGTACCTCGGACAAGCTGACGTAAAGGTGCATGTATGCGTTGCCACAGAGTATGGAGAAAGCCTTATTGAGAAAAGTGCCAGCATAGACGTTTCTGCTGAGAGACTTACTGAAGAACAGATGGTCGAACTCATCAGAAAGAACGGATCGGGAATGGTCATTGACGCCACTCATCCATATGCAGTGATCGTTTCAGAGAACATAAGGAAAGCCTGTGATTCAGCAAAAGCAGAGTACATAAGATTATTAAGGAATAAGAGCAAGGTCTCCGATAACGTTGTAACGGTCGCCAACACAGATGAAGCCGTTGAATACCTGAAAGGAACGGACGGTAACGTGCTTGTGGCGACAGGCAGTAAGGAACTTTCAAAGTACACGTCAATATCCGAATACAAGAACAGACTCTACGCGAGAGTGTTGTCGTTACCGGGAGTTGCGGAACAATGTTCAAAATTGGGATTTGAAGGAAGGAACCTGATATGTATGCAAGGTCCGTTCTGTGAAGAACTGAACTACGGAATGATGAAACAGTTCGACATAAGGTACATGGTCACCAAGGACTCCGGAGATGCCGGAGGATTTGCAGATAAGTTCAGAGCAGCGGAACGTGCAGGTGTAAAGATCATACTTGTCGGCAGACCGGAAGAGACTGGAGAAAGTTTTGACAACGTTGTGAAAATGCTCTCTTCAAAATTCAAGATCAAGGACAACAGAGAACAAGCACGAACAGAAAGACGAAAGTTGTCGATAATCGGAACAGGAATGAACGGCAAGAAAGGAATGACCGTTGAGGCGACGGACGTATGCACGAATGCTGACCTTCTCATAGGAGCAAAGAGAATGATAGAACAGATCGGTTCTGCCAAGGATTCTTTGATCTCATTCGACCCGAGGACCATAACCGAATATCTGAACGAACACCCCGAATACCGCAACATTGCGTTACTGTTCTCAGGCGATGTGGGATTCTACAGCGGATGCAAGAAAGTGTTAGACCTGATAGAAAACGAATTCGACGTGAACATATACTGCGGTATCTCATCCCCGCAGTACCTCTGTTCCAAATTACGTGTTCCATGGGAAGACGTATTCCTGATAAGTGCACACGGCCTCGAACCGAACATAATAGGTGAGATCAGAAGACACGAAAAGGTGTTCACATTATTGAACACAGGAAAGGACGTCAGCGGAATATGCAACAAGCTGAAAGAATACGGAATGTTCGATATCGTCGTAAATGTCGGCGAAAGGATGGGGCAGGAAGATGAACGCATCGTCTCCGGGACACCGTGCGAAATATCAAAGACAGAATTCAACAATCTTTGCGTTGCTTTGTTCGTGAATCCTTCTCCGAGAACAGAGAGGACAATATCCGATGATGAGTTCGTAAGGGGAGATGTTCCGATGACCAAGAGCGAGATCAGAACGCTCACGGTATCGAAAATGAATATTTCTTATGATTCGGTCATTTACGACATAGGTGCAGGCACAGGTTCGGTAACGATGGAGATGTCACTGAACGCAGTGCAGGGAAAGATCTTTGCGGTCGAGAAGGAAAAGGATGCTTTGAAACTGATCTCGGAGAACAAAAAACGTTTCGCTGCTGATAATGTTGTGATCGTGGACGGATTCGCACCTGATGCTTTGAGGCATTTACCGAAACCGACACATGCATTCATAGGCGGTTCAAGCGGAAATCTAAAAGATATTATCAGAATGCTGATAGAAAAGAATCCGGACATCACGGTAGCAGTGAATTCCATTACGCTGGAAACACTTTCGAGGACGCTGGAATGCATCAAAGAATTCGGCCTCAAAGAAAAAGAGACGGTATGCGTTTCCGTTGCCAGATCGAAGTCTGTCGGCGGAATGCATATGATGAATGCTTTGAATCCGGTGTACATAACAGTATTCGGAGGATCTGCATGAACATTCCGCGAGTTATGATCGCTGCCCCGGCAAGCGGTTCCGGAAAGACGCTGATAACATGCGGGATCCTTCAAGCATTGGTGAACAGGAAGTTGAACGTAGCATCATTCAAATGCGGTCCCGATTATATCGACCCGATGTTCCACAGCCGTGTCATCGGTACCCGTTCCAGGAACATTGACACATTCTTTACAGACAGCAAGATGACGAAGTACCTGTTCGCACGTACCGCAAAGGATTCCGATATCTCAGTAACAGAAGGGGTCATGGGATTTTACGATGGATTAGGAGGCAAAGAGATCAAAGGGAGTTCGTGCGATATTTCATGCAAACTCGATATGCCTGTTATTCTGATCGTGAATTGTAAAGGAGCAACTGTTTCCGCCATCCCGATCGTAAAGGGATTCAAAGAGTTCCACGGAGAGAGGATAAGAGGCGTGATACTGAACAACATGTCCAAGAAGATATACGATGACATCAAGGACATGATAGAGGAAGAAGTTGATGTGGAAGTTCTCGGATATGTTCCGAATGTTAAGGAACTAGTACTTGAAAGCAGACATCTGGGTCTTGTGCTTCCTGACGAGATCGTCTCCCTTAAAGAGAAGCTCAATTCATTGGCAGATGTTCTTGAAATGACATTGGATATTGACGGCATCATGAGGATGGCAAAGAAGGCTCCGAGCATGGCCTACGAGGAACCGGACATCAAGACAATTGCCGAAAAAGTGAAGATAGGAGTTGCTAAGGACGATGCATTCTGTTTCATTTACAAAGACAACATAGAACTGCTGGAAAGGATCGGTGCTGATATCGTCTACTTCTCGCCGACGAACGACAAAAAGCTTCCTAAGGGAATAAACGGGATCATCCTTCCCGGAGGTTATCCCGAACTGCATGCGGAAGCACTCAGCAGCAATACAGGAATGCTGGAGGATATAAGGAACAAGATCACCAACGGACTTCCCTGCCTGGCGGAATGCGGCGGTTTCATGTACCTTCACGAGGAAATGGAAGATACTGAGGGAAACATAAAGAAAATGGCCGGCGTTATCAAAGGCAGATCGTTCAACTCAAAGAAACTGTCAAGGTTCGGTTACATCTCGTTGAAAGCGAAGAACAGTTCTATACTCGGTAACGGAGAGATCAAAGGACATGAATTCCATTATTGGGACAGCACCGATCCCGGGAACGACTGCGTCGCAAAGAAACCGTCAAGCGGTGCAGAATATGAATGCATGCATTGTGTCGGGAACCTTGCAGCAGGGTATCCTCACCTCTATTACTATTCCAACCCCGATGTACCGTACAATTTCATGAAACAATGCAGTGAATTCGAAGACAGTAAAAAAGGATAAATGCGGCAGATAACAAACAGCTTCCGTAAACCATTCGACTTTCCTTTTATTGCCGCTGGGCGAAAGAGAAAGTTTATATCAGAAAATACAATCGGGGGAATACTACGTGTGGATGTAGTGTAGTTGGTTATCACTTGACCTTGCCAAGGTTAGAACTCGGGTTCG
>JGI994J12354_10001113_pt1 | contig 27197 bp, 25 predicted proteins | sample IntmicLarv3ML3BL_FD_12354 | JGI IMG/M metagenome (IMG submission 12354)
CTGGGAGCTGTTTGATAAGCATTTCGGCCCCCTTTTGGATGGCAGCGCCTTCAAGGGATCCCGCGTAAGCGAACGCCCGCTGGAGTTTATGTATCTCGCCTTCAATCTGGGTTGGCCGGCCAATTATGAAAACTGGGGTAAAAAAGGCTACAAAACGGAATATCGCCGCATATTGCAGGAGTTTACCCGCCACTTTGAAGAAAAGGGCTGGGACAAAACCTATTTGGAAATTCTGCTGAACAACAAGAAGGATTACCGCTTTTATCCATACACCATTGACGAAATCTGGTACGAGCACGACGAAGACGTTGTGGATACCTACTTTGAAATCATTCGGGATATTTATGAGCATTCCGGCGCAAAGTTCATTTTCCGCATGGATTCAAGCAACCACTACGGCAATCATTTCGATCATCGTTTTTCAGATTACTGCAAAATGTGGGTAGCGGGCTGGGGCATGTTCAACTGGTTTCCCGAGAGCGTATCCGTCATGAAAAACAAGGGCAACATCCTGTGGATTTACGGCGGCGTGCTGGGTTCCATGAAGGAAAACCTGCTTTCGATGTTTGTATGGCCGATGCAGTGCCTTATGACAGGCACGGATGGTTTTTGCGTGTGGAACACCACCGCCTTTGGCACAGATCCGCGCCGCACACCCGCGGGACTTGGCAGCACAGCCCTGTTCTACCCCGGCACGCCCTTCGGCATAGAAGCGCCTCTTCCCTGCATTCGCCTCAAGGCGCTGCGCAATGCCATGCAGACCGCGGATTTAGCTAAGCTGGCGGACGGAACGCCGTTGATGGCACAGGTGCAGAAGATTGTCAACCACCATTTCGGCCTGTCGGGATCGAAGGACTGGTGGCGCGACAAGCCGCCCTTCCTCAACACCCCGCCCCGCTACTGGGACTTTAACGGCGGGCTGGATGAATATTGCATACCCCCAATGCATATAGGACGCGATCCGCGCGTTGCCGCCGCCATCGGCCAGGATATCATCGCGCTGTTCAGCGGTGAAGCGGAAGAGCAAGCGGACGGGGTTTTCTTTAGATTCTATTAACCGCACGGCGGGATTTGTTCAAGCAATCCAAAGGAGGGGATAAGGGTGAACTTAAACCTGGAAAAAGGTGTTCCCATTCGGCGCCAGCTGTATCGGTACCGCTGGTATTTCGTACTGATTTTGCCCATTTTGGTTTGGTACGCTGTTTTTGCGTATGCGCCCATGTTCGGCATCAGTATCGCGTTTTTGGATTATAATCCCTACAAGGGCATTATGGAAAGCAAATTCATAGGCCTGCACTGGTTTGAATACTTAACAAAGAACCGGCTCTTTTGGATGGCGCTGAAGAATTCGATGATGATTAATCTGTACAGTCTGCTCTTCGCGTTTCCCATGCCTATCATCCTTGCGCTTTTGCTTAACGAGTGCCGCAGCATCAAATTCAAACGCACGGTGCAAACCATCTCCTACCTGCCGCACTTTATTTCCTGGGCCATTGTAGGCGGGTTGATTTACTCGATACTCTCGCCTTCCACAGGCTTTGTCAATTGGCTGATTAAGGCGAGCGGCGGCGAGCCTATCTATTTCCTTGGCAACTCGCAGTATACACGGAGCATCTATATCATCTCCGGTATTTGGAAAGGCGTTGGCTGGGGTTCCATTCTCTATCTGGCAGCGCTCACAAACATCAACCCGGAGCTGTACGAAGCCGCCACCCTCGACGGTGCCGGCAAGCTTCAGCAGGTGTGGCACATCACCCTGCCCGGCATTACGTATATCATCACCATGCAGCTCATCTTCACCTTCACAGGATTTTTTGATGTCGGTTTCGAGCAGGCTTTCAATATTGTTCAGCCGGTTACCTACGATACCGGCCTGGTCATGAGCTTGTACGTGTATAACATGGGCATCAAATCAGCTCAGTTCAGCTACGCCACAGCCGTTGGCCTGCTGCAATCCATTGTCGGACTCATTTTGTTGCTGCTGGCCAATGCCGCCGCACGCAAGCTCGCCCCGGACGGCGCGCTGTTTTAAGGAGGTAAGCATATGAGCATAAATTCTTTAGGCCAAAAAAGGCGCAGACATCTGTTCGCCACACGCACAACAAGAGGAGAAAAAATCTTTACGGTTTTTAACTACATTATCCTTACGCTGCTTGCGCTGGTAACATTCTTCCCGTTCTATGTGGTTATCATCAAATCCTTCGCGCCCCCGCAGGATTTTCTCACCAAGGATATCATTTGGTGGCCGTCGGAATTCGCGTTTGATTACTACGGGTTCGTGCTTGGCAGGCAGTCCGATTTCATGGTCGCGCTGCGCAACTCGCTGTTCTTTGTTACCGTTGGCACCACCGTCAACATCACGGCAACTTTTATTTCCGCGTTCGTCCTATCGCAAAAGAAACTGCCGTTTCGTAACCAGATTACCTTTTTCATGGTCTTCACCATGTTCTTCGGAGGCGGCATGATTCCCAGCTTCCTCGTCATGAAAGGGCTTGGGCTGCTCAACAGTCAACTCGGCCTGATTATCCAGGGGCTCATGGGGACGACATATGTGCTGTACCTGCGCAACTTCATTATGACCATCCCTGTCGATTTATTAGAATCCGCACAGATAGACGGTTGTCCTGATTTAAAGCTGCTCACACACATTATTTTGCCGCTTTCCTTGCCCGCGTTAGCCACGTTTACACTCTTTTACGCGGTAGGCCAGTGGAACCTGTTCCAAGGCGCGGTTATTTACCTGTCCGATGCAAAGAAGCTTCCGCTTCAGGTCTATATATACCGAATGGTTGCGGCAATGACCATTACAGGAGATCCGGATGAGCTGCGTAGGCTCTACGAAAGCGGCTACAAGCCGCCGGCGGACGCGCTGAAGGCGACAGCCATTGTGTGCTCCACCGTCCCAATCGTTGTGGTGTATCCGTTCTTGCAAAAATATTTTGTGAAGGGGATGATGATGGGCTCATTGAAAGGATAAGCAGGAACTCTCAATATCTATTCAACTCAACGCGACAAAATGAAAGGAAGGTATCTTATGAAAAAGTTTTTAGCCCTGTTGTTGATGGCCATCATGGTTGCGTCCCTTCTGCCTTTGAGCGCTCTGGCCGCGGACGAACCCCCTACCCGCATCGTCTGGTTCTGGCGTGAGGGCGGCGACATTCAGCTGCCGGATGACAGCTACATTTCGAAAAAGATACTCGAAGATTTAAACATCGAGTACATCCATGTCACTTCTGTCGGGGAAACCCCGGAAGAAAAGCTGACACGTATGCTTGCCTCCGGCGATATTCCGGATGTCATCGACAGCTATAATGGCAAAACCACCGAGCTGCGCAAGATGGGCGCTATTGTTCCTCTTGAGGATTATCTCACAGAAGAATACATCCCCAACATGATTCATAACACCAACTCATGGGATGTCGCTTCTGAACTGATGCGGCGTAATGACGGCCACATCTGGGCAATACCCGCAACATTCGCGGTTGTCACCGGTCCCACCCCGTACATCCGCTATGACTGGCTGCGCAACCTTAACCTGGAAGTGCCCACCACCATGGACGAACTGAAAGAAGTGCTCATCGCCTTCACGAAGAACGATCCCGATGGAAACGGCAAGGATGACACATGGGGCACCAGCTTCGGCGGCATTTACAGCGGCATTTCCGATAACTTCGCTGCTGTGTGGAACCAATGGTATATCGCCGAGGACGGCACAGCCGAATGGGGCTTCATGACCGACCGTATGGCACCGTATCTCCAGTTTGTCGCAAGCCTGATTAGCGATGGCGCGATGAACCCCGAAATCCTCGATCCCAACGAATTGGGCAACGGCCATGGCGATGCCATTCGCGCGGGCAAAATCGGCTTCTCCTTCTCCTATAACGGTCCTAACGACTTGTCAGTTGTCGAGGATATGCGCAAATTCCAGCCCGATGCGGAATGGGGCCCGATGCTTCCTCCCAAAGGCTTCTACGACATTGGCTACTTACCCGCGGCAGGCATTCTCCGCCAAGAGTATTGCATCTCTGAAAAAGCGGTTAAAGAAGGCAAACTCGAAAAGATTCTCGAGCTGATGGATTACATGTGCAATGACGGCGGCAATCCCGAAAGCATCGACTACGATGCACCGTATTGGGAAGTTTCCTACGGCGAGCGCGGTGTGAACTGGAATGTCACTGAAGACGGCAAGTTCGACAACAACGGCACTTTCTTCCCCGAGATTAAGCTGAACAACGAAGGCAAAGATTATCTCGGCGGCCGCGCACGTCGCTTCCGCACCCTCTCCATGCAGGCCGCCCTGGACTCAGGCTTGAACGAAGATCAGCTGAAGGATCTGAACTACATTTATGCCCTGCCCAATGGCATCTCAATGCCGAAAGCAGTTGGCGCTATTGTCAATGCTGAAGGCTTAGAGTTCCCCGAGAGCTTTATTGAAATGGAGCGTCAGGTAGATATTCTTTGGAACATCTACAACCAAAAGGCTATGCTGGGACAGATTGATATCGTCGAAGGCCTTGAACAGCTCCGTCAGGATGCTGAAATGTATAACTACTCCGAAATCGCGAAGGAAGCCACCGATCTCTTCCGCGAAGCCGGCAGACTGTTAGACTAACTCGACTCTCAAGTGCTTTGATATGACAAAGCCACAGGAGCTGATTTTTTGATCAGCTCCTGTTTTATTACCAATGAAACCTTAAGCGTTCAGGTGAAAATTGGCAGCGCATTTCCTTGCCTTTTGTCGGGATAAAAGGGAAACATGGGGAAACAATATTTTTAGCGCGTGAAGCGTGAAGGTTTAAGGAGGTTGTTTCAATTGAGAGCAACAGGGATCGTGCGTAGGATAGATGAATTGGGCCGCGTGGTCATTCCAAAGGAAATCAGAAGAACTTTACGTATCCGCGAGGGTGACCCGTTGGAGATTTATACCGACAGGGACGGAGAGGTTATTCTTAAAAAGTATTCCCCTATCGGCGAGATGTCATCTTTCGCCAAAGATTATACGGAATCCCTTTTCCGCTCTCTAGGTCACATCGCCTGCATCGTGGACAGGGATCAGGTTGTTGCCGCCAGCGGGGTCAACAAGAAGGAACTATGGGATAAACCTATCAGCCATGATTTGGAAAACGCCATCTCCAACCGTCAGACCGTCGCCATCAATCGTCATCTGGGTGGCAAAATCGTGCCTGTCACCAACGAGGAGGATACCTCAGGTTATACTTCCCAGGTTCTTTCCCCTATCATTGCGGATGGCGAAGCCATCGGCGCGGTGCTGCTTTTAAGCAAGGATCAAAGCGCGAAAATGGGCGATATGGAAATCAAGGTGGCCGAAACCGCTGCAGGCATAGTAGGCAGACAAATGGAACAGTAAATGAAACTGGTAATATGAGAAAACCCTTGGTTTCCTAAAAGCAAGGGTTTTCTCGTTCTTCTTAATCTAAAACCATTTCACCTGTTGCGATTTCTTTGTGATGCATACGTTCAGTTCGAAAAAAGCACCAAAGGCAAGTGAAAAGAGCGCCACCGATAGTGACGCTCTTTTCACATGCCGCCTTCCAACGGCTTTTAGTAGTTCCTTTTCAAAATCAAAGTCTCCGCGGAAGATCCCGAATAATAAGGTGCGCGACACAGCGCCGTCTTGTAATCGTTTCGGATCGTATAAAAATACTTATAGGTCTTCGTGCCGTTGGGCCTTATAACCGTATAGCGGTGAAAGCGGTACTTAGTATGCTCTTTGAGCATCGGGTGCTCTGTTTCAATTAAGAGAGTCAGCGCCTGTGCCTGTTCAATTGACAGCCTTTTAAAGCCGCGGCGAGCAAAATCAAAACGAATTTCTCCTATTTCGGGATAAAAATACTTCACCCGCACCTGTTCCTGGTTTACTTCGATGGATTCAATGCAATGCTTGGCGGCCTGCCGTAACTTGATGGATAATTCATGGTACAAATCATGTCCGCGCATCTTCTTAAGCCTGAGATGCATGAGCGCCGTTTCCCTTCTGTCGATGCGAATCAAGCAGACAGCAGCCACAATCAGCCCAATGGCCAGTAACCACAAGAAAGCCTGTATCATCCGTACTGACACCCCATTCGACATTTTGCTTTATTATACCACAGATTGTGTACGGTTTCAACAAAAACAACAACATATCCGCATTTTGAAACCATTCAATACAATTTTCGTCATATTGCACAACCACAACATGTTGTGGTTGTCATTTTTCTCTACATTTTGCCCAATAATTACTCTACCACAACATGTTGTGGTAGCATAAAAAACCCACTGCGTTCAAAAAACGGTTTGTTTTCTGCGCAATGGCATAGTTACATATTCTAATGTTATTTTTACTCACTCCGCAATCGGCCTAAATACCCTAAGTGGAATTCCGCGCTTACGGCACTCCCGAATCACATACGCCGTCCCCCGGCTTTTCCCGTCCCAAAAAGCGAGCACCATATCCGCGCGGTCAATAATCGCAATATTGCGCACAAGCGGCGCGCGCCTGCCGTACACGTCATACTCGGGCAGAAAAGCTGTCAGCTTCAGCCCATTTGCCCGCGCGTATTCTGCCGCGCACGTATCCACGCCCACAGCCCCGCCGGACACAATCTCCGTCACATTTTCAGGCAGATACTTACTAAAATCATTAATCCGCATCCCCCGTGACCCGATGATGGCTATTTTCACAAATTCACCTTCTTGCCTGCTGTTTACAGCTTTAATAACATATACCCCTCTGATACTTGAAAACCAAACTTCCTATAAAGCGCTTTCCCATCTGTTGAAGCATGTAGCTTAACAGCCGAAAAGCCAAGGATGCGTGCTTCATGCAAAACTTTTTCAAGCATAACAGTTGCAATACCTCTCCTGCGAAATGGCCTCACTGTAAACATGTTTGTCACATAAGCAACTACACCTGATGGATTTGAAAATGTCGGCGGCAGCCGGTAAAAACACAAGCCGCTCGTTGCAACAACAGTATCATCCTCAATTGCAAGCCAAGCAATAAAGGAATGGCCTGTCAACCCTTCCGCAAAGTACTTCCGCAATTCAACATCAATGTTTTGCACAGGCGGCAGACCTTCATCTAGCAACTGCTGTTTGCGCAAATCAATAAGCACATCAATGTCACTAAGCACAGCCCTTCTAAAATCCATATACCCATCCCCCATGCTTCCAATTATATCACATTCCGCAACAAAACAAAAAAGCCGCCGTACAAGACGGCGACTCTCCATACCTCATAGCAACACAAGATTGGTCAAAAGGGTGCAAATACGTCATCCCCCCTAGGGGGGATGAGTGAGGGAGGAGCGAAAGTCCCCCTTCACAGAGCGTCAGCGACCCCGCAGATGTACCCTTTCAGCGGTTGCGCATTAGAACTTCAAGGGATTCACTTTAACTCCGGGGCCCATGGTGCTGGAGAGGTAAAGGGACTTTACATAAGTACCCTTCGCCGCCGCGGGCTTCGCCTTGTTGATGGCATCCATCAGGCTGGTGAGGTTCTCCTGGAGCTTCTCAACACCGAAGGAAACCTTTCCAATGGGGCAGTGTACAATAGCAGTCTTGTCAACGCGATATTCCACCTTACCGGCTTTGATATCGGCGATGGCCTTAGCCACGTCCATGGTAACGGTGCCGCTCTTGGGGTTGGGCATCAAGCCCTTGGGGCCCAGGACACGTCCAATGCGGCCAACCAAGCCCATCATATCAGGGGTGGCTACGCAGACATCGAAACCGAACCAGTTTTCGGTCTGGATCTTTTGAATCATTTCTTCCGCACCAACGAAATCAGCGCCGGCGGCTTCCGCTTCGGCAGCCTTGTCGCCCTTGGCAATCACCAGCACGCGAACCGTGCGGCCTGTGCCGTGGGGCAGAACGACCGCGCCGCGAACCTGCTGATCCGCGTGGCGGGGGTCAACGCCCAAGCGAACGGAAATTTCAATGGTCTCATCAAACTTGGCCTTGCTGGTCTTCAGCGCCAAATCAATGGCTTCAGCAGGGTCATAAACCTTTAAAGGCTCGATCAGCTTTTTGCTGTCGACATACTTCTTACCGTGTTTCATATCTTTCTTTCCTCCCATGTGGTATTAGCGGCGCTATGTCCTCCCACATTGATAGCAGGGCGATGCCTGCAACAGACCGTTATTCTTCTACCGTCACGCCCATGGAACGGGCAGTACCCGCCACCATCGACATCGCCGCTTCGATGCTGCCGGCGTTTAAATCGGGCATCTTGGTTGTGGCGATTTCACGCACCTGATCCTTCGTCAGCTTACCCACCTTATCCTTGTTGGGCTTGGCGCTGGCCGTCTCGATACCCAATGCCTTTTTAATCAGCACGGGAGCGGGAGGGGTCTTGGTGATGAAGGTGAAGGAACGGTCGGAGTAGACCGTGATAACAACAGGAATCACAAGGCCTGCCTGCTTGGCTGTGCGCTCGTTGAATTCCTTACAGAAACCGGGGATGTTCACACCATGCTGACCAAGGGCCGGGCCGATGGGCGGTGCGGGTGTGGCCTTGGCTGCGTTCACCTGCAGCTTGATAAGGGCAGCAACTTTCTTTGCCATTTGATTGGCACCTCCTAAAACTTTGTGGTAATGCGGAACGGTTATCGTTCCTCCCACGCGCCGCAAAAGCGGCGGGCAGATTGGCCGCACTTGCGACCAATATTTAAATCCCCAAAAGGATTCAAACCATTTTTTGTTCGCTTCATAGTTGATGATTTGAACGAAGCTGTGAGGATAACGCGTGAATTTTTCGTGTAAACAAGGAAAAGAGCCGAAGGAATAGCAGGGCCATTTCGAGGTTCTTTGACGCAGTATACGCGAAAAAGGCACCGTAAGCCGCATAGCTGAGCAAATCAGAAACTATGACATCTTTTCGACCTGTTCCAAGTCTACTTCCACAGGCATTTCACGCCCCAGGAACAACTGGACTTTGACAGTCAGCTTCTGGCGGACAGTATCCACATCCGTAACAGTTCCCGTGAAGTTTTCCAAGGGGCCGGAAAGAATGCGTACTTCCTCGCCAATGGCGATGCCGAATTCCACGGACTTTTGCTTGGAACTGAGCATCATTTCCACCTCGGCCTCGGTCAGGGCAACGGGCTTGCTGTCGGGGCCCACAAAGCCGGTTACGCCGCGCGTGTTGCGCACGAGATACCAGCTTTGGCTGGTCTCAATCATCTTCACGAGCACATAGCCCGGATAGATTTTGCGCTGGGACTTAACGCGCTTGCCGTTGCGAATTTCAATCACATCCTCGGTCGGAACCTGCATTTCAAAAATAAGGTTCTGCATACCGTTGTTTTCAACGGCCTTTTCGAGGTTGTCCTTGACCTTGTTTTCATAGCCTGAATAGGTATGAATCACATACCAACAAGGCTCTTTTTGCTTTTCGGCCATCTTGTTTTCTCCTAAATACAAGTTCGATTAACCAATGAGCCTGTTCACCAGATGCGAAGCGCCCAAGTCAAGCACGCCGATGACGATGCTCAAAATGACGATGAAAACCGCAACGATGATAGCGTTATTGATCAATTCTTGTTTTGTCGGCCAGGTTACCAGCTTAAGTTCATGCCACATGTTTTTAAAGGGCTTGGCGATTAATTTCGGCAGCCTTTTAAACCAGTTCAGCACCTTTTGCAGCTTGGACTGACCTTCCTTTTTGACGATATTCTTTTCGTCTGCCATGATTATCACATCCTGTTAATCAATGGGGATTACTTCGTTTCCCTATGCGGGGTGTGCTTCCTGCAAAAACGGCAGTACTTGCTCAATTCCACGCGATCGGGGGTATTCTTCTTGTTCTTCATGTTGTTGTAATTGCGCTGTTTGCACTCTGTGCAAGCCAGGCAAATTTTTGTGCGTACGGCGTTGGCCACAACGAACACCTCCTAAAATGAATGGGGAGCCTTCGGGAGAGAAAACCTCTCCCGAAGACTTAAAAATGATTAGCCAAGAACCTTAGCCACAACGCCGGAACCGACGGTACGGCCGCCTTCGCGAATAGCGAAGCGGAGACCCGGCTCGATCGCGATGGGCGTGATCAGCGTGATTTCCATGTCGATGTTGTCGCCCGGCATCACCATCTCCACGCCGTCAGGCATCTTGATGTTCCCTGTCACGTCTGTCGTGCGGAAGTAGAACTGCGGACGGTACCCGTTGAAAAACGGAGTGTGGCGGCCGCCTTCTTCCTTTGTCAGTACGTATACCTGGCCTTCAAAGTGCGTGTGCGGTTTGATCGAGCCCGGCTTCGCCAATACTTGGCCGCGTTCGATTTCTGTACGCTGCACACCGCGCAAAAGCACGCCGATGTTATCCCCCGCTTGCGCCTGGTCCAGCAGCTTGCGGAACATTTCCACGCCCGTCACAACCACGCTGCGCGTCGCTTCCGCCAACCCTACGATTTCCACTGTGTCCGATACCTTCACGATTCCGCGTTCCACACGACCCGTTGCCACGGTGCCGCGGCCTGTGATCGAAAACACGTCTTCCACCGGCATCAGGAACGGCTGATCTGTCGCGCGCTCCGGATCCGGAATGTACGCGTCCACTTCTTCCATCAGCTTCAGTATCGGCGCTGTTTCCTTCGCTTCCTTTACATCGCTGCCGCCGTTTTGCACGTATTCCAGCGCTACCAGCGCAGATCCCTTCACGATCGGGATATCGTCGCCCGGGAATTCATAGCTCGAAAGCAGTTCCCGAATTTCCATCTCGACCAGTTCCAAAAGCTCTTCGTCGTCCATCATGTCCGTCTTGTTCATGAACACCACGATGTACGGCACGCCGACCTGTCGCGCCAGCAAAATGTGCTCTCTCGTCTGCGGCATCGGGCCGTCCGGTGAGGATACCACCAGGATCGCGCCGTCCATCTGCGCCGCCCCTGTGATCATGTTCTTTACATAGTCCGCGTGTCCCGGGCAGTCCACGTGCGCATAGTGCCGCTTATCCGTTTCGTATTCCACGTGCGCTGTGTTGATCGTGATCCCGCGCGCTTTCTCTTCCGGCGCCTTGTCGATGTCGTCGTACTTCATCGCCTGTGCTCCGCCCAATTTCGCCAGCACCATCGTGATCGCCGCTGTCAATGTCGTCTTGCCGTGATCTACGTGCCCGATTGTCCCGATGTTTACGTGCGGCTTGTTCCGCTCAAACTTTGCCTTTGCCATGGGTTATGCCCTCCTTTTAATTACATCCGTTATTTACATGTGCTAGTCGTAGAAGCAGTGCGGTATGGAGCGGGTGATGGGAATCGAACCCACGTAGCTAGCTTGGGAAGCTAGAACTCTACCATTGAGCTACACCCGCATGTCCGCAACTGCCAGACAGAGGATATTGTAGCCAAGAATACACATTTTGTCAATATCTTTTGCGTGTATCAGCCGTTTTGCCGCGGCAAAATGCGTTTTTCACATAGAGGGGTTTCTATATCCATCTTTTTTTGCTATAATAGGCGGAAGATTTCCTGAAATCAAGAAAGAAGGCCTTTTTCAAAATGAGTTTCTTACAGCGCGGATTACGATTGGATAAGCAGGATATGCGGCGGATTTTCGCCATCACCCTCCCCGCTATGCTTGAACTGTTGTTTTCGCAGTTCTTCGGCATGTTCGATACGATCATGCTCGGACAAACCAAGGTCGCCACGGAAGCCATCGCTGCCATCGGGCTGACAAACAACCCCATCAACCTGATTTACGGCATACTCACAGCCATCAACGTCGGCGCGACGGCGGCGGTGGCGTGGGCGGTGGGCGCAAAGGATTTCGATTCTGCCAAAGCCATCACGCGCAACATGCTCGTCATTGATTTACTGCTGGGCATATTAAGCACCATCGCCGTGACGCTTTTTTCCACGGAAATCGTGCTGTTCATGGGGGCGAAGCCCGACACCGTGGGCTACGCGAGCGAATACCTGTCCGTTATCGCCATGGGCTTTGTACCCGCCGCCATCACCATGGGCGTCACCTCCTCCCTGCGCGGGGCGGGGCTGACACGCGTGCCCATGATGTACAACCTGTTTTCAAACCTGCTGGACGTGTTCTTGAACTACGGCATGATTTACGGGCGGCTGGGCTTTCCGGAGATGGGCGTGCTGGGCGCGTCGCTCTCCACCACCATCAGCCGCTTCGTCGCCATGAGCCTCGCCCTCGCGTTCATCTTCCTTGGGCAGACCCAGGTGCGCATAAGCCTGAAGCAAAGCTTCCTATTAAAAAAGGAAATTATTCTGAAAATCTTCCGTGTGGGCATTCCCGCGGGCATTGAGCAACTGATTATGCAAATCGGCTTCATGCTGTTCACGAAGACCGTATCCGGGCTCGGCACCACGATGATGGCCGCCCACAATATCGGGCTGAATGTAAACGGCCTGTCCTGGGTGCCCAGCCAAGCCTTCGGCGTGGCCTCCACCACCCTTGTGGGCCAGAGCATGGGCGCGAAGGAGCCTGAAAAGGCACGGGATCAGGCGAGGATGATCCACCGCTTCGCGCTGATTGGCGGCGCCCTGGTGATGCTTTTGTTTGCGATTGGTGCGCCGTTTATCGCGCGGCTTTATATTAACGATCCCGCCGTATGGCCCATCAGCGCGGGGGTTTTGCGGCTGGTAGCGCTGGGGCTGCCTGCTATAGCCACCCAGCTTCCCATTGCCGCCGCGCTGCGCGGCGCGAGGGATACCGTCTTCCCGCTTATCGCCTCGGCATCGGGCATATGGATATTCCGCGTCTTTGTCTGCCCGCTGCTTGTATACAACCTCGGCCTCGGGCTTGACGGCGCGTGGCTGAGCATCGTGCTGGACCAGTGCACCCGCGCCGTGGTGGTTTACATCCGCTTCAAGCGCGGCAAATGGATGAACGCGAAGGAGAGCGCTTCTGCTTTTATATCGGATGATGTGATTGACGGCTAACCGCTGTTTGTGCCGCGTTGATAGCGATTTTTTGAATCTTTACCACTGTTTTTTTTATTTCTTTTTGTGCTTTGTGCCTATATAATAAAATAAACATCGCGAGACAGCGAAAAAAGCGCATCGGCATCCTGTGGTTTGCGGCGGTTTTCCGCTTCAGATATAAAATTTAAGGAGGCACAAGAATGAAAAAGAGCATGTTGAAGATCCTCTCCTTGGCGCTGGTTGCTGCCCTTTTAGGCGGTTGCGTAAGCGCGCTTGCGACGGAAGATGCTAAAGAACCCGTCGTTATCCGCATCGCCTGGTGGGGCAACCAGGTTCGTAACGAAAGAACCGCGGCGGTTCTTGATCTGTACACACAGCTGAATCCGCACGTCACCTTCCAGACCGAGTTCACCGACTGGGCAGGCTACTGGCCGAAATTGCAGGCGGAAGCCCCCAACGGCAACATGGCTGATATCATCCAGATGGACTATCAGTACATCGCCGAATACCAAAAGAACAACCAGTTAGCCGATTTGAGCGCCTTGGTTGACGGCGGCTTCCTGTCCCTTGAAAACATCGCGGAAGGCGTTTTGTCCTCTGGCATGTTCGATGGCAAGCTGTACGGCCTCGCCTGCGGCTTCAACGCACCCTCCGTTATTGTCAATCAGGAAATGCTTGACGCGGCAGGTGTTGAAGTGGCCTTCGCACCCACCTATCAGGATTTCTTGAAGATCGCTCCCGTTGTTTTTGAAAAGACCGGCGCCTACGGCATCCACGGCATCGGCACCGATCAATTGCTCTTCATCGCCAGGGGCTACGGCGAAAGACTTTACAACGATGAAAACAGACTCGGCATCAGCCGCGAAACCCTCCTGAAGGTCTTTGACGTGATCGAAGCCGCCAGGGATTCCGATTTCCAGATTCCCCCGGATCTTGAAACAGAAAAGGCTGCCGCCGGTATTGAAGGCTCCGCCATTGCCACCCACGTAGCATGGAACACCAATGCTTGGACGAACCAGATTGTTACCCACCAGAACGCCAATGACCAAAAACTCAGCATGGTTCTGCAATGGGGCATGGATGATTTCACAGCCGAAGCCAACTATCTGAAACCCAGCATGCTCTGGTCCATCACAGAAGCTTCCACCCAAAAAGAAGTGGCTGCCGATGTTTTGAACTTCATGACCCATTCCGAAGAAGCGTTTGACATCTTCCTGGCTGAAAGGGGCATTCCCTCCTCGTCCGTTATCGCCGATCACATCAAACCGACGCTGTCCGCTGTTGAACAGGAAGTGTTTGATTTCGTCGCGAAGATTACTGACATCGCCGCTCCTATCGATCCGCCGCAACCCGCAGGCGCTGCGGAAGTAGGCGCTGCCTATAGCCGCATTCTGGAAGAGTTCACCCACAAGCTCATTGAAAAAGAAGCCGCTGTCGATCAGTTCATTGCTGAAGCGAACGAGATTCTTGAAAGAGCAAATCCGTAAAGACCCTTCCGCAACGTGTCGGAGTCGGAAAGCAACCTGCTTTCCGACTCCGCTTTTGCAAATGTACTGAATGGAAATTGAGATTCCGGGAGCTGATAAGATGAAAAAGCTTGGTCACTGGTTAAGAAAAGAATCTGTCGCCGGCTATGTGTTCGTACTGCCTTTTATTATCGGATTTTTATCCTTTACGCTGATTCCGACTATCTATTCAATCTGGCTGTCACTCACCCGATATAACATTCTTTCCGCGCCGGTATTTGTCGGCGTTGACAACTTTATCAGAATGTTTACAAAAGATCCTTTGTTATGGAAAAGCTTTTTGAACACCTTTCGATTCGCGATTATATCTGTTCCTTTAAAGCTGACCGCCGCGCTGATTGTTGCCATGCTGTTTTATAAAACCTCCAAGGCATCGGCCGTTTACCGCGCGGTGTATTATCTGCCTTCCATTTTAGGCGGCAGCATCGCCGTTGCCATTTTATGGCGCAGGCTCTTCGCCACGGACGGCGCTTTCAACGCCATCCTGAGTACCATCGGCATAGAATCCAAAATCGGCTGGCTGGGCAGACCCGAAACCGCCATGGGCACGCTGATTGTTCTGTCTGTGTGGCAATTCGGCTCCTCCATGCTGATTTTTTTGGCAGGCCTCAAGCAGATTCCAACCTCGCTTTATGAAGCCGCATCGGTGGATGGCTGCCCGAAGGTCAAGCAGTTCTTCAAAATCACCATCCCGATGCTCACGCCCGTTATTTTTTTCAACCTGATTCAGCAAACCATTAACGGGTTTATGGCGTTCACCTCAAGCTTTGTCATCACCCAGGGCAAGCCCCTTAATACGACGCTCTTTTACGCGGTTTACATGTACCAGCGTTCCTTTGAATTCAAAGAGCTTGGCTATGGCTCCGCCATGGCGTGGTTCATGCTGTTTGTGATTGCGATTCTGACCGCGTTCATCTTTAAGTCATCCTCGAAATGGGTATTCAATATGTCGGAGGAGGGATAAGCATGAAAACGAGAAGACGCATTAGTGCCGCTATCTACCATACGGTTATCATTCTTTTCGGCTTTGTGATGCTCTACCCCCTTCTTTGGATGGTCGCCAGCTCCTTCAAGCCGAATAAGGAGATTTTCACGAATGCCCACTCTTTGATTCCCCAGGTATTCTACCCGCAAAACTACGCCACAGGCTGGCAGGGGTTCGCAAAAATTTCTTTCTCGACCTTCTTCCAAAATTCATTCTACATCAGCATTCTGTCCACCATCGGCGCGGTTATCTCCTCCTCCTTTGTGGCTTTCGGCTTTGCCAGACTGAAATTCAAGGGGCGCAACCTTTGGTTCGTGCTCATGCTCTTAACCATGATGCTGCCCGGGCAGATTCTCATGATCCCGCAATACCTTGTTTTCCACACCTTGGGCTGGGTCGGAACCCCGCTGCCACTCATCATCCCCTCCTACTTCGGCGGCGCGTTCTTCATCTTCCTCATTATCCAGTTTATCTACGGCATCCCGCGTGAATTGGATGAAGCGGCGAAGATCGACGGGTGCTCCTACTACGGAACCTATTGGCACATCCTGATGCCGCTGCTGGTTCCCGCCCTTGTTACCTGCGCCATCTTTTCCTTCATGTGGAAATGGGACGACTTCCTATCCTCCCTTATCTATTTGAACAATCCGAAGCAGTATACCGTTTCCATCGCGCTGAAAATGTTCTCCGATCCCGCCACCTCTTCCGACTGGGGTGCCATGTTCGCCATGTCCACCCTGTCGCTGCTGCCCATCTTTATCATCTTCATCGCTTTCCAAAAATATTTGGTTGAAGGCATCAGCACATCGGGTCTAAAGGGCTAACTAAACTCAAGTTTTGCGAGAAATGCCGTATCGACATTTCTCGCTTTTTTTGGCATAATGGCTGTATCAAATGGTATCGGAGGGATTGGATGCGAAACGTTTCCCTTGCGTATAAGCTTTTTTTCATATCCCTGGCATCGGTGATTATCATCGGGGCTGTTACCTCCATTGGCTATTTTACCACTTTCAAGCGCGCGAACGACCTCCTTTTCAGCCAGGCCGCAGATAATCTGAGGCATAATTCACAAACGATTTCGGACAGGCTGGGAAAGGTAGAGCGCAGCTCCGCGCAAATCGGTATCGCCGTCAACATGCAGGCCGCCCTCGCGACCATACAGGATTCAAGCAACCAGCTTGAGGTATTGCGGGCATCCTCCGCGCTTAACACCGAGCTCAGCCACGCGGATTTAACGGATATTATCAGCTATACCATTTACATACCGCACGAGAACAGACGCTATGTCTGGGGCTATAATTCTTATTCGGAACCCGCCGAAACCCTTGAAATGATTTACGCGCTCTGCCGTCAGCGGCGCGGCGGCGCTATCTTCCTTCCCTCTGCCCACAATGACGGCACGCTGCTTTGCGCGCGCCAAATTCTGGAAGCGGAAAACCTCTCTCTTCGTCCCCTGGGCTATTCCATTGTTCGTTTTCGCATCGATGATGTGATTACAAGCCGCGAGGACGGCTCGCAGCTGAATTTTATGTTCCTTGACGGCAATCAGGTTTACCCTGTGGCGGATTCAAACGCCTTTTCATCGGAAAAAATGAAAAGAAACGAATACACCATTAATAAAGTGAATGGTGAGGATTACTTTTTTACCTATTATGGAACCAATGCCAGATGGTACCAATTCGAAGTCGTATCGGGCATTAAATACAGCGGGCTGGTGGGCTCTTTGCAAAATTCGCTGATTGTTTTCAGCATTTGCCTTATTCTGGCCATATGCATAACGCTCCTGATCGCCCTGAGAACCTCCAGAAGCATCTATGCCAGAGTCAACGTGCTGCTGCAAAAAATTAAAAATATGAAAAGTGGGAATTTCAGCCTTGTTCAATACCGCGGCAATATCGGAACGGACGAGTTGGGCGTTTTAAACAACTACTTTGATGAAATGACCTTGGAGTTTAAGCGCATTATTGAAGACAACTACATCAAGGAGATTCTCGTCACCAAGGCGCACCTTAAATCTTTGGAGCAGCAGCTTAACCCCCACTTCCTTTACAATTCCCTTGAAACCATCAACTGGTTCGCGAAAAAGAGCGGCGGAAAAAACATCTCCACCATCGTCGAATCTCTGGGTGATCTGCTGAGAAGCTGCATTGGCGAGCACAAAGAGCTGATTACCGTTAAAGAAGAAATCGCCTTCATACAAAGTTATTTGAAAATTCAATGCATTCGCTTTGAGGACAATTTGGAGGTGCAGTTTATTGTGCCCGAAGAAAGCCTTGATTGGCTCATTCCCAAGATGTCCATCCAGCCGCTGGTTGAAAATGCCATTCTCCACTCCCTTGAAGAGAATATCGGCGTTTGCCGCGTGGAAATCAAAACAGAGGTGTCCGACGGCCTGCTTACCGTATCTGTGACAAACAGCGGTTCCAATATTCCGGAAGATATCCTGTCGCTCATCAGCACGGGCGAAGTGGAGCCGCGGGGCTCGGGAATCGGACTGACGAACATTCACTCCCGCCTTGTGCTGCTCTTTGGCGAGGCATCCGGGCTTCGCATTTTGAACAATGAAAACACGGTATCGGTACAATTCAGCGTTCCCGACAGAAAGGATTGATTTTTAATGCTGAACATCATTATTGCCGATGACGAAAAACTGATTCGCGAATCGCTATGCCATTTTCTCGACTGGGAGAGCATGGGAATCCGCATCGTTTCCTGCTGCGCCAACGGCATTGACGCGTTGAACGCCGTGCTGGACGAGGCACCGGACATCCTTCTGACGGATATCAAAATGCCGGGGCTCAGCGGGCTTGAGTTGATTGAAAAAATATACCATATTGATAATGATATGGAATTTATTATTATCTCCGGACATCAGGAGTTTGAATTCGCGAAAAAGGCCATGGAATTCGGCGTGCAGCGCTACCTGCTCAAGCCCATCAAGGAAAGTGACCTGCTTGAGGCCATTTCAAAAGCCAAGGAGAGCTGCCTTCGGAAAAAGGAGCTTGCAAAGAGCAAGAAGGAGGAACAGCTGCTCCTTCAAAAGCTTTCCGCGTTAAGCAAGCGTCGCTTTGTGCAGCGCCTCTTTGCGAACGAAGCCGTTTCCTTTGGTGAAATAACGGAATACACCCATATTGCTTCAATCTACCGTATCGTGACGTTTTCTTTTTTGGAACGCCGCTTTTTGCGTGCCTTCGCAGCCGATCTGTACCGGCAAATGAATCGCCTCGGCGTAGGCCCCGTCGTCGATTTAATGTATGTTAAAAACTCCGCCGTGCTCATGCTGGGCGAGGGTGGCGAGGCGGCAACGCAGCTTGTGCAATGGGCAAAGAGCTTCACCATGGACAATGATAATCCCGGGATTGAATGCAAAATCAGCGAGTACCCCGCCATGCCCGAGTGCTTTGACCGCTTGAAGCGCAGCTTGCTCCGATACTCCGCCATCCTTGCCGTCAGCGAAATCGGCGAGGTATGGGAGGTCTATAACAGCGCGCTCAACTTCCATAAAACCCAGGCGCTGCAAAAGCAACTGAAAACCTGCACAAAAAAAGAAGCCGCGGCACTGTTGAACCAATTTTTTGAAAGCATAGAGGATTTAAACCTCATGCGTGCCTACGCCGCCAATCTTATGCACCAAATCGCCTACAGCGGCGCGGAAGGGGCGACGGATCTTCCCGCGGGCTTTTTCGACCAAATCTATCATGAGGATAACCGTGTCGCACTCATATCGCGCATTACCGAGGATACGCTGTCCTTCATATTTGATTCCGCGGAGCTGAGTGAAAAATCAGCCGCGAATGAAATCATCAAATACATTAACGAAAACCTGGCGGACTCCAACCTATCCCTAAAAAGAATCGCTAACGAGCTTGTGTATATGAATGTTGATTATCTGGGCAAGTTGTTTTTCCAAAAAACGGGAATGAAGTTTTCCCGCTATTTGAACATGGTGCGCATGGAAAAGGCCAAAGAACTGCTAAAGCAGGGGCTGCCTATCAATTCTGTGGCTGAAGCTGTCGGCTGCGGCCACAATCCGCGCTATTTCAGCCAGCTGTTCAAAAAATACGCGGGGGTCACGCCGAGCTTTTACGCGGAAAACGGGAGCGAATGACACACGCCATTCATTCTTCCCGCCCCTTCGCTCGGCCTTTGTCCCCTTTGAACGCCCAGAATTTATTTAGAATGAAATTCAGCGGAATCGTAATGAGCAGGTTGATCAGCGGCGCAACCCCTTCGGAGATATGACAGACCTCTACCCACAGCGTCAAAAGCGCGGTGGAGAGCAAAAACGTGGCGCCATAGGAAACGAAAGCCTTCATATAGGCCTTCGCATGTTCGTTTATGCCGCGCTTTTCGCCTGATTTGAACACATAGCGGCTGTTCCAATAATAGGCGTTTGTCACGCTGATGATAAAGGCTAAAATATTCGCCAGCTGGTAATGCATATGCAGTCCGTAAAAGCAAAACCAATACACGCCCAAAGAGATGAGCGTGTTGGAAACCCCCACGATACCGAATTTAACAAACTGCACGTACTTCCCGTATTTTTCGTTGTTTTCCAATCTTACAAGCATATCCTTTGCCTTTTGCACTGTCCCATCCTCCTGTTCCGCCTCTATTATAACACAGCTTTCACTTTTTTCTCATTCCGATACCGTGCTTGTCAATTATTTAAAAAGACGGTATAATGATTTGTCAAACAGGAAATGAAAGCAGGCGATTTTATGAAATTAATTATCCAAATCCCGTGCTATAACGAGGAAGCAACCTTGGCTGAAACATATGCCGATCTGCCGAAACAGATAGATGGTATTGACACCATTGAATATTTGATTATTAACGATGGGAGCACGGATCACACCGTTGAAAAAGCGCGTGCGCTTGGCTTTCACCACATTATCTCATTTAAAAACAATAAGGGGCTGGCCAGAGGCTTCATGGCCGGCATCGATGCGTGCCTGCATTTGGGTGCAGACATCATTGTGAACACAGATGCCGATAACCAATACAGCGGCCCCGATATAAAAAAGCTTGTCACACCCATCATCGACGGCAAAGCGGATATTGTTATCGGCGAACGCCCAATAGATGAAACCGAGCATTTCTCCTGGAAGAAAAAACAATTTCAGCATTTGGGCAGCTGGGTAGTTCGTGTCGCCTCCAATACCGATATCCCCGATGCGCCGAGTGGCTTTCGCGCCTATTCACGCGAAGCGGCATTGCGTATCAACGTGATTAATGAATATACCTACACCTTGGAAACCATCATTCAAGCAGGCAGAAACAAGATGGCCATTACTTCCGTGCCGATTAAAACAAACCCGGAAACAAGAAAATCCCGCCTGTTTAAAAGCATGTGGGCTTATATGAAGCGCTCCGCAACCGTCATCACGCGTTCCTTTATGATGTACAAGCCCATGCGCTTCTTCGGCACGCTGGGCGCTATTACGTTCCTTATCGGCCTTGCATTTGTAGTACGGTTCTTGGTTTTATTCTTCATGGGTACGGCCGGCGGACACATCCAATCGCTCGTTCTGGCCGCCGCGTTGATGATGATTGGCGTACAGGCCTTCATTGCCGGTCTGCAAGCGGATATGATTGCCGCTAACCGCAAAATTTTAGAAGACATCCAGTATCGGGTCAGAAAGACGGATTGCGACCAAAAAGAATAGCCAAACAGCAGTCTGTTTTTGTGAAAAGAGGTGCACCGTGCAACCAAACAAAAAAAACGCGCTAAGGCTGATTGGAAATGTCATAATGCTCATTTCCGTCGGTTTCATCGTCAAAACGCTGCTGTCATTCGACGTGGATTTCAAAAGCCTGTGGCAGCCTCAAATGCTATTAACAATATTCGGATTAATTTTTGCATACGCACTGACATTGTTTTCCGCCGCGGCAGCATGGCGGGATATCCTCAAGTTCTTATCCGGGCGGGAAATCGTCTACGGTGAAGCTTTCGCGATTTATACAAAGGCAAATCTCGGTAAATATCTACCGGGCAACGTGCTTCATTATGCCAACAGGCAAGTGTTCGGCGCACAGTTAGGGTTAAGCCAGATACGGCTTTTGCTTGCAACAATGTTGGAAATTGTCTATTCGCTCGGAACCGCATTTGTCTTTGGGCTTACCTTTGCAGGAGATGTTATTGCTGAAATCTACCATAGTTATTTACCGCATTTCAACCCGTGGCTCGCCGCCATTTCATTATGCGTGATTGCGTTTGCCGCACTGACAGGGTTATACATTGCATTAAGGAAAAAAGCTTGGTTTAATGAACTTCTTGCATTGGCAAAAACAAGGGCCTTTTTGCTTCTTTCGTTAAAGCTTATTGCATTATACAGCGCTAATTTGCTTGTCTTTGGCTTAATGCAGGCTATTTTAATCAATTTCTATACCCCCCTATCAATAGAAAATGCAATCTTGGTTTTTCTGGCGACCACCGTTTCATGGCTGGTCGGCACAGTGACCCCCGGCGCACCGGGCGGAATCGGAGTGCGCGAATGGGTTTTCAGTTTGATGCTTCAAGGTATGGCACCAATGGATATCATCCTTCTGGCTGCCGTAATACAACGGATAATAGGGGTTATCAGCGAACTGGTGTGCTTTGCGGCAGGTGTTGTATGGACAAAAAAACGACATGAAGGAAGGGCTGCACATGCAGGCGAATAATCCCGCGCGTGTGACGCTTGCCGAATCTTTGGCGGGCAGGCGCATTTTATTTGTTGCCACAAAAGAGGCATCATATATACGCAACACACAGGAAATCTCGCTTTTAAAAGAATTGAGCCCCGATGTATCCGTGTGTGTATCACAAAGCAAAAGCTATTTGCTGCGCCTATTATATGTCTATTCCCGGCTGTTGTTTCGTAGCATGAAACGCTATGATGTGGTGTTTATCGGGTTTGCGCCGCAGCTGCTCCTTCCGTTTCTCTCCTTCAAATTCAGAAAGAAAACGATAATTATTGATTTTTTCATTTCGCTCTATGATACCCTCGTGCATGACCGTAAACGGTTTAAAGCGGACGGCCTACTATCTCATGTTCTAAAGGTATGGGATTGCCGCACGCTCAAACATGCGGATTTAATCATCAGTGATACAAAAGCGCATGGCGCGTATTTTTGTGAGCAATTAGGCGCAGAACCGAAAAAAATCCTAACCCTGTATCTGCAAGCAAACGCAAAAATATATCAGCCTAATCCGGCAATAACTGCAGATGACTCCGTATTCACAGTACTGTACTTCGGCAGCATTTTACCGCTGCAAGGAGTGGATATTGTTTTAAACAGCGCAAAAATCCTCTCCCATGAAACAGCCATCCGTTTTGTGCTGATCGGCCCGCTTAATGACGAACAGGTCGCGACGTCAAAAGATATCAACACGCTCACCACATACCATTGGCTTTCGCAAAAAGCGCTTTCGGATGAAATTCAAAAAAGCGATTTGTGCTTAGCGGGACATTTCAGCGCGGATATTCAAAAAGCCCAAAGAACCATTCCCGGCAAAGCTTACATTTACCGTGCAATGAACAAGCCCATGATACTGGGCGAATGCAAAGCAAACCGCGAATTGTTTTCAGAAGATGATATGACTTTTTTTGTCAAGCAAGGCGATGCCGATGCATTGGCGGGCTGCATTATGGCAATTTATCGGCAAAAACAAAAGGCGCACATGGGATAATCAAGTATTTGAGCCGGTTTTGCCTACCCCGATTTGATAATATTCAAATCCGATTTTTTCCATCGATTTGGCGTTGTATTGATTTCTGCCATCGAAAATAAGCGGCGTTTTCATGCGCTGCTTCATTTCATCAAAATCGGGGCTGCGAAATTCCTTCCATTCGGTAACCAACAGCAACGCATCCGCGTCCACAAGCGCCGTATATTTGCTTTTGGCGTATTCAATGCTATCGCCAAGGTAGTGTTTTTGTGCTTCCTCCGCAGCTTTAGGGTCATAAGCCACAACCTTTGCGCTCCGTGCCAGCAATTCCTTAATCATCACAATGGCCGGGGCCTCCCGCACATCATCCGTATTCGGCTTAAAGGCCAATCCCCACACAGCAATGGTTCTTCCTGTTAATTCTTCACCCAAGCGCTTGTACAGCTTTTTCAGCAGCACAAGCTTTTGTCGTTCGTTCACAGCCTCCACCTGCTCCAAAATCCCGGCGGTGCACCCATACTCTTTTGCCGTTTTTATTAAGGCCTGCACATCTTTAGGGAAGCAGCTGCCGCCGTAGCCGCAGCCTGCGAATAAAAAGCTGTATCCAATGCGGCTATCGCTCCCGATGCCAATGCGCACTTTATCGATATTCGCACCCGCAGCTTCACACAGATTGCTGATTTCATTCATGAAAGATATGCGTGTCGCGAGCATCGCGTTAGCGGCGTACTTTGTCATTTCCGCGCTGGTAACATCCATCACAATAAACCGATCGCTGGTGCGAATAAAGGAAGAGTACAACTCCTTCATCCGCTCGGCCGTTTCTTCATCCGGCACGCCCAAGACCACACGATCCGGGCTCATGCAATCCGCGATGGCCGTGCCTTCTTTGAGGAATTCGGGGTTGGAAACCACTTTAAACCCGTAGCTCGCCCCGCGCTTTTTAAGCTCCGCCTCAATCGCAGCCGCCACCTTCGCAGCTGTTCCGACAGGAACGGTGGATTTATCCACAACAATCATATCGCGAACCATGTGTTCGCCGATTTCATGGGAAACGGCCTCCACATACCTCAAATCCGCCCCGCCATCCGCACCCATGGGTGTGCCGACAGCGATAAAGCAAATATCTGTATGCTCAAGCGCTTCTTTTATTTTAGTCGTAAAAAACAGATTACCTGCCTCGTAATTTTGATGCGTCATCGGCTCCAGCCCGGGTTCATAAATTGGAAGAATGCCTTTTTTTAAGTTGTTAATTTTATTTTCATCCGTATCCACACAATAAACTGTATTGCCAATTTCGGCAAAGCAAACACCCGTTACAAGCCCCACATAGCCCGTTCCAATAATGGCAATTTTCACGCGATGCGCCTCCTGTTAATAATTCGTAAAATTAAGAAGGAAATAAATAAAATCTTCGAAAGCCAACAGTGCCGAACATAGCACACAGGCCACAGACACAAGCTTATTATAGCGCCCGACCCACTTAGTTTCTTTACCGTCTATATAGGATGACTGTGCAACAATGGTTGCTGAAAGTGCCGTCACTGCTATTGCGCATAGATAGTAGCGGCTTTGATACGCGCCAAAACGTCCGTAGTTGATAAACGAAGAGTATCCGGAAAGCCATTGGGCCGCCATAACGACTAGCATCGCTGCAAAGGTGGCCAGCAAAAACGGCGAAAGCCGATGGTGGCGCATTTTTTTAATTATCAGCAGGAACGGCGATACCAGCAGAGCCGAAAGACCAATTCTTCGAATATCCAAAAAATGGTACATTTTTTCCAGACCGTTATGCGAAGAAATACTTGTCCATGTTTGCACAAATCCGCCGAAAAAGCTTTTCACATGTTCCAGCAGCGTCATGCTCACGCGCGCTTCAGGCACCACATAAAACACACTTTCATAAAACACCGCGCTGTTCATTTTCACAAGCGCAGGCTGAAAGCTTCCAACCTGCAAATATATGCATACATAGTATGCAACGGCAGCCAGATAAAGTGGAAGCGTTACGAGGAATTCTTTACATAAGACGGCACTGAGATTCTTTCTTTTCATCGAAACACAGCCAATATAGATGCACGCCGAAAAAGCCGCAATCATCCCTGCCGTCAGCTTGGCCAGCATAGCGATGGCTATACCGGCAGCAACTAAAAAGTAGGTGGCATATCCCCGCTTGTCTTCCGAAAAACGAATGCCACCAATAAGATAAATAGTCACACCAAGCAAGGCCAAGTTATCATTGTTGATAGCGGCGCATAAATAGGCGAGCATAGGAACAGATGTTGCGCACATAGCATAAAACAGATGCAACACCGGAACCTGTTTGATTCTTGTATAGCCAATGTAAAGCACACCTAAAATACCGGCAAGGCTGATAAACGCATTCCCGAAATGCAACAAATCCTGCGATATATAAACAAAATCCCCTTCCACTTTAACAGCCCCGAAAAGACGCAAAATATGATAATAAAACGGCGGATGGCCAAGATAATTCGTATTGTTCGGCTCAAATTGGTAGACATTTTCGCCTACGCTAAACAAACTTCCCATATCCTTAAAGTGCGGCACAAAGTCCTTATACATCTCCAAATAGCCAACATACGACACATGCCTGGATTCGTCCGGAAAGCCGCGCACAAAGGCGTAATAGTAGTACATTTTAAATGCGAAAAAAAGAAAGATCAGTATGTATATCGACACGATGAGCTTGTCCTTCTTCCCATCAAGACACCTTCCGCTGAAAATGAGATAACCGCATATCGGCAGCAGCAACAGCAGATTCGCTATGCATAATTTCGCAAGCAACGCAAATGCTTCTTGCCAAGACGGATGGGTGCGAACAGGCGGATTTTGGCTGTATTCCATTCTATCCAGCACGAAATTCCCATCTATTTCAAAACAAATGGCATCATAAGTGCCCTTTGGCAAACCCACGACCGCTTCCATAGCATTTTGCCTTATTCGTGCACTTTTTGAGTTTTCCTCTGAAAATTCTTGCCCTGCAGCTGCATAAAACACGCGAATAGTAGTGTTTGCAGACATCGGTTCCGCAAAAGCAACGCGAACGCTTGCTATGACAACCCCCTCGGTCACAAAAACAATTTGAGGCTTTTCTTCAATCGCCGTATAGCTGCTTTCTTCTGTTTCATACCCAATGACAGCGCTCGCTTTGTCGAACAAAGCGGTTTCCACCGGCATCACTAACGGGCGAGGCGGATAGTAGCTTAAAATGGCAGTTTCGATGCATGTTGCCGCCAACAACAGAATCAGAAACAGCGGAAGTAAGCTTATGATTTTTCCCTTTACATATGCTTTGCTTTTCATACGCTTTTTATTTCCCTCTCCTGTCTCTTATTCATAAAACAATCGTTTAGCAGCAACGCTTTATGATAGCATAAACCCCTGCGTGCGTCAATGCGGCCACGTCATCGGACTGCCCATCAACACTCTGCATCCATCCCAAACCGCGGGCAGCCGTTTACGCCTCGTTCTCATTACACGAAACGGCGCAATACCGTTGCAGTAATAAAAAACGAAACCTTAACAGCTTTACAAAAAGCGGGCTGCAATGTTATAATATTAGGTCGAAACCAAAGTATTAGGGGGTTTTCTCATGTCAGGGCATTCCAAATGGGCCAATATCAAACACAAAAAAGGCAAGGCCGACGCGGCGCGCGGCAAAATTTTTACAAAGATCGGGCGCGAAATCGCCATTGCCGTCCGTGACGGCGGATCAGATCCCGCCGTCAACGGCAAGCTCAGGGATATTATCGCCAAGGCGAAATCCAACAACATGCCAAACGACAGCATCGCACGCTCCATCAAAAAGGCGGCGGGGGAGCTGGGCGATGTGATGTATGAAGAAATCATCTACGAAGGCTACGCCCCCGGTGGCGTGGCCGTGATTGTGGAAGTGATTACGGACAACCGCAACCGTACCGCTTCCGATGTGCGCCACTGCTTCGCCAAAAACGGCGGCAACCTGGGTACAACGGGCTCTGTCGGCTTCATGTTTGACGAAAAAGGCCTTTTGGTTGTGGAACGCGAGCCCGGCAGCGATGAAGATGAAATGATGATGTTGGCGCTGGAAGCAGGCGCCGAGGATGTGAGCGCCTTGGAGGATGTGTACGAAATCTACACCACCCCCGCCGA
>JGI994J12354_10001114_pt1 | contig 27163 bp, 27 predicted proteins | sample IntmicLarv3ML3BL_FD_12354 | JGI IMG/M metagenome (IMG submission 12354)
GGGCCGCCGATGCTCCTGTCACGCAACCTGCTGTATACTGCCGTGACCCGCGCGAAGACACTCGCCGTTATCGTCGGCCAGCCCGAAACGCTCTTCCGCATGGTCGATAACAACAGGGAGACACATCGGAACACAACACTCTGCGAACGCATTCAGAAAATGCTTGCGTTTATGGAGGCGAATGAAGATGCTTGATTCTGACTCGATTCCACGAGACAACACTTCCACAGTATCGGCATACCTGCATTCGTAGGGCAAGGGCTCTGCTTTTGCCGCCTTTCTCGCATAGTCGATAACAATTAGGAAAACACATCAGAACACACACACCAAGCATCGTCTTGTCATTCTGAGCGTGATAGCAAAGGTAGTTTTCCTTCTCGCAGTGAAGAATCTTGCTTTTTCGGCTTCCATTACTCTAAAAGATTTCCTTTCTTTGCCCTCACAAACCCCAACGGCACCCCCGCCGTCAACATAAACACAAACGGCATCACGAAATGCCGATACCGCGTTTGTACCTCAATCAGCACATGCACGCCGATGAACAGCGCCAGCAGCAGCCCACAGGCCACCAGCACCACAGACACATCCTTCCGCCGCCACTGCATCGCCGCGCCAAACGCCGCCAGCGCACAGACCACCGCGAAATATATCCGCTCTGCATACCGCCAAACGCCCGCGGCCTCTTCCACCGTCACGCCAAACGGCGTCATACGCTCATCCTGCCCGCGGAACGCCCAGCTCGTGGACTCCGTGAACCCCCACGCGCGCACGGTTTTCTCGAACAGGAAGTCCGCCATGGCCCGCTTGGGCATCCGCATATGCTCGCGCACGACAATCCGCGAGACTTCTCGGCTCGTCTCCAAATCAAACAAAAACACGTCCTTCTCGCCCTCCGCCGTGGGGAACACGCGGTCGTAAAGCGGCTGCGAGAACCCGCCGCCCGTCGCCATATTGAGGCCGATGACGAATTTCCATTCCGGGTTCATATTCTTCAATCCGTTCGGGTTCAGCCCGCTGACCACGAAGACCGCCGACAGCGCCACGCCCGTCAGCCAGCACACGCCAACGCTCACCGCGACAGGCATTGTATCCGCCCAAACTGCCTTCCACTGCCATTCCGTTTTCCACCGCGTCAGCCGCCCCAGCAGGCGAAGCAGCAACACGCCACCCAGCGCAGCCGCCAGCAACAGCACATCCGGCCGCAACGCATTCCCCACCGCCAGACACACGCCCGCCGGCACAAACCACACAACGCGCTTCCCCCGCATCAAAAGCCACAGCCCCAACAACGCGAAAAACAACGACACATGCTGGTTTGTCAGCACCGGCGCCAGCAGATACGGCGCAGGGAACAGCAGATACAGCAACGCCGCCAGCCGCGCCCCGCGCTCCGACATGCACTGCCGCGCCAAGGCATACACAAGCACATTCGCGCCCGCCATCCACAGCGTATTCGTCATTAACAGCGGTGTCAGGCCGAACGACGACGGAAACGCCCACAGAATCACTGCCTCGTATGCCACGAAAAACGTCTGATATGCCCAGCGCAGGAGATACGGCCAGTATGCCTGCGTCTCGTCGAACCCGCCGCGGCTCAAGTCCGCCGCCGCGTTATACATCGTCAGAAAATCAGAGAACGGCTCCGCCGCCGCCCACAGCGCTATCGCCAGCTTCAGCCCGAACGCCGCCGCAAACAGCCCCAGCGCAAACCACCGCCCGCGCCCCGGAATCCACATCCCCGCGCACGCAATCAAAACAGGCATCACCGCCCACAGCAACGCCGCAAAGCTGTATTCATCCTGCCAGTCGCCCACCGTCGCAAAAACCGTCCACAACAAAAACAGCAGCAGCGCCGCCGTCACTGCCATGCCTATACGAAGAATTATATTGTTGCGCAACGTCGAAAACATGCGCTTCACCCCTTTGTTTTAGCCTATTTTTATGTACTGCCAGTGTAGCACAGCGCGGGAAGGGATTGCAAGAAAAGATTGTTTTTTTCGACATCTGTGGTATAATAAGCCCAAGTGAATCATCGGCGCAGAGCAATGTCTCTTGCCTGAACCGTGCAAGAGTCACTACTCCGCTTGTGATTCTCTAAGGTTATTATGGTATAATAAGCCCAAGTGAATCATCAGCGCAGAGCAATGTCTCTTGCCTGAACCGTGCAAGAGTCACTACTCTGCTCGTGATTCTCTAGGGTTATTATGATATAATTTTAGATGAAATTAGTCACAGAAAAGCGAATATCGCTTTCCTGGAATTGAAAGGGGCACTTTATATTATGTTGAAAAAAGCTTTGGCGGCAATACTATGCGGTATGTTTATGTTAACAACACTTTCTGCCTGCGGCTCGGCATCGATGTTTAACGATTCGGTGTTTGAACAGCTCATCCGCGACGAGCTGGACATGCCGACGGGTACAATCACAGCAAAAGACATGGCGACAATCACAGAACTTTCCTTTGCCGGAGACTACATTCCCGACAGCGAAAAAATCACAAGCATCAAGGGTATTGAGTTTTGTATCAACTTGCAGAGGCTTACATTGACGGAGCACAAAATCAGCGATCTTTCACCGTTGAAGGATTTGAACACGCTGTATTGGCTTGACATCTACGGCAATGAAATCAGCGACCTCAAGCCGCTGCGCAATCTGACTCTTCTTGAGCTTGTTGACCTTGAGGATAACAAGATTACGGACATCTCGGCATTGTCCGACCTGACGAAGATGTCGCAATTGTACCTCAGCAACAACCAAATCAGCGACTTGAAGCCATTGGCAGATATGTCCCGCCTCGGCCTCCTGTGGGTCTACAACAACAACGTCCGCGATATCACGCCGCTGGCCGGCATGTCTTTGTTGGAAATCCTGGATTTGGACGGCAACCAGATCAGCGACATCAGCGTGCTGCGCGGATTGACCAATCTGGAAAGCGTCTGCCTGGAGGACAACAACATTCAAGACTGGTCGCCGCTTGACCATGTTTCGGACGTAACAGGCCGTCCCTAATTTCGAGGAGGAACTGACCTTATGTTGAAAAAAGTTTTGGCAATGCTGCTATGCGGTATGTTGATGCTGACGATGCTGTCCGCGTGCGCGTTGTCGGGCAAAATGTTTGACGACCCGCTGTTCGAACAGCTGATTCGCGACGAACTGGATATGCCGACAGGCAAAATCACAGCAGATGACATGGCAGCCATCACACAACTCGTGTATGCCGGAGATGACCTTCCTGACAATCAGAAAATCTCAAGCATCAAGGGCATCGAACTTTGCGTCAATTTAACGCATCTTACGCTGTCGGAACATAACATCAGCAGCCTCAAGCCGCTGACGAATCTGACAGAGCTGTATTGGCTCGACATCTATGGCAACAACATCAAAGACATTTCTCCCTTGCGCGATTTAACGGCGCTGGAGCTGGTTGACCTTGACGACAACAGAATTACAGACATCTCCGCCCTGTCCAAACTGACCGCGATGACAAATCTGTACCTCAGCAACAACCAAATCCGTGACCTGTCACCGTTGGAAAATCTGCACGACCTTCGCAGCCTTTGGCTCAGCAACAACGACATCAGCGACATCGACACACTGCGCGGATTGGAAAACTTGACCACCGTCTATCTGCGAAACAGCAATGTGCGGGATTGGTCGCCCGTTGACCATGTGGAAGAGGTCGTTGGCCGTCCGTAATCGGTTTTTCTTCATTGTACATATATTTTAGGGGGGGAGTTTTATTTATGTTAAAAAAAGCTTTGGCAACACTATTGTGCGGGATATGTATGCTGACAACGCTTTCTGCGTGCGGCTCTGCCGGCTCTGCAGTGACGTTCGACGACCCGCTGTTTGAGCAGGTTATCCGCGGCGAGCTGGACATGCCGACAGGCAAAATCACGGCAGAGGATATGGCAACCATCACAGTTCTTGACTTCCCCGGAGACGAGCTCCCCGACAGCGAAAAAATCACAAGCATCAAAGGCGTTGAGCTTTGCGTAAACCTAAAACACCTTATACTGCCGGAGCACAAAATCAGCGACCTCTCGCCGTTGAAGGATTTGACGCCGCTGTATTGGCTTGACCTCTACGGGAATGAAATCAGCGACATCACACCTCTGCGCAATCTGACCCTCTTGGAATATATTGTCCTTGATAACAACCGGATTACCGACATCTCTGCACTGGCGGACATGGCAGCAGTGACCGTTCTGTATCTCAACAACAACCAAATCAGCGACTTGACACCGTTGAAGGACATGTCTGTCCTTGATTTGCTTTGGATATACAACAACGATATCCGNGACATCACGCCGCTGNCCNNCCTNTCTCTGCTNCGGACNCTGAATCTTGATGACAATCGGCTCAGCGACATCAGCGCGCTGCGCGAATTGACCAATCTGGTGGATGTCTCTCTGGAGGGCAACAGCATCGCGGACTGGTCGCCGCTTGACCATGTAGAGAATGTAGCAGGCCGTCCGTAAATCGGCTTTCTTCATTACATATATACTATTTTTAAGGGGGAGTTTTATCTATGTTGAAAAAAGCTTTGGCAACTCTGGTATGCGGTATATTCATGCTGGCGACGCTTTCCGCGTGCGGCTCTACGGTGAAGTTTGACGACCCGTTGTTCGAGCAGCTGATTCGCGACGAGCTAAACATGCCGACAGGCAACATCACGGCAAAGGATATGGAGACAATCACAGAGCTTTCGTACCTCGGGGACGAGCTTTCCGACGATGCAAAAATCACGAGCATCAAGGGCATTGAGCTTTGTGTGAACTTAGAACAGCTTGCGCTGGCAGACCACAAAATCAGCGACATCACGCCGTTGCGCAATCTGACCAAGCTGGAGCTGCTTAACCTTGATTTTAACAATCTTTCTGACATCTCCGCGCTGTCCGGCTTGACGAACCTGACGCTTCTGTATCTCGGCGACAACCAAATCAGCGATGTGACACCGCTGGCGGGTCTGCACAACCTGACCCTTCTTGTTGCCTACAGCAACAATATCAGCGACATCACGCCGCTAAGCGGTTTGACTTTGCTCGACAGGCTGGATCTTGATGACAACGACATCAGCGATATCAGCGTGCTGCGTGAGCTGGTCAACCTGAACAGCATTCATCTGCACCATAACAATGTGCAGGACTGGTCACCTGTCGACCATGTGACGGGGTATATCGGCGGCCGCCCGTAAGCTTGCTTTTCTTCATTATATATGCGTAGCCCCTTGCTTTTACAGGCAAGGGGCTTTATAATAGTAAAAAGAATCGCTTTTTTGGAGGGAATCAAATGCAGAAGAAAACATTTTACATCACCACCCCGATTTACTACCCCAGCGACAAGCTGCACATTGGGCATTCCTATACGACCGTGGCGGCGGATTCCATGGCGCGCTACAAGAAGATGCGCGGCTTTGACGTGCAGTTCCTCACAGGCACAGATGAGCACGGCCAGAAAATCGAGCGCCGCGCCAAGGAGCAGAACACCACGCCCAAGGCGTATGTAGACAATATCGTTGACTGGATTAAGGACTTGTGGAAAACCATGGACATCGACTATGATGTCTTCATCCGCACGACGGATGCGCACCACAAGGCCGCTGTCCAGAAGATTTTCAAGCGCCTTTATGACCAGGGCGATATTTACAAGAGCGCCTACGAGGGCAAATACTGCACGCCCTGCGAAACATTCTTCACCGAGCGCCAGCTCGTGGACGGCAAGTGCCCCGACTGCGGCCGCGACGTGGAGACTGTGAAGGAGGAGAGCTATTTCTTCCGCCTTTCGAAATATCAGGACAGACTCACCGAGTACATCGAGTCGCATCCCGAGTTCATTCAGCCGCAGAGCCGCCAGAATGAGATGCTGAACAACTTCCTGAAGCCCGGGCTTGAGGATTTGTGCGTGTCGCGCACGTCGTTCAAGTGGGGCATTCCTGTGGACTTTGACCCCGGGCATGTTGTCTATGTCTGGATTGACGCGCTTTCGAACTACATCACCGCGCTGGGCTACGGCTCGGACGACGATTCTGCCTACCAAAAATACTGGCCTGCCGACGTACACCTTGTCGGCAAGGAGATTGTGCGCTTCCACACGCTGATTTGGCCGATTATGCTGATGGCACTGGATTTGCCGCTGCCGAAGCAGGTCTTCGGGCACGGCTGGCTGGTTATCGACGGCGGCAAGATGAGCAAGTCGAAGGGCAACGTGGTTGACCCGCGCGTGTTGGTAGACAAATACGGTGTGGACGCTGTACGCTATTTTCTGATGCGCGAGGTCGCTTTCGGGCAGGACGGCAACTTCACGCACGAGCTGTTCTTCCACCGCATCAACGCCGATTTGGCGAACGATTTGGGCAACCTGCTCTCGCGCACAGTCGGTATGATTGAGAAATACTTCGGCGGAACGCTGCCCGCAGTGCAGACGCCGCACCCCCTTGACGCGGAAATCACGCAGACAGCAGCGGCAGTCGTTGCGGCCTATGAGGAGAAAATGGAGCAGATGTTCTTCAGCGATGCGCTGTCGGAGGTCTGGAATCTCGTGCGCCGCGCGAACAAGTATATCGACGAGACAGCGCCGTGGGTGCTTGCCAAGGACGAGACAAAGCAGGCAGAGCTGGCCAACGTCCTGTATGTCATGGCAGAGACACTGCGCGTGCTGTCGATTCTGATTAGCCCGTTCATGCCGAACACGCCCGCGGCGATTCACCAACAGCTGAACATGACGGACAACAGCTTGCACACATGGGACAGCGTGCTGACGTTTGGCCTTCTGCCGAAAGAGGTGTCCATCACGAAGGCAGACATCGTCTTCCCGCGTATCGACGTGAAGAAGGAACTGGAGGCCATCGAGGCGGCCGCGCCGGCAGAACCTATTAATAAAGAAGAAACGCCTGCAAAAAAGGAAGAAAAGAAGCCGGAAACGCCGGAATTCATAGGCATTGATGACTTTGCGAAAATCAAAATGCAGACGGGCACTGTGCTGGCCTGCGAACCGGTTGAGGGCTCGGATAAGCTCCTGAAATCGCAAATCAAAATCGGCGCGGAGACAAGGCAGATTGTTTCGGGGATTGCACAGCACTATACGCCGGAGCAAATAGTCGGCAAGAACGTGGTTGTGGTGGTGAACCTCAAGCCCGTGAAGCTGCGCGGCGTGCTGTCCGAGGGCATGATTCTGGCGGCGACGGACGAGACAGGGAAGCTGGCCATTGTCACAACGGATGAGGCGCTGGAGAATGGTGCGTCTGTGAGATAAATTTGAGGTAGGGGCGGGTCGTTGGCACTAATTGATTCGTGAATCAATTAGTGATTAACGACCCGCCCCTATGTATTTGTATTGGTAAATTTCAGAACGGAGGCGCGGCAATGTATTTTGAATCTCATGCGCATTATGACGATAAACGGTTTGACAAGGACAGGGAACAGCTTCTGGGGCAGGATTTGCTTGCGGCGGGGGTGGAAACGGTGATTCACGCCAGCGACACGATCGCCTCAACGCGGCGGGGCATCCAAATGGCGGAGCAGTATGACTATATCTACACCTCCGTCGGCACGCATCCGCACGGCGCGGCGGAGATGACGGATGCCGATTTGGCAGAAATGGAAACGCTGTGCGTGCATCCGAAGGTCGTCGCTGTTGGCGAGATTGGCCTGGACTTTTACTACGACAATTCGCCGCGCGACATCCAGCGGAAGCGGTTTCAGGATCAATTGGAACTGGCCAAACGGGTGCAAAAGCCCGTTATCATCCATTCGCGCGAGGCGGCACAGGAAGTGTTTGACATGCTCGCGGAGAGCGGATTGGGCAAAATGACGGGCGGCGTGATCCATTGCTTCTCCGGCAGCCCGGAAATGGCGCTCGACTACGCAGATATGGGCTTTCTGATAGGTGTCGGGGGCATGATAACCTTCCCGAATGTGCGGCGTTTGGTGGATAGCGTGGCGGCACTGCCCATCGAAAGCATCTTAATTGAGACAGATTCGCCGTATTTGTCACCCGAGCCAAATCGCAAACACCGAAATGATTCACGAAACCTATGCTATATTTGCGAAAAAATTAGTGAAATTAAACAAATGTCGCCCGAGGATGTAGCAAAATACACGAAGGAAAACGCCCGGAAACTCTTTTTGTTGTAATCAGTGCTTGCAAATTTGTTACAAATATGTTAAGATACATAGGAATTATGAAGGATATTGTTACATACAATGTAATAATCTTCATAATTCCTTTATTATTTTTTGTCGAGGCTGGTTTAACCGCCCGGCAAAATGGCAACGATGTTGTTGTAAATATTGGAAGACCGCAACACAATATAAGGAGGATTTACATGTTTAAGAAACAAGTACGCGCCCTGCTCATCGCGGCGGCGGCAGTGATTATCCTGTCTGGAACGGCAAGTGCATACGCAGACCAAAGCATGCGCGTGTTGTTTACAGATGGAAGCAAATCATTGGCCAGCGTCACAACGCAGGCGAAGACGGTTGGAGAGTTCTTGGAAGAGAATGAAATCATCGTCGGCGAGTATGACATTCTTACTCCCGCAGCAGACACACAGGTGGAAAAGCAAATGCGCATTTCCATCGAACGTGCATTTGAGGTAACAGTGAAAATCGGCAACGACGCGCCTGTTCAGGTGCTGACGACGACAATGCCGCTGTATGAATTCGTTTCCGTTTACGCAAAGCGGACCGAAAGCCTGTATGTGTATGACAAGACGAAATGGCACCGCGACGTAACACCGGAGCAGATTATTCTTCTGACGAAAAAGGTTGGCGAGCGCCTTGAGGTGCGGGAGGATATCCCGTTCACAACCATTCATGTGGAAACAACAGCGCTTACAAGAGGCGTTGAACAGGTTGCAGAGGAAGGCAAGGACGGCGTGAAGCTGTTCGTCTACGAAGTTATGAAAGCCAACAATGTTGAGCTTTCGCGCACGCTGGAACTGGAACAAGTGGAAACAATGCCGGTAACAAGAGTCATCATGGTCGGCACAGGCGAGCCTGTTGCACCCACGATGCTTGGCAGAAACGGCACAATGATTCCCGCCTTTGAGCACACATCTGTCCTGACAATGAATGCTTCGGCATACACAGCGGATTACGCCTCCACAGGCAAGCGCCCGGGTGATAAGCTCTTCGGCATTTGCGCAACAGGCATGAGAGCGCAATACGGCGTGGTTGCGGTTGACCCAAAGGTGATTCCGCTGCACACGAAGCTCTACATCGAGGGCTACGGCTTCGCGATTGCGGGCGACACAGGCGGCGCTATCAAGGGGCAGAAAATTGACCTCTTCTTCAACACAAACGCAGAGGTTAAACAGTTCGGCCGCCGAAACATTACCGTATACATCTTGCAGGATCAGAACATGGATTTGGGCTTTGACCCGTTTAAGTAAAAGAATTCGAGGCACACATGGCAGACAGCCGCGTGTGCCTTTTTCGTGCATTGACGCTCCCGCCGCCCTATGCTAGAATGACTATAACGAAATACAGCAAATAACCACACACCAAAACAAGGGGGCATCACAATGGCTACGCGTGCATATTGGCTGGAAACTATGAAACAGATTGTAACACCCGTATTGCAAAACGCCGCCGCGCAAACCCTGCGTGCCAATTTGGCAATCGAATCTGAGGGCACAGACCGCGCGAACTTCTCGCAGTTCGAAATCATCGGACGCACACTGGTCGGCATTGCGCCTTGGCTGGAGAGCGAGGAAAGCGCAGATTGCCTTGCATACGGCGAGCTGGCACGCGCCGCCATCGCCGGGCTGTGCGACGAAACTTCTCCCGATTACGGCAACTTTGGCGCGGCGCACGGCGACCAGCCCATCGTAGACGCCGCCTTTCTGGCGCAGGCCATTCTTCGCGCGCCGAACGCGCTTTGGACACGGCTGGACGACCGCACGAAGGCAAACGTCATCGCCTCGCTCCGCTTGAGCCGCGATTGCCGCGTCTGCTACAACAACTGGCTGCTGTTCGCCGCCATGGTGGAGACGTTCCTTTGCAAAGTCGGCGCACCGTATGACCCCATGCGCATCGACTACGCGCTGCGCTCGCATATGGCGTGGTACAAGGGCGACGGCCTGTACGGCGACGGCCCTGACTTCCATTGGGATTACTACAACAGCTTCGTCATCCATCCCATGCTGGTGGACATCATCGACCTCGTTGCCGAACTGCGCAAGGATTGGGGCGAACTGCGCGAGGACATCCGCAAACGTGCGCGGCGCTATGCCCATGAACAGGAAATGCTCATCGCGCCGGACGGCACATACCCCGCCATCGGCCGCTCCATTGCGTATCGGTTCGGCGCATTCGGCGCGCTGGCACAGGCCGCATTGCTCGGCAACCTGCCGGACGAGGTTCCGCCCGCGCAGGCACGCTGCGCCCTGACCGCCGTGATTCGCCGCGTCATGTCCGCACCGGGCACTTTCACACCGCAAGGATGGCTGACCATCGGCCTCTGCGGCCACCAGCCGCGGCTGGGCGAAACATACATTTCCACGGCCAGCCTGTATCTCTGCACGAAAGTATTCCTTCCTCTTGGCCTGCCTGCCGATTCGGCGTTCTGGGCAGACGAGGATTGCCTGTACAGTGCGCAGAAGGTTTGGAGCGGCATGGATGTGCCGCGCGACCATGCGTTGTATTAAACTTAAACTTCATCTGCATCTCAATGGCCGAAGCTAAACACGAGAGGGGCATTTTGCATGGAACAGAATAAGAACACCGATTGGCAATCATCACTGAGCCTGGGCATTGAGCTTGGCTCCACGCGCATCAAGGCGGTACTGATTGACGAGGACGGCACCACCGTCGCCGTCGGCATACACGAGTGGGAAAACAAGCTCGAAGACGGCATTTGGACATACAGCCTTGCAGACGCGTGGGCAGGCGTGGCGGACAGCTATGCCAAGCTCACGGCGCAGGTGCAGACGGAACATGGCGTGACATTAACGCGCGTGGGCGCGATTGGCATATCCGCCATGATGCACGGGTATCTGGCGTTCGACAAGGACGGCAATCAACTCGCGCCCTTCCGCACATGGCGCAACACTATGACAGAACACGCGGCGGACGAGCTGACGGCCTTGTTCTCGTTCAACATCCCACTGCGGTGGAGCATCGCGCATCTCTATCACTCGATTCTGCAAGACGAGGCGCATGTGCGCGACATTGCGTTCATGACGACGCTGGCGGGCTATATGCACTGGCAGCTGACGGGCGAAAAGGTGCTGGGCGTGGGCGATGCCTCGGGCATGTTCCCGATTGACAGCAACACAGGCGCGGCAGACTATCATGCAGACATGCTGACCGCATTCGACGCGCACATTGCATCCAAACAGCTCCCGTGGACGCTGGAAGATATTTTGCCCAGAGTTCTCAGCGCAGGGCCGGCGGCAGGCGTTCTGTCGGCACAAGGCGCAAGCCTGCTTGACCCGACGGGCAATCTCTGCCCCGGCATACCGCTCTGCCCGCCGGAGGGCGATGCAGGCACGGGCATGGTCGCCACGAACAGCGTCGCCGCACGCACAGGCAACGTCTCCGCCGGCACGTCCGTGTTCGCGATGATTGTCATGGAGCACGCCCTCTCGCGGCTGCACCGCGAGGTTGACATGGTCACCACACCCTGTGGAAAGCCTGTCGCGATGGTACACGCCAACAATTGCACCTCCGACATCAACGCGTGGGTCAGCCTTTTCCATGACATGACGAAGACACTCGGCCTGGACATCGACAAGTCCGCGCTTTTCGAGGCCTTCTTCTCGCAGGCGCTGTCAGGCACGGCAGACGGCGGCGGGCTTCTGGCCTACAACTACTACGCGGGCGAGCCTGTCACGAACGTAGACGGCGGACGGCCGCTCTTCACGCGCCTCCCCGACGCGCCGCTTGACTTCGCCACCTTCGCGCGCACGCATCTGTTCTCTGCCGTGGCGACGTTAAAAGTCGGCTTCGACATCCTCTTCGTGGAGGAAAAGGTCTGCCTCGACAAGCTCCTTGGTCACGGCGGCTTCTTCAAGACAAAGGACGCGGGGCAGCGCATCATGGCCGCCGCCGCAGGCGTGCCTGTTGCTGTCATGGAAACGGCCGATGAGGGCGGCGCATGGGGCATGGCGCTCCTCGCGGACTTCATGCGGCGCACGGTTTCTGCACCCGCAACGAATTCTGCCGTCGCGGCAGAGCCGGAGACGCTGGCGGACTACCTCGCAAACCATATCTTCGCCAAGCAGACAGTCCACACCATCGCTCCTGTGCCGTCTGATGTAGACGGTTTCACGGCGTTTATGGCGCGGTATATGGCGGGGCTGCCCATTGAGCGCGCGGCGATAGAGTGTTTGGTGTAAGCGGGCGTTCCCGAGCAGGAAGTTGATAGACGGATTAAACGGTAACGCTGTTCATGTCGTCATTTTTGCTTGTAATACACCGATTGCAACAGCAAGAGTGATTATGTTTGACAGCAAGCGCAAACAGTATCGAATCGGGTTGGTTGCTGTTGACCAATCAAGGCGCGGGCAACATTTGGGCGAGAAGGTTATGCGGGTGGCCATGGACTATATTGGGGGGGCTTGGCGGCGAAAGTATTTCTTTGACAGCGCAAAAGCAGGTTGCTGGATTTTATAAACGCTTGGGATTTGAACAGTGCGGTGAAGAGGAATCGCTTGCATCCGGATTCGTGCTTGTGCCGATGAGAAAGATTGCGCTTGACTCTGCCTTTGGGGAACAGTATACAATGAGTATCTAGGATTCATTATACAATACCTATCAAAGGTTGAGAGGATGGTTTCAATGGACAAGCTGGTTAAAATCCGCGACGTATCAACCCGCTACGACATTTCAGCCCGCACGCTGCGGTATTACGAGGATATGGGCTTACTTGCCAGCAGCAGAAGCGACGAGTATGCCTACAGAATGTATGATGAGAGCGCGATTCGACGGCTTGAGCAAATCCTTATTTTGCGCAAACTGAACATCAGCATCAAAGACATTCAGCGTATTTTCACAACATCGGGTTCTGATGCGGTTTTAGAAGTGCTTGAGAACAAGGTGCAAAACATAGACGACGAGGTTGCCCTTCTGCACGAGCTGAAAGACATTGTGCTGGATTTCATTCACGAGATTGAGCGCATCAATTTCTCTGACAATACGGAAATCAAGCTCCTTTATGACAAGGCGAAGGACATTGAAGCACAAATCGCCAATGTCGATTATATCGGAAAACCCTCCAACATCCGCCGTCTGCTGGAGGTGACCGAAAAGCTTGACAAAAAAGTGCCGGATGTCATGATTGTGCGGATTCCGAAGTTCAGGGCGGTCACGACGGGCTACGGCGATTTCGGCAGGGTGTTCGGCAGCGGGATTGACAAATGGCAGGAAGAAAACGGCCACTTGCTGCGGGAGATTATTTTCGGCTGCCCCGATTTCCTGATGGGCGGCGGGGCAAACAGCGGAGACAACATGCAATGGATTTGGGCTGTGCAAGATGATGTCAGCGAGGCCGAGACAGCGCCGTTCAAAATTATCGAGTTCGAGGGCGGGCTATATGCCTCCGCTGTCAGCATCGACGGCGATGGCGAAAGCCACGACAAGGTCCATGAAAAAATGCTGCAATGGATAAAAAACACAAATTTCGAGCACGATGCCGAGCGGGATTTCATGGGGCATATGCCTTACCCGCACGACGATATTAAAAAAGGGCTCGGCTACCATCAAATGCAAAAATATGTGCCGATTACATTGAAAGAGGAGACACCGCATGAATAAAGTATCATTTTCCCTCTTGACACGAACACCGTGTCGCACTGTATCCTTGTTTTGAAGGGAAGTGCTGCATGCAATAGAGCTGTATCGAAATTACCTTATGCGGCCTGAAAATGTAGGCTTCAGTACATTTTGCAGGCCGCTAATTCCTATTTCGATACAACTCTAATGGGTCAAATACAAATTGTCAGCACAGTATCAAAAAACCTCGGTATATCCAGACGTATGCTTCGTTATTATGAACAAATCCGCGAAATCCTTAACAATCATGCCGCCGTGAGTATCATTGAGATATTTGAACGCAATATCCGCGAATTGGACGAGCAGGTTACCGCTTTATCCACTGTTAAATTGATTCTTCGTCATCTTGTTGGTGAACTGCAAGAAAAAGCGAATATGCGCCTACAGCTTGATTATTTAGGCGATACCTCCGTTTTTTCCATTGTAGAAAGCATTTCTCTTCCCAAAAACATATTGCAGGGGGAAAACGCAATGGATGACTTAAACACAGCAAATGAACAGCTTGGAAAGCTAACCGACAGGGATATTCGGATGATACCTCTTCCGCCTTCAGCGGTCGCAAGCGCACTTGGCTTTGGGGACAATACCGAAGATACCGCCGATGCCATCATGGGGAAATTCAAAAATGATGTATTGATGGGAATGAACCGCGGCGCAAGCTTCTACGGATTCAACAATCCGGAATTCACACCCGACGGCGAGCTTGTTCAGCACAAATACGAAGTGTGGGCAACGATTCCGGATGATTTACAAGTTCCTGCGTCGCTGATCCGAAAGCACTTTGACGGCGGATTGTATATTGCTTACACCAGCAAGCCCGTCAATTTTGATGACTGGAAGAAAGTGAAAGAATGGCTGGACAATAACGACGAGTTTGAATATGACAACAGCTGGGCATATCGGCAAGATAAGTTAACAGATAAAATGTTCGGCGGTTCCGGCTGGGGATGCCTTGAGGAGCACTTTAATTCATACAACATATATGGGTTAAAAGACAAAAAACATGTCATTACCCATATTGACTTCCTGGTTCCTATACGGGAAAAGCAACGATAGAGCGGACAGCATCCGGCAATCAATCGGAGGGATACTATGAAACGAATCATCACCATACAACACACGCAATCCGTCCACCACACCAACGGAATGACCGGCGGCTGGGGCGATTGGGCTTTATCCGACCTCGGCGCTGCACAAGCCAGCCGAATCGGCGAAAACCTTTCGAAAGAACTCGGCGATGCGAAATACACCATATATTCCTCCGATTTGCTGCGCGCAAGGCAAACAGCGGACATCGTCGGCAAGCATATAGGCATGATGCCAATATACACCGATGCCCTTCGTGAAATCAATTGCGGCGCGGCCAATGGCATCCCGCAACACGAGGCAGACAAGCTCAACACCGGGCCGATGGTCACCATCGACGATGTGCAATTCCCGGGCGCGGAGTCTATGCGGGATGTCGGGAATCGCCTTGCCGAATTTTTGGACGGGATATTGGCAAGCGAGGATGAAAATATCATGATTGTTTCGCACGGCGTTGCCTTGGGTATCTTCCATATTCTATGGCTCGGCCTAGGTGTCGAGGCAGTCAACAAATGCTTGACATGGTGCGGCTCCGGCAGCGTGTCGTTTATGCATGACGCGCCCGAGTTCGGCAAGCGCATGGTTACCCGCCTGGGCGACCAATCCTATTGCCGGTTGTAGGCACGTGCTTTGCGCGTGATACATGGTTCGCCCGTGCGCAAATAGCTCTATATTTCGGCATCCTCAAGCACAACAGTTTCAAACGCTTTCAGCGTTCTATCCTGCATATTGAAATCATAAATTCCCCGATTAATCAACCGAACAGGGAAAAACAAATTTTCCGCGACGGACAGCTTATAGTCGCTTATAAACTCGTCATATGAATAGCCGCTCACCTTTTCAGACAAACAGTTGTAATACGCATCGAGAATCGGCTGCGCCTTGCTTCGGTCGGGCGCTATATGCAAGGCAAGCAGCATGGCCAAGTCCTCTGTACCCAGTCCCATTCGAACCGCTTGCAAGCCCGTAAACAGAATGCCCTTGCTTTCATCCCCAGGGAACAGCAGTTGCCCCGGATGCAAGTCGCCGTGAATGATGGTTATATTTTTGCCTGCATGGAAGCGGCTGTCTATGCGCTTGGGGTATTCGGCTTTCAAATATTCCAGCGCCATTTCATAATATGCCATTTGCTTTTCAGTTATATCGTTTTTGCCTAATGAAACACCGCATGATTCAAAGCCCATCATGCCTTCTTCCGGGATTTTTCCGTTCGCTTCGCTGGCCTTGTATTTCTTGAACGGCTTCTCCATTGCGTCCTTTATCCATGCGAGCATATTTTCCTTTTCCTCAAAATGCCACGGCAAGCCGATTCTGCCAAACGCGCTTCCGTTTTCCCAGCACGCACCGTGCAGACTCGCGACACCGCACGCTATCGCAGGATAGCTCCGTCTTATTTTGCTGCCGTTTTCATTTTCCTCATTAAAGTCATAGCCCCTGAAGTGCGTATCGTCCGTCGATTCAAGCAGCAATGCCTTTTTAGCGTGGTCGATACGATATGCAAAAGGCAGCTCAGAAACATAATCGTTCAGCAGCGCGTACCCGCGGAACTCGTTATCCCTTTTATGGTACACAAGCTCTGTCAGTTTGATTTCATCGCGGGACGCAGAAACAACTATCGGGGTTTTGATATACCCCTCCGCTCTTGACGTTTTCCCCCGCGCAACCGTTACACAACCCATAATGTTATACCGTTGGATGACTGCCTCGGCAATCGCGTCATCGTCGAACCTGAGGGCATTTTCCCGTTTGCTTTCCATCTTCATCACAACGCGGTTCGCAATTCGCTCCGCCTGCACATCGCTCTGCGCCGCCTCATCAAAGACAGCCGCCGGCATCAGAATTCCGTCAATAGTGCAATCAAATATGCGGGCCAGCGCGGGCAGCAAGTATGTGTCGGGCAGCGTGTGCCCGTTTTCCCATTTGCTTACCGCTTGCGGCGAAACCCGCAGCAATTCTGCAAGCTTATCCTGCGTGTAATTCATATTTTTTCGGAACGCCTGTATCGTCGCGCCCACTTTTTTTGTGTCTATCATACACATGCTCCTTTGCCTATCCATTTCAACGTTGATAAGCTTATTGTAAGATGAATTACGCTGTTTGTCCATATCCATAATGCCATATTATTGTAACCGCAGGTTGTGTTTGAACCATTTTTGCGTTCTTGAAAAACCCGCTCCAACTTTCCGGCACATTTTCCGCAAAAAGGGCTTTACAAATCATCCGGTTTACTGTATAATGAATCCTGTTGTACATCAAATTTATAGGGCCGTCGCCAAGCGGTAAGGCAATAGACTCTGACTCTATCATTCGAAGGTTCGAATCCTTCCGGCCTTGTATCATTAAAATGAATCCGAAATCTCATCTTTTTAGAGGGGCGTTCGGGTTTGTTTTTGTATTTGCGCAAAACAGGGAGGGTGGCACAATGTTTGATATTCTCGGCGGCAACCGCTTTGTTTCTGCCATGCCAATTGAAAAGGGCTGGTCGGCGGACAAAAAATACTGTGTCACCCAAGCCGACGGAGAACGGTACTTGCTTCGCATCTCTCCGATAGCGCAATACGAATCCCGCAAGGCATTATTCGGATTGATGAAAAACGTCGCGGCGCTCGACATCCCCATGTGCCGTCCCATCGAGTTCGGCACATGCGCGGACGGGTTTTATTCGCTTCAAACATGGATTGACGGTGAGGATTTGGACGCGGCTTTGCCCTTGCTAACCGATACAGAGCAATATGTCTTAGGCCTCCGGTCCGGCGAAATTTTGCGGACAATACACACCATTCTCGCGCCGGACACACAGGAGGAATGGGCAGCCCATTTCAATCGCAAAACAACCACGAAAATCCAAAAATACCACGAGTGCGGGCTCCGTTTTGACGGCGATGAATACATCCTTGATTATATCGAAAACAATCGCAGTCTTCTGGAAAACCGCCCGCAATGCTTTCAACACGGCGACTATCATGTCGGCAATATGATGCTGGAGCGCGGCGAACTCAACATCATTGACTTTGACCGCTACGATTTCGGCGACCCGTGGGAAGAGTTTAACCGCCTTGTCTGGAGCGCGGCAGTCAGCCCGCATTTTGCCACAGGGCAACTTCGCGGCTATTTCGGCGGCGAACCGCCGCTTGCCTTTTTTAAGCTGCTTGCCTTCTATATTGCAAGCAATACGCTGTCGTCGATCTATTGGGCAATCCCATTCGGGCAGGCTGAAATCGATGTCCTGATGCAGCAATCGCAGGACGTTCTTCGTTGGTTCGACAATATGAAGAATCCTGTGCCGACATGGTACTGCAAGGATTTTTACATTCAATACGTGGATGGTATACCGTTCAAGCTAAAGGAGCCGTTTGATTTTTCATTCCTCGAAAAATACGGGCGCGTGTTTAAGGTTTTTGACAATCAGGACTCCGGCAATATTTGCTTCGGCATCACAGACGGCAGAGATAAACATTTTGTCACATTCGCGGGCGCACCGACAGCACGCGCCGGTATCAGCGCGGAAAGCGCCATCGCCAACATACAGCGCACGGCCTCGATTTACAAGGACTTAGCGCATCCGACGCTCATCAAGTACATCGGCAGCGAGGAAATCGGCGGCGGCTTCGCCATGATTTTCGACTGGCTTGATGCCGAATGCCCGCATCCGATGTACCCCGCGTCACGCAAAAAGTTTATGCAGCTGCCGATGGCGAAACGGGCTAGGGTATTCGAGGATATTCTGGAATTCCACATCCAAGTGGCCGCAAAGGACTATGTTGCCATTGACTTCTACAGCGGAAGCATCCTGTACGATTTCGAGCGCGGGAAAACAATCGTTTGCGACATTGATTTTTACGCCAAAACACCGTATATCAATCAGATGGGGCGATTATGGGGCAGTTCGCGGTTCATGTCGCCGGAGGAGTTTACGCTCGGCGCGGCGATTGATGAAATCACGAATGTCTACGGCATGGGCGCAACGGCGTTCGCACTGTTTGCCGACAGCGACCGCACGCCGGAGGCATGGCCGTTGTCCGAACCGCTGTATGCCGTTGTCAAGCGCGCGGTGAACGACGACCGCGGCCTTCGCCAGCAGTCCATTCAACAGTTGCTGGATGAATGGCGGGCGGTATACACGATGTAGCATTGCCTGAGAGACCACGCTTTTCACGGGCGCGTGGTCTCTTTTTGTATCATAATATTGCATCACGCAATGTGCCGTAAAAAATATTTCAAAATTTCTGTAACGAAATCTCATTTACGCCGTCTAACCTATGGAAACACCGCACAGAGGAATCACAAAAGAAAGGAGGCGATGATACAGTGAACACAGGTGCAAGCCATGCCGCAGACAGCGACATCGAGCTGCTCTACAATACATACTACATGCAGGTGTATTCCTTCGTGATGGCGCAGGCCAAGAGCCGTGACCTGTCGGAGGAGCTGACGCAGAAGACATTCCTTCGCGCGATGACGACGGCAAAGCCGTTTGAGGGCAGGGCAGGCAAGGCACACAACACAGCGGCGAATGCTTCGGCCTCTGCGGCGCAAGCATCAGGGCAGGCACCGGAGCGGGCATCGGAGCTGACATGGCTCTGCGCGATTGCGAAGAACCTGCTCACGGACGAATGGCGGAGACAGGCGCGCATACAGCCGTCTGCCGCGGAGGAAGCGGCAGACGGCAATGTCGAGCAGGCGCTCGTGGATGAAGACTCCGCGTTCCGGGTGCATCAGGCATTGCATAGCTTGGAAGAGCCGTACAAGGAAGTGTTCCAGCTCCGCGTGTTCGGCGAGCTGCCGTTCCNGAAGATTGGCCTGTTGTTCGGCAAGACAGAGAACTGGGCGCGTGTCACATATCATCGCGCCCGACTGCGGATACAAGAAAGGATGGGAGANCAATGANCAATGAACAAGCAANCNGNAATCCNATGAAATATGATTGCGNAATGGTAAAGGATTTATTGCCGCTGTACCATGACGGCGTGTGCAGCGCGGCCAGCGGCAAAATTGTGGAAACGCACGTGCTGGAATGCGCGGACTGCCGCAAGGAGCTTCTGCAACTGAAGGACGACGTTGTGGACCTGCGCCTGCAACAGGAGCGGCAGGACGTTGTCGCGCAGCACGCCACGCATGTGAAAAAGGACGTGCGGCGAAAATCGGTGACGATTGGCGCGGTGATGTCCGCCATTTTCGCTTTGCCGATTCTGGTGTGCCTGATTGTCAACCTTGCCACGAGCCATGCGCTGGACTGGTTCTTCATCGTGCTGACATCGCTGTCTGTGGTGGCCTCGGTGACGATTGTGCCGATACTGGCGCCGCGCAGAAAGTTTCTGTGGACGGCCGGTGGCTTTGTGACGAGCCTGCATTTGCTGCTGATGACGGTCTGCCTATACGTAAACGGCGACTGGTTCTGGCTGGTGTCTATGTCGGTGCTGTTTGGGCTGACGCTGTTCGGCCTGCCTTTCCTGCTGTTCCAAATCCCAAAAACACGCGCAGGGCGGCACAAGGGCCTGCTGGTGATGCTGGTGAACACGGGAATGCTGTATCTTTTGCTTTTTGTGATTGGCGGGTACGCCGCAGGGCGGTATGTGGATGCGGCGACGTACTGGCGGTGCGCGATGCTGATTCCGCTGGTTTGTCTGCCGCTGCCTTGGGCACTGTTCGGCGTGTTCCGCTATCTGCCCATGACAAAGCGCGGCAAGACAGGCATGTGCCTGATTCTGTGCGGCGCGTTCACGGCGGTGTGCAACGACTTGATTCAGACCATTGTCGATGGCGGCGCATCCTTCTTCTTCCGCTTGCGGAATGTGGACTTCATGCACTGGACGCTTGAGAATGTGAACGACAATGTGAATCTCATCATCTGCGCGGCCTGCATCGTGCTGGGGCTGTTCTTCCTGCTGATACAAGGCAAGAGAAAGCCCGCCGTTGACCCGCAGAGGGCAGACTACAAATAGAAATGTACATCGATTTCAGGAGGCTTTATGAATAAAAAGTTTTTGACTAAAGAAGAAAGTGAATTGTTTAACCATATTCTCATTCCAGTATGCGGCCTCATTTTAACATGCCTCATAGCCTGGAGCGCGTACAGCGAGTCAATTACTGCCAACCAAACACTCAAAATGTCCGAGCTTGCACAGCCTATCGCCTATACGGTTACCTTCCAAGATATCGGAACAAAATACCATATACAAGAGGAGGATGGCCGCGAAACAACAGTGCCTGCATGGGATCCGGTTGTTGCCATCACAAATGGCGCCTTAAAGACCCTGACTGCCATGAGCTATGACGGCGAAAACCTCTACTTTATTACAACCTTTGAAAACACACCGATTCAGAAGGATTACACCATTACAATCAAAGCGCTGTTCAGCGGAGAGCTGCTTGTTGCCAATCGCACGCTGTATGACTACCTCTTCCTATACATAGAACCCGTGGAAGGCGCGCCGACGCTGGACTTGGTCTGTGCCGAGATTGATTTAGACAACGGCGCGATTCTTCGGACATATAGGCTCCAAAAGTTCAATCTGCTGGAACTGGAATCGAATCCGAACCTTGACACCGCCAGAAGGCACATGCTGGAAGCCTATCAAAAGCTGTTTTCCATGATGGCAGACATACAGGCGCTGACGAATTTGTCGCAGTAGACTGCTTTACCGATTTTGTTTTTAACAGAACAGCGCGAGCGGGTTGTACACAACCCGCTCGCGCTGTTCTGTTATTCTATTGAGTATCTTTATGCTTTCGCATCATTCGCAATGTTCCCAAAATCCAATAGCCCAGCAGAAGTAAACACGCGACGCAAAACACCAGCATACCATAACTCAACATGTGTAGGTCTCCCGCATGGCTATGGTTGTATAGCCAAAGGAGCGTTGACACCACATGCAAACCAAACGCTACGCCTACCAGCCTGAGAACACGCCGATACCGCGCGATTCTTGACTTGTTATCAGAGAAAAGGTCGGGCAGCTCGCCATCGCTGTCGTTGACAGGCAAAAAGTATTGGTTGCCCGTGTAATACGTTCCGTCCACGAGCCGCCAGCCCGCATCGGCAAAAAACGTCTTGTATTCTTCGTGCTCCGCGGGGCTTTTGAACATTCGGTAGTCCACGCGATAGTTGAGCGCCTGCGGCGGCGCTTGGCCGAAGTGGTAGAAGCCCCATATCGTGTACTTTTTGAGCAGATAGCCCTTGCGCGCCATGCTGTTCAAATATCTTTCCTCGGCCTCTATATCAATAAATATCTTAAACTTCCGCATTCTGCCCGCCTCCTATCCCGCATTGGTTGGACACTGCAAGCATATGCCGCAGCCTTTCAGCCTCCAGCGACAAGACCACCTTGCCCTCCGCCGTTGTTTGGTAGACCTTTCGCCGTTTATCCTCCGTCGGAATGGCGCATATGAGCTTTTGCTTCAACAGGTTTTCAATCGCGCCGTACATTGTGCCGGCCGCGATGCGAACCTTGCCGCCGCTCAGCGCCTCCACCTGCTGCATCACGACATACCCATGCCCGGCGTCCAGCAGGGCCAGCAATATATAGTATGTCGTTTCCGTCAGGGGTAGAAATTTCGTTAGATTCATTTTGGATTCCTCCTTGTTCAGTTTATATGTACAGTTCATTTGTATATTTATTATGTATAGTTTAACTGTATATTGTGATTTTGTCAACACCTTTTTATGAATGCAAAAAAGCAGCGCACGGATTCTTCCGCACGCTGCCTTTGTATCTGCTTCAAATAAAGGCGTTGCCGCCCAGACTTGGCTTGGCCTTATTTCGAGCCTGCCATCTGTCTTTCCTGCGCCTCAATCATCTTCTTGACCATGTAACCGCCAACGTAACCATTCTGTGCAGATGTGAGGTCACCATTGTAACCCTGCTTCAACGGCACGCCGATCTCGCTTGCCACCTCATACTTAAACTTGTTCAGCGCCTCGCGCGCTTCCGGTACACCCTTTGTCACTGTATTGTTCGACATTGTTTTTTCCTCCTATATCAATAAGTTTTTGTATGCCAATTGTTCACGCAAATATGTTGCATGTCTTGACGCTACAATACCTATTATGCCGTGCGGCGGTTTTTTTATGAGAGGAAAATTTTGTTGCAATTTACGATGATTGCAGATTCTACGTGCGGCATCAATATAAAGCAAAAATTGTTAAGCTGTCTTCGTTACAATTTGCTATAATATCCTTGTAGCCGCTGCATATATAAAACGGGAGGGAGCGCATTGAGCAATTTCTCTAAAATCAAAGAAGCGCTTGCATTCATCGACAACCATTTAGACAACCCCATCAGCTTTGAATCCATCGCGAAACAATTTCATTTTTCACCATATTACTTTCATCGCATGTTCTCTGTCATCGTCGGCAAAACGATTGCCGTTTATGTCCGCGACCGGCGGTTGCTTCGCGCTTGTATGCAACTAATTTCAACCGACAAGACCGTTCTTTCGATTGGCTTGGACTGCGGCTTTTCTTCGGCACAATCCTTTTCACGAGCCTTTCGAACCGCATATGGCTTGTCGCCCCGTGAATATCGAAAGCAGGGACTCGCGCCGAGCGTTGAAACAGTCGATGAAATGATTATGAAATTCACAAACAGACTAAGGGGAGGAATTTACTTGAATCCTACGATTATGAAGCGGGGTGCGCTCATCATAGCCGGCGTTTCCGGCGACGGAAACCAGACAGGCGAAGTGTGGAGTGCCTTCGAAAAGCTCAGCGGCGAAAACCCGCTGACGAATAAACTATCCGACAACGGCTACGAAATCAGGATTTACAATGGCGACGTGTGCACAGTACACGTCGGGGTCGCCGTGTCCAGCAAACAAACCGACCCGGCATATTCCCTCTACGAATTACCTGCCTCCCAATACGCCTCTTTCGATGTGTATGTTGCCAATGGCTATGACAGCGAAAACAGCGCCATGGATGAATGGCTCGCATCAAACAGCGAGGGATATTCCGAGAAATTGCTTGGCAGTACACATTTCTGTGTTGAATATTATGACGAACGCTTCAATGGCAGCGAAGCGGGGTCTATCGTTGAGATCTGGATACCCATAGAACAGAAATAGCGTATTACTCTTTCATAAAAAAGTGGATGCCTCGCAATAGACTTGTATTGAAATTAAAACTCAGCGGCCTAAAAATGCGCTAACCCCCCGCATTTATTAGGCCGCAAAAGGTAATTTCGATACAAGTCTAGTATAAGGCATCCACTTTTTCATTCTTGAACAGCAATACCGCCGCGCGTAGGGCAAGGGCTCTGCTCTTGCCGCCTTATCATCACAGCAACCTATCCCCGAACCTGCCCATTTCCATACACAATATACTTATACGATGTCAGCTCCTTCAACCCCATCGGCCCGCGCGCGTGCAATTTCTGCGTGCTGATGCCGATTTCCGCGCCGAGGCCGAACTCACTGCCGTCCGTGAACCGCGTGGACGCGTTGACATACACCGCCGCGCTGTCCACCTCCTGCAAAAATGCCTGCGCGTTGGCGTAGCTTTCTGTCAGGATAGCCTCGGAATGCCCTGTGGAATACTTGTCGATATGCGCGACGGCCGCGTCAAGGCCATCCACAATGCCAATGCCGATAATGAAATCAAGATATTCTTCGTACCACTCATCGCCATCGGGCACATAGGTAATGTCCGCGCACATATCCGCCGCCGCACGGTCACCGCGCACCTCTACATCCGCCGCGCGCAGTGCCTCGACAAGCACAGGCAGGTATGCCGGGGCGATTGCTCTGTGAATCAAAACCCTCTCGCAGGCGTTGCACACGCCCGGCCGCTGTGTCTTCGCGTTGAGGATAATCGCCGTGGCGTTCGCCAAATCCGCCGATTCGTCCACGAAGATGTGGCAATTGCCCGTTCCTGTCTCGATGACAGGCACACGGCTGTTCTCAACCACGGCCTTAATCAGCCCGCCGCCGCCGCGCGGGATGAGCACGTCGAGGTAGTCTGTCAAATTCATCAGCGCGTTCGCGCTTTCCCGCGAGGTATCCTCGATAAGCTGGATAAAATCCGGCGTGAGGCCGTTCGCGGCCAGCGCATTGCGGCACGCATTCACGATGGAGGTGTTCGTCAGAATCGCCTCTTTGCCGCCGCGCAGAATCACGCTGTTCCCTGCCTTGAAGCACAGGCCGAACGCGTCCGCCGTGACATTCGGGCGCGATTCGTATATAATGCCGATGACGCCGAGCGGCACGCGCTTCTTCCCCACGGAGAGGCCGCTTTGGAGCGTCTTCATCTCCGTGACCTCGTTCACGGGGTCGTCCAGTGTCGCCACATTGCGCATGTCGCGCGCCATAGACGCGATGCGCGCCTCGGTGAGCGTCAGCCGGTCGATGAACGCGGCGTTTTTGCCGTCGTTCGCGGCGTTGGCCACATCGGGTGCGTTCGCCGCGAGCAGCTCAGCTGTGTTCGCCTCCAGCGCGTCCGCCACGATGTGCAGAATGCGGTTCTTTTCGTTCGTTGAAAGCTTCGCCGCCTGCCGCGCCGCCGTCTTCGCGCGCTTACCCATTTCTGTGAGATTGTTTGTCATCACGATTCCTCCTATATGTGTTCAAATGAATTTAAACTTTTATCCGTCCATACCCCGTCCAGCGCGATGTCATACGCATCATGCAGCACTGTATCTGCCAACTGTTCTTCAAAACCAATGCCGATGCAGGTGAATACCTCCCGCCACTGCGGATTCGCCTCCCGCACACGGCACAGATACCGGTCATAGAACCCCTTGCCGTATCCCACGCGAAAGCCGTCCCGCCCGAACACAAGCCCCGGCGCGAGCATCAGCACTTTCTCTGCCCCGCTTGGGAAGACCGCCTCGCCGTTCACAGGCTCGGGCACGCCGTATGCGTTCTCCGCCAGCTCGTCAAAGCTCGTCAGCACCACAAACTCCATCGCGCCGTTTGCGCCCGTGACAGGCACCGCCACGTGCTTGCCGCGCGCCAGCGCGTCCTCAATGATGCCGCGCGTCTCCGCCTCGCTGCCGAAGCTGAGGAAGGCATACAGCCAGTCCGCCTCGGCATATATCGCTGACGACATCACTGCGCGGCTGATTGCCGCGCTCTTCGCCGCGCGGGCTTCTATCGGAATGGCGTTGCGGATGGCTTTATATTGTTTGCGGATGGCTTGTTTGGTCATTTTCTTCCCTCATTCCTTTTTTGCGTATGAACAAACCTCTTTCACCGCGAAATCAGAATGCCCTTCATGCCCGTTGTTTCATTATGCACTTCATACACGATATCTTTTTCTTCCTCTGAACAGCCTATTAGTATTTTAGGAAACACCGCACAGAGGAAAAAGGAATTGCTAAAACCGTCTTGACGACTCGGAAAAAACGCCAAAGTACGGCGTTTCTTTCCAATCATCAAGACAACGCCATTCCTTTTCTTGAATTATACGGTGTTTCCTTTGATTTCCGAATCCCTTTTCCAGAGGTCAACGATGCACATGATGGCATCTGCCTGTCGGCTCGGCTCGCTTCCGACCCATACATCTATGCCGCCGCCGTCCATGGATGCCGTGTTCTGCAAATAACCGTAGTCAACCCTATATATGAAGTCCGAATACTTGGGATGCGTCGTTCCTTTTGGCCTGTCGATGATGATTTCCGACCGGCTGACCAGCTCGTCTATCGCCTGCCAAAACGCTTCGTCAATCCTATTCATATGCATCCTCCTTTTCCCCTTGTATCAACTGGTACCGCTCGAGAACCAGCTCCGCATTCGTACCAATATCCTTTGTTCCGTCCAGACGGAGGACGGGGCAGGGCAATTCTGCCGCCCATTCCTCGTGCTGCACCATGCACATATTCGGTCGTATATCCCTGTCATACGAACGGGCGCACGCGGCATAATCTCGATACACCCCGCTCGCCTCGTACATATCGCCCCCCGGAAGAACCCTGCCGCCCCAACGGTCAATAGACCGCTGGCGAATCCGCTCGGCACAGATTTCTGCGGGCGCGGTCATGAACACCGCCAGCACAAACATGTCTTCAAAAGCCTTCCGAATGCTCCACATAGAGCCCGACATCACAAAGCGGGGCTGCTTTTGTAACCTCCGACAGCAGGTGTTCTGTCCGTTCCTCCCTGCTACGAAAAACGGTGTATGGGATATCCGTGTCCCAACGCCAATGGTAGTCATCGAGATCAAAATGGGGAAGTCCCAGCCGCGCAGCTATTTCCTTGCCCAACGTTGTGTCGCCCACGCCCATCGCACCAAACAAAATGATTCCTTTCGGCCTGTTGTTACCATATAATTGATTAAACCGTTCGTTGGCCGACATGGTAAACG
>JGI994J12354_10001115_pt1 | contig 27162 bp, 17 predicted proteins | sample IntmicLarv3ML3BL_FD_12354 | JGI IMG/M metagenome (IMG submission 12354)
TGGCAAGGCGGAATTTTTATGGAAGGAGTGTACTTTTGCGGTACTCGACTGGAATAAAAATGCTTTCCAACGCCGCCAGAGGGCAAAAAGACCGTTGTGTTAACAGGCCCTCATACGTACCCAGGTAACCTCATGCTTGTTGACGGACAAATGCATGGCAAAACTGCCGGCAATGGCGCAGAATTTTTCCAGAATGGCAAAGTCCGTTTCCCCGGCAAACTTGATGGTGCAAAAAAAATTGTCGCATTCCCCCCGCTCCAGCCACCGTTCAATCATGCCATACAGCCTTTCCGGGTAGCAGGCCACATCGCAAAACAGCCACGAAACCCTGCCCGCTATGGCCGGGTCAAGGCCAAAGGCACTGCCCGCGCAATATTCCACCTGGGGCATCCGGGCAATGGCCGGGGCGAGCGGGGCCTTGTCCACGCTGAATACCCGCGCCCCAAGGCTTGCCAGAACCCAGGTCCACCCGCCGGGCGAACTGCCAAGGTCAAGGCAGAGATCGCCCCGGCCCGGCATTGTGCCCAGGCGGGTCAAGCCTTCCCACAGCTTCAGATACGCCCTGTTTGGCGGCACAACCCTGTTTTCGTCAAAAAGGGCGGCCCCATGCGGAAAGGGGCTTTGGCAGGCGGCAGAGGCCAGCAGGGTATATTTGTCCCACATGGTCCACGAACCCAATGGGGCTGCGGGCGCAGGCGTGCCGAAAACATGCGGCTTTGCCGAAACATGGGGCAGGGCCTCCTGTATCAGCTTGCCCCGGCCCGACTCTTCCGTGGGAAAATAGGCCCAGTTCCGCTGAAGGGCCTTCAGGGCGGCAGCCCCCTGTTTTATGGAGGGAACAGGGTGAAAACGCGGTTCAAACCAGGTGTTTTCCGCCCACACCAGGGGTGTTGCAAGCCCTTTCACCCCAAAGAGCCTGCCGCGCTGAAAAAGCAGATGCCCGCCCTGCCGGGCTATTTCTTCGGCAAGCTGTTCCGTATATCCGGGCGGGGCAAGGTAGGCAGAGTCTATTTGCATGATTATCCGTTCAGGGGTATGGAGGTTCATTCAATTGGCATTTCCGGGTGAACGCCTCAATATAGAGACAGGACCTTGCCCTTGGCAAGCCTCTCGTTTTGACCTTTTTTATGCAGTGGTTATTGAGTTGGAGGGCTTTTGCCGCCAAGGTATGTAGCCTGACGCCGTATCACGGCAAAAGACCCCAACACCCACAAACAGGACTCCCATGCTCTCCAAAGGCCCCCACATATCCATAGAAGCCGAATCGCTGGTGCCGCGCATTTTGCGCATCAACGAGGCTGATTTCGCCGAATGGCCCGATGCTGTCAAGTCGGCCACCATTTCCATTGCCGAAGAACTGTTCCTGGCCATGTACAACCCCTATATTCCGGTTGATGTGGTCAAGAAAAGCGTGCACGACCACTTTGAACTGTTCCGCAGGGGCCTTGCCCACCACTATGCCACTTCCATAAGCGAGGGCATAACCATGTTCTGGAGCGCCCACGAGGGCGACGAGGAATTCCGCAAGGAGGCGGTGGCCCGGCTTCTGGCTGTGGTGCCGGAAGAGGTGCTTGACACCAGCCGCCATGCGCGCATTGTCAATGCCACGGACGCCACAGACCTGCGCCTTGAACTGCCCCTTTTCGTGACGACCCCGCGAACCCCCGAAGAGGTGGCGAAAATAATGCGCCTCGCCAATGAAATGCAGTTTGCCATCATTCCGCGCGGGGGAGGCAGCGGCCTTACTGGCGGGGCCATTCCGGCGCGCAAGCGCTCTGTGGTCATGGCCCTCACCAAAATGACCCGCATCAGCGAGGTGGACAGGGAAAACCAGAGTATTACCGCCGACGCCGGGGCCCTGACCATCCACGTTATCAATGCGGCAAAGGAACAGGGCTTTTTCTTTTCCGTAGACCCGGCCTCAAAATCGGCCTCGTCCATTGGCGGCAATGTGGCGGAAAACGCGGGCGGCCCGCTCTGCTTTGAATACGGCACCACCATAGACAACCTGCTCTCGTGGCGCATGGTTTCGCCCGAGGGCGATATTCTGGCTGTAGAGCGCAAGGACCACCCCCGCCACAAAATTGTGCCAGAGGAAGAGGCTGTTTTTCTTGTGCGCTCGCAGGAAGGGGAACTGATCAGGGAAATCAGGCTCAAGGGCACGGAAATACGCAAGCCCGGCCTTGGCAAGGATGTGACCAACAAGGCCCTTGGCGGCCTGCCGGGCATGCAGAAGGAAGGCACGGACGGCATCATTACCGACGCCACCTTCATTGTGCACAGGCCCCTTTCCCTGTTCCGTGTGATGGTGCTGGAATTTTTCGGCCGCAGCATGGAAAACAGCATGCTGGTCATCAACGATATTGTGGCCCTGCGCGACACCATTCGCGTGACCGGCGACCTTGTCAAGATAACCGCCCTTGAGGAATTCAACGCCAAATATGTGCAGGCCATTGCCTACAGGCGCAAATCGTCCACCTACGAGGGCGACCCCATTTCCGTGCTCATACTGCAACTGGAAAGTGATGATGAGGGGGCCCTGGACAATTCCGTGCGCCACATCAAGGGCATTTGCGACCACTATGACGGGGTGGACGGCTTTGTGGCCAGGGACGCTGCCGAAGCGGAACTTTTCTGGGAAGACCGGCACCGCCTGTCTGCCATTGCCCGCCGCACCTCGGGCTTCAAGATAAACGAAGACGTGGTGCTGCCCCTGCGGGCGGTTCCCGAATATTCGCGCTTCCTTGAGGGCATCAACCTTGAATACATGGGCCGCGCCTTCCGCTGGGCGCTCAAGCAGGCGGGAAACCTTAAAGGGCTGACCGAAGATCCGCGCCTTGTGGAAGAGCTTGCCTATGCGGCCCGCATAATCAGCCGGGAAATTTCTTCCACGGAGCTTTCGGATCAGGAACTGCACCTTCACGCTGCCATGGTTTTTCGCGCCCTGGCCGTAGAATTCCCCGACCTTGCCGAAACCCTTGACCGCCTGAAATCGCGCATGATGGAATCGTGCATCATTGTGGCCAGCCACATGCACGCGGGCGACGGCAACTGGCATGTGAACATTCCGGTCAACTCCAACGACCCGATAATGCTGAAAAATGCCGAAACCGTGGCCCATCTGGTCATGACAAAGGCCCAGGAACTTGGGGGCGAGATTACGGGCGAGCACGGCATTGGCGTGACCAAGGTGGCCTTTCTTGCCGAGGAAAAGCTCAATGCCTTTGCCGAATACAAGCAGGAAGTGGACCCGCGCAACATTGTGAACCCGGCCAAGCTCACCCGCCGCACCATGCCTGTTGCGCCCTTCACCTTTTCCTTTAACCGGCTTATTGAAGACATCCGGCAAAGCGGCCTTGAAAACAAGGAAAGGCTCATCGCCCTTCTGGCCGACGTGCAAATTTGCACCCGCTGCGGCAAGTGCAAGCAGGTCTGCCCCATGCACTACCCCGAAGCCTCGTTCCAGTACCAGCCGCGCAACAAAAACATGGTGCTCGGCGCGCTCATTGAAGCCATTTACTATACCCAGGTGAACACGGGCGCGCCCGACCCGTCCCTTCTGGACGAACTGCGCGTTATTACCGAATACTGCACAGGATGCGGAAAATGCGCCTCGGTCTGCCCGGTGAAAATCGCCTCGGGCGATGTGGCCCTTGCCCTGCGCGGCTACCTTGAAGACGAGCACGCGGGCGGCCACCCCATCAAGACCAGAGCCCTGAACTATATTGCCGAAAACCCGGCCCATCGCGTGCCCCTGGCCGGGAAATTCGCCTCCATCGGGCAGGGCGTGCAGAACAGACTTCTTGGGGGCATACCCCAGGGCCTGAAAAAACGCTTTGCCAACCCGCTCTTTTCCGGGCCTGGGCCAAAGCCGGGCTACATGAACATTTACGAATCCCTGGCCCTGCACAAGGGCACCCTCTTTGTGCCCGAAAGCGGGGCCAGGGGCACAGCCCTCTATTTTCCCGGCTGCGGGGGCGGCGTATTTTTCCGCAACATCAGCCTTGCCGGGGTGGCCCTGCTGTTAAAGGCGGGCTATGCCGTGCTTCTGCCCGAAAAGCACCTGTGCTGCGGCTACCCCCTGCTGGCCGCTGGCGAGCATGAGGCCTTTGCCGTCAACCAGGACAGAAACATCACCCATTTGCGCCTGCTGACCGCACGATCCGCCGGGCTTGGCTACCCGGTGGACAGGGTGCTCACGGCCTGCGGTTCCTGCCGCGACGGCATGGAACGGCACTTCATAGGCAAGGTTTTGCGCCTCGAAGGGAAAGAGGATGTGCCCATTGACGATGCCTGCCGCTTCCTGATGGAGATGTACGGCCAAAGCCTTGCCCACCTGCCCGAAGCAGGCCCCCTTTCCCTTGTCTACCACACCCCCTGCCATGCCGAAATTCCGGGGGTGAAAAAGACTGTTTCCGGCAGGCTTTTTGCCGCTGCCCTGGCCGAAACCTCCGGGGCCAGGGTCATTGTCAGCCCCGGCTGCTGCGGGGAATCGGGCCTTGGGGCCATGACCTCGCCCGGCATTTACAATGCCCTGCGCGCCAAAAAGGAACAGGGGCTCACCCAGGATTTGGCAAGGGCCGGAAACGGGGCCGAGGTGCTGGTAAGCTGCCCCTCGTGCAAAATGGGTATTACGCGCATTCTGCTGAACCGGGGCGAAAAGCGGCGGGTGTTGCATGTGCTGGAATTTCTGGCTGAACAGGCTATCGGCAAAAAAACGCGACGCCGCAGCCAGAAGCTCATTGCCTCCACCCCGGCCATTGACGGGGTGCGCCATGTTGCCATGGACAGGTTGCCGAGCGTGCAGCTCACCCGGCAGGATGTGAAGGAAGACGCCGAAGAGTGAGTTGCGGCAGCCCTGGCGCGGCTTTGAATGGCCTTGCCACAAGAAAACATCCGCTCCCGTGACTGGGCTGGAAGGGTTTTGTTGCCAAAAAAGGCAAAGAAAAAAAGCGAAAAAAGGCAGGAAAACAGTCGAACCGGGAACCGTTCAGGAAGACGGGCAGTGGCTGCGCAAAAACTCTTCCACAATCCGCACAAAGGCGGGCAGACCGGCGTGAACGCCCTCGGGCAGGGCCAGCCGGTCGGCGCATTCCGGGCCGGAGCCCACAGGCTGCGCGGCCAGTCTGTTCATCATTCGCGCCAGTTCGGCCTCGTCTGCCGGGTTTTCAATAATATTTTCAGGCGGCAGGAAAAAACTCGAACCATTGCAGCGGGAACTGGCTACCGGCAAACCCGAGGCCAGGGCCTCAAGCACGGCATTGGAGCAGGCATCGTAAAAGCTGGGCAGAATGAAGGCATCAAGGGCGCGGTAAAAAAGCGGCATTTCCGAAACCCGGCCCGCGAAAAAAACCCGGTTGTCAAGGCCAAGACTCTGGGCTAGCCGGGTGTAGGACGAGCTATCCCTTCCCCCCGCAACAGCAAGGCAGACGCGCCTGTCTGTTGCCATCAGGGCGCGAATAAGCGGCCCCACCCCTTTCAGGGCGAAATTGCTGGTGGCAAGGCCGATGACCACCGGGTCTTCGGCCTGCGCCTGCCCATCAGGGCTGAAGGCCCGGCGCGGCAGGCCGAAACCCTTGCGCGCCTCGTCCTGTTCCTGCGGGGTGGCGGGAGAAAAGCGCGAACAGTCCGGCAGGTTATAGACTATTTTCACATCTTCGGGGCCAAGGGTCGGTTCGGAGGCCAGAATGAGGTCGCGCACAAAGTGGGAAACCGCCACAATGGTGCAGCCCGAGGTGTACTGCCGGTGTTCCAGCCAGCGCGTCAGGGTGCTGGCCGGGTTGAGCCTGCGGGACATCCGCTTGGCAAGGCGGGAAAGCCCTTCGGGGTAGGCGTTTTCCGAATGGCGCCAGAACTGGGGCAAAGGCCCGCCGCCCACGCGCATGATGTCCTGATGCAGAGTTTTGCCAAGGGAAATGGCGCAGTCGTAGTGGCCCCTTTTCCGCAGTTTTTCCACACCGAAGGCAAAGGCGGCCATTTTCAGGGCGCGCGGCCCTGCCGGCCGCCCTGTGGTGAGCACCCGCACCCCTTCCGGGGCTTCCGCCTCCTGCCGGGCGCAGAGAAAGTCCACCCCATGCCCGCTTGCGGCAAGGGCTTCCGCAAGCCGGTAGCCGAACTGCTCCACCCCGCCATAGCGGGAAAAGAGCGGTAACATGATGGCTATTTTTGACATTCTCTCCCCTTTCCAGCCTCTGAAACCATTGCCCCTGCCTTTGCCTCATTCTGGAGCACTCTCCCCGAATTGGGGGCAGGGGGGATGATGCCCCTTGCGGGGAGGTCTGGAAGGGCAGCGCCCCTCCAGAAAAAATAGTCTACCTGGCCCCGGCGGGAAACAGCACGACCCCGATGGTTTTGAGAAGAATCTTGAGTTCCAGCAGGGGCGACAGGTTCTTGATATAATAGAGGTCGTATTCCAGCTTGTAGCGGCTGTCTTCCAGGGAGGCCCCGTAAGGGTAGCACACCTGCGCCCACCCGGTGATACCCGGCTTTACGGTGTGCCGCACATTATAATAGGGCAGTTTCTGTTCCAGTTCGCGCACAAAGTCCTGCCGTTCCGGGCGGGGGCCGATAAGGCTCATTTCCCCCCGCAGCACATTGAACAGTTGCGGCAATTCGTCAATGCGGGTTTTGCGTATGAACCTGCCCACCCGTGTGATGCGCGGGTCATTTTTTTCCGCCCACACGGCCTTGCCGCATTCGGCATCCTGCCGCATGGAGCGGATTTTGTACACGGTAAATTCCTTCCCCCCAAGGCCCACGCGCTTTTGCGAATAGAGCGCAGCACCCCTGGATTCAAGGCGCACCAGCAGGGCGGTAACGAGCAGCACCGGAAGGGTGAGGGTGAGGAGCGCGAGGGAGAAAATGACATCCGTGGCCCGTTTCAGACGAACCATGGAGTTGTTCACATTGAGGTCAAAGCCGTCTTCAAGCAGCAGCCATTCGTCTTCGATGAGGTCAACAGGAATGCGGGATGCAAGCCGCTCGTACAGGCTGCGCATGTCGTCCACCTTCAGCCCGTGCAGTCTGGCGTCAAAAAGCTGGCGGGCCAGATCGGCATCCAGAAAAAAGGTATCGAGAATAACCACCCGCGAGGCCCGGTTCCGTACCACCACCGCGAGAACCTCGGAAACGTCGCCAAGGCAGGGGCCAGCGGTGGCCTCGTCAGCCCCCGGCTCGCCCGTGTAGCCCAGTATTTCCACCGAGGGGCCGTACTCGTTCAGCACCTTGCGGGCGCGCTCGGCCAGGGCGGCCCCCAGAAAGACCACCCGCTCGCTTCTCGGCACCCAGGCCCGGGAAAGGGGAAAATAGAGCAGCCGCCAGCCCAGGGTCAGGGCCAGGGTGACGAGCATTTGCACCACGAACATGAGCCGGGGAAACCGCCAGTGCTCAAAGGTGTAAAAGATGAAGCCCGCGCCGATAATTCCTATAACCACAGCCACCACCACCCTGATGAGGCTGTCGCGCAGTTCCTCGCGCCCCACGGCGTAGCAGTCCAGCATGTAGAAGGAGAGGAAAAAGGTGAGGAGCGTGAAGGTGGAAGCCCCTGTATAGTCTGCAAAAATGTCCAGATACGGCGGAAGCATGAGCCACGAGCTGAAAGCCAGGGCCGCGAGAATGCAGGCCATGTCAAGGGAGCGCAACAGGTAGCGTTTTGTTGATGTCACTGGTTTTTCTCCGAAAAAAATAACAGAAAACCGGAAATTCCCTTACTCAAGGCGGTCGGCGATGTTCCCGGCTATACTCTCCGCATCAAACTCTTCCTCAACAATACGCCGCCCGGCCCGGCCAAATTCCGCGCACAGTTCCGGGTCGCGCAGCAGGCGTTCCATGGCCCCTGCCAGAGAGGCCGCATCGCGCACAGGCACAAGAAAGCCGTTCACCCCGTCCCGCACAACCTCGCGCGAGCCGGGGGCGTCTGCCGCCACCACGGCACGCCCGGAGCTCATGGCCTCCATGAGCGAGCAGGGCACGCCTTCGCGCCAGGAGGGCAGCACCACGGCCCAGGCCCCGGCAAGGTAGGGCCGCACATCGGCGGTTGCCCCAAGGTAGGTCACCGCGTTGCCCCAGCGGGAAAAACGCTGGGCCGCAAAGGCCCCCGGGCCGTGTTCCTCTGGCCCGAGCACGACAAATTCCACCTCCGGGAAGGCAGGGCGCAAGAGGGCGGCAGCCTGGCAAAATTCTTCAATACCCTTGGCCTCAAGCAGCCTGCCCACCAGCAAAAAGCGCCGGAACTGGCCCGAAGGCAGGGGCTGTACGGCAAATTTACAGAGATCCACGCCCGTGCCGGGGATGCAGTCAACCCTGATGCCGCGTGGAATTATCGATAACCCTTCAAAAAGCTCCCGATCATCCCGATTCTGAAAATACAGATGCCCGGAAAGGGAAAAAGCCAGCCTGTACAGCCCCCTTGCCAGCCACATCAACATTTTTTTCAGACGCGACCCGCCCTCGAACATATAGCCAAGCCCGGTGATCATCAGGTGCCTGTGCGTCCGCGCAGGGCAGCGGGCCAGGGCCGAGGCCATGCTGCCGTAGATAACGGGCTTGATGGTGGAGGCAAAGAGCCTGTCCGGCCTTTGCTTCCTGAAAAATCTGTACAGGTCGATCAGGGTGGCAAGGTCGCGCACAGGGTTCAGGCCCTTGCGGTCAAGGCGGTAGTGGGCCATGCGCGCCCCGGCTGCCGCAAGGACAGCCTCGTGAGCCTCTTCGGCGGAAGCCCCCGTACCCTCCGGCCCGGTTGAAGCAGAATCAGGGAGGCAGGCCGCGTGATCAGCGGGAAGGGCGGCCCCGGCCTGTTCCGGAAAGGGAACCAGCACCGTGACCCTGTGGCCCCGGCCTGTCAGTTTCCTGATCAGGGGCACCCAGAAATTGCTGACAGCCCGCGCCTGATTGCCGAGGATGACAATGTTCATTGCAGACCGCTTACACTTCCAGGCTGTGACGGAACTCCGCGAGGCTGTCGATGCCGTGGCGGGCCATGGCCCGTGGCAGGTCGGCAACAACGGTGAAGGCCGTGTCCGGCTTCAGCAGGTTTCCGGTGCCGATTTGCACGGCATGGGCGCCCACAAGGATGAATTCGAGCAGATCTTCGGCTGTCAGTATGCCGCCGACGCCAATTACGGGAATGGACACGGCGTTTGCCACCTCCCACACGCAGCGCAGGGCCACGGGCTTTATGGCCGGGCCGGAAAGGCCGCCAATGACCGTGGAGAGGAAGGGCTTGCGACGGGCAATATCCACAGCCATGCCGCGCAGGGTGTTGATGAGGGAAAGGCAGGTCGCCCCGCCCTCTTCACAGGCTTTGGCAACGGGCACTATGTCGGTCACATTGGGGGAGAGCTTGACAATAACGGGCATGGAACCAGAGGCCCCCATCACGGCTTTGGTCACCTCGCGGGCCATTTTCGGATTCTGCCCGAAGGCCACCCCTCCCTCCTTCACGTTGGGGCAGGAAATGTTCACTTCCAGGGCGGCAATGCCCTGCTCTGCGGAAAGAATGCGGGCAAGCTCGGCAAATTCGCCCGTGCTGGTGCCATACAGGTTCGCGATTACCGGCACGCCATATTTTTGCAGGCGCGGCAACTTGTCTTTCAGAAAGGTCTGCACCCCGCAGTTTTGCAGGCCAATGGCGTTCAGCATGCCGCAGGGCGTTTCGGCAATGCGGGGCATGGCATTGCCCTCCCGCGGCAGAAGCGAAAGCCCCTTGACAATGATGCCGCCTAGGGCGGACAATTCGCCAAAGGGCGCGAATTCAAGGCCGTAGCCAAAGGTGCCCGAGGCGGTGAGCACCGGGTTTTTCAGAAAAAGCTCGCGTCCGTTCCCTTGCAGGTCAACGCCAAGGGGGTATTTGCGAGCGCTTTTTTCCGTTGGTGAAGAGGCTGAATGCGGCATTATACTTCCTTCTCCATGTCGTATGAAACAGTACGCCTACAGCACGACCCTGTCAGCCCAGAAATTCGGCCCGCAGGAACAGGTCTGCACATAGCGCGGCTCTTCCCCTGCATTGTCGCGGGTTTTGACCACGCAGCCAAGGCAGGCCCCTATACCGCAGGCCATCTTGCTTTCCATGCAGAGATGCGCCCGGATGGCGTACTTTTCCGCCAGCCCCTGCACGGTGCGCAAAAAGGGCAAGGGCCCGCAGGCCAGGACAAGCCCCTTTCCGGTGCCGTTTTTTTCCGATTCGGCTGAACCGGCTGCGTGCTGGGCCACATGCTCTTCCATAAGGGCTATAAACCGTTGCAAATCTTCTGGCCTCTGTTCGTGGAAGGAATCAACCATGATCTTTTCGTTCAGACTGTGCACGGGGTAACATTCCAGGGGCATTCTGTGCCCGAAGAGCATGGAAATGTTCCAGGCCGCTGGGTGGCTTTCCACATAGCCCACAAAGGGAGCAATGCCTATGCCGCCCGCCAGCAGCAGAGTGGGGGCCTCGGGCGCGACAGCAAGGGCATTGCCAAGGGGCCCCCACAGGTCCAGAGGGTCGCCGGGCTTCAAGGTCGCAAGGGAGGCTGTTACCCGGCCCACCACCTGAAAGAACAGCACCAGGTTGTCCGGCGTAACGCGGCAGAGGGAAAAGGGGCGGCCCCACAGGGCATCGGGAAGGCCGCCGGGTTTGCGAACCATGACGAACTGGCCCGGCTTCCACTCTTTCCAGAGGGGGGGCACAAGGCGCAGGGCGAAAAAGGAAATATCGTTTCCCGTGCTTCCGAAGGGTACAAGGTCGATAACCGTGGTGCGGGCCACAAGGGGTGCCGGGGCGCTGCCCGGGGCCGGGGAGGGAAGAGATTGGGGTATCATAAGCGTATCTGCGAAACTTGTGTAAAAAGATTTCTGCCGCAGTACTCCCTGCCATGCCCCGGAACAGGTGCGGGCCAGCCGGGCAGGCTCAGGGCAGGGCATTTGCCCCTCGGGGCTTTTTGCTGTATGCAGCTTGCGTTCGCAATTTACGCTATTCCCCCGCGCTCTACAATACGGGCGGACAGGGCAAAATAAATAAATGTTTCACCCGGCCCCAAAAGGCAGAGAACCCGCCCCTTTTCACGGGCAGGACATTCTGCCCCCAAGGCCGCCTGCCACACGGCAAGCGAGGTTCTCTCATGACGCACCCAGGACGCGGAAAAACCGGCAGTCGTTCCCCTGCAAGCGGCAAAGGGCCACAGGGCCGAAAATCCACTGACCGCAAACCCTCAGACGGCAAGCCCACGGCAGGGAAACCCGCTGGCGGGAAATCCGCTGGCGGGAAATCCGCTGGCGGCAAGCCCGCGGCAAGGAAACCCGCTGGCCTGAAAAAAATGCCTGCGAGCAGCAAACCCGAAGGACGCACTCCTTCAAGGCTGGCCGAAACACCTTCCCGCGCCTTGCCCGAAGCCCTTCCGGCCGCAGGGGCAGGGCCGCTCCTTCGCCCGGAAATTTTGAGTCCGGCAGGGAACATGGCTTCGGCCCTTGCGGCCTTTGCCGCAGGCGCCGACGCGGTGTACCTTGGCCTCAAGCACTTTTCCGCCCGCATGCAGGCGGAAAACTTTTCCATCGCGGAATTGGCAAAGCTCTGCGGGCTGGCGAAAGAAGAGGGCAAAAAGGTGTATATCGCCCTGAACACCCTGATAAAACCCGGGGACATCGGCGCGGCCATGCGTCTCATCCGGCGGCTGGAGCTTGGGGTGAACCCCGATGCCCTCATTGTGCAGGATTTGGGAATACTCGAGCTTGCCAGGGCCGCCGATTTTTCGGGCGGCATCTTCCTTTCCACCCTTGCCAACCTCACCCACCCGAACACCCTGCCCGTGGCCCGCGCCCTGGGTGCGGACAGGGTCATTCTGCCGCGCGAACTTTCCATTGACGAAATCCGCGCCATGGACGAAGCCCGGCCCCAGGGCCTCGGCTTTGAGGTCTTTGTACACGGTGCCCTGTGCTACTGTGTTTCCGGGCGGTGCTGGTGGTCGAGCTACATGGGCGGGAAAAGCGGGCTACGCGGAAGATGCGTTCAACCCTGCCGCCGCCTGTACACCCAAAAAGGGCGCGAGGGCCGCTTTTTTTCCTGCCTTGACCTCTCTCTGGGTGCCTATACCCGCAGCCTGCTCTCCATTCCCGGCGTACAGTCGTGGAAAATCGAGGGCCGCAAAAAGGGGCCGCACTATGTGTACCATGTGACACGGGCCTACACCCTGCTCCGCGATTTTCCCGACAGCAAGGAAGCGCGGGCCGAGGCGGAATCTCTTCTCGCCCTTTCCCTGGGCAGGCCCGGCACCACAGCCCTGTTCCTGCCCCGGAAAAGCGAAAGCCCGAACGCGGCCCCGGCCCACAGGCCCAAAGACGCCCAAACCTCCTCCGGCCTGCTTCTTGGCCGGGTGGTCAGGGACGAAAAAGGCGGGTTTTCGGTTACGCCCGGCACAGCCCTTCTTCCCAAAGACCTCTTGCGGGTGGGCTATGAGGACGAACCCTGGCACGCCACCCTGCCCGTGGCCAGCTACGCGCCCGAAGGCAGGGCCCATACCCTGAAAATGCCCCCGCGAAAAGTGCCCAAACCCGGTACGCCGGTCTTTCTCATTGACAGAAAGTCGCCCGACATTCAGCGAGCTGTTTCGGCCAGCGAGAAACGCCTTGCCCGGCAACGAGTGAAAAACACTGAAGATGACAACACCCTTGCCATGAAGGTGCCCTCCTTTGCCCGCATGGCAAAGGCCGAACTCGGCCTTGAGCGGCCCGCCCGCCTGCATGTGACCGTGCGCGGTTCCCTGCCCAGGGGGCGCGAGGCAAAGGCGCAGATTTCTCCCGGCAATGTGCAGGGCCTGTGGCTTTCGCCCCGCGCCGTGCGGGAAATTTCCCAAACCCTGTTCGGCCGCATTTCCTGGTGGCTGCCGCCTGTTATCTGGCCGGATGAAGAAGCCTTGTGGACCCGGCTGATCCATTCCGCCCTGGCGCGGGGGGCAAGGCATTTTGTGTGCAACGAACCGTGGCAGAGAAGTTTTTTTGCGGCTGGCGACCGCCGCCCCGGCAAATCACGGGCCTCGCAGGCAGAAAGAGGGGAGGCGGAACAGGCCGGGAAAACCGCCCCCGGGCAGCGCGGGCAGGCTGCGGGCCGCTACGGGTTGCCCCCCCTTGAGCGCGGCCTCTCCCTTACTGCCGGCCCCTTTTGCAATACAGCCAATGCCGCAGCCCTGTATGTGCTGGCCCACATGGGCTACTCTGCCGCTGTGGTCTGCCCGGAACTGGGCGAGGCCGGGTTTCTTTCCCTGCCTAGGCAAAGCCCCCTGCCCCTCGGGGCGGTGGTGGGGGGCTACTGGCCCATGGGCATTACGCGTAACTCCGCAAAGCCACTGAAAACACAGGAAACTTTCGCCAGCCCCAAGGGAGAGGAATTCTGGTTCCGGCAATACGGGGAAAACCTGTGGCTGTACCCGGCATGGCCCCTTGACCTTTCGGCCCAGATTCCCGCTCTGGAAAAGGCCGGATATTCTCTGTTTGTCACTCTGGAAGATTACCCGCCGAAAACAGCGACACAGGCAAGGCGTCCCGGCGAATTCAACTGGAATGTAGACCTCTTGTAGCCCAGGTCCTCCCTGCCAGCACGTTCCACGCATTGCGGAAGTGCTACAAATTTTCTATGCTTTAATACTTCACTCCACTATAAAATTGCTGTATGGGATTAAGTAGTTCGTTGAATAAAAGAAACCGTCCGACAATGGCACTGGCGCTGACGGGCGTATGTTGCGGATCAGAAACCCTTTCTGTCACCCATTTTTTGATCTATAATTAAGGAGATTCCGATGGCAAAGAAAATGAAAACCATGGATGGCAACACTGCTGCCGCCTATGTCGCCTATGCCTTGAGCGACACGGCTGCCATATATCCTATTACCCCTTCTTCTGTAATGGGCGAAGTTGCAGACGATTGGGCTGCGGAAGGAAAGAAGAATATTTTTGATCAGATTGTGCAGATTCGCGAACTTCAATCTGAAGCCGGCGCTGCTGGCGCGGTACACGGTTCCCTTGCCGCTGGTTCGCTGACCTCCACCTTTACGGCCTCGCAGGGCCTCTTGCTGATGATTCCGAACATGTACAAAATATCCGGCGAGCTTCTGCCCGGCGTTTTTCATGTTTCGGCCCGTGCCATTGCCGCCAACGCCCTCAGCATTTTCGGCGACCATCAGGACGTGATGGCTGCCCGCCAGACAGGCTTTGCCTTCCTGGCTTCCTCTTCGGTGCAGGAAGCCCTGGACATGGCCCTGGTGGCGCATCTTTCCGCCATTGAATCAAGCCTTCCCTTCTGTCATTTCTTTGATGGCTTCAGAACCTCGCACGAGGTTTCCAAAATCGACGTCATGAGCTACGAAGACATCGCGAAAATGGTCAACTTCGACAAGATCGCGGAATTCCGCGCCAATGCCATGCACCCGGAACACCCGGATCAGCGCGGCACGGCCCAGAACCCGGACATCTACTTCCAGGGCCGCGAAGCCGTGAACCCCTATTACGACGCTTTGCCCGGCATTGTCACGCAGCAGATGAAAAAGCTCGCCAACCTTACGGGCCGCCAATACAAGCCCTTTGACTATGTTGGCTGCCCCAATGCCAAGCGCGTGATCATCGCCATGGGTTCCGGCTGCGAAACCATGGAAGAAATGGTCAACTACCTGCACGAAAAGGGCGAGGAAGTGGGCCTTGTGAAGGTTCGTCTGTACCGTCCCTTCTCTGCCGAACACCTGCTTTCGGTCATTCCCTCCACTGCGGAAACCATTACCGTGCTTGACCGCACCAAGGAACCCGGCAGCCTTGGCGAGCCCCTGTACCTTGACGTAAGCGCCGCCTTCATGGAAAACGGCTTTGCGCCCACCATTCTGGCTGGCCGCTACGGCATCGGTTCCAAAGACTTCACCCCGGCAAGCGCCAAGGCCGTGTTTGACAACATGCGCTCCATCAAGCCCAAAAACCATTTCACCGTGGGCATTGACGACGACGTCACCTTCCTCTCCCTGCCCCTGGAAGAAGAAATCAACACCGTGCCCGAAGGCACCGTGCAGTGCATGTTCTTTGGCCTTGGGGCCGACGGCACCGTTGGCGCGAACAAGCAGGCCATCAAGATTATCGGCGACAACACCGACATGTTCGCCCAGGGCTACTTTGCCTATGACTCCAAGAAATCGGGCGGCTTCACCGTTTCCCACCTGCGTTTCGGCAAAAAGCCCATCACCGCCACCTACCTTGTGAAACAGGCCGACTATGTTGCCTGCCACAAGGCTTCCTATGTGCATCAGTATGATGTGCTTGAATCCATCAAGGAAGGCGGGGTGTTCGTGCTGAACTCCGACTGGTCTGTGAAAGACATGGAAAAGGAACTGCCTGCTTCCATGCGCCGCACCATTGCCAGAAAAAAACTGAAATTCTACAATGTGGACGCTGTGAAGGTGGCTACGGACGTGGGCCTTGGCGGGCGCATCAACATGATCATGCAGACCGCCTTCTTCCGCCTTGCCAATGTTCTGCCCTTTGAGCAGGCCGTTGATCTGCTGAAGGACTCCATCAAGAAAACCTACGGCAACAAGGGCGACAAGGTCGTCAACATGAACATTTCCGCCGTGGACAAGGCCATTAACGCCGTGAAGGAAATTACCGTGCCCGCTTCCTGGGCCGAGGCGAAAGACGGAGCCGCCTGCTGCACCTCTGCCGCCAAGGGCGGCGACTGCTGTTGCAGCAGCGACCCGGCCTACATCACCGAATTTGTCCGTCCGGTGCTGGCCCAGCAGGGCGACAAACTGCCTGTTTCCGCCCTTCCCGCCAACGGCATCGTGCCCCTTGGCACCTCTGCCTTTGAAAAACGCGGTGTTGCCATTGACATTCCCGTGTGGCAGCCCGAACACTGCATTCAGTGCAACCAGTGCGCCTTTGTCTGCCCCCATGCGGCCATTCGCCCCCTTCTCGCAACAGCGGAAGAACTGGAAGGCGCGCCCGAAGCCTTTGTCACCCTTGAAGCCAAGGGCAAGGAACTTAAAGGCCTGCAATACCGCATCCAGGTGTACGCCGAAGACTGTCTTGGCTGCGGCTCTTGCGCCGCCACCTGCCCTGGCAAGGAAAAGGCCCTCATAATGCAGCCCCTTGCTCCCCAGATGGCTTCCCAGGTTGCCAACCTCGCCTTTGCCGACGCCAACATCGAAATCAAGGACAACCTGCTCAGCCGCGCCACCCTCAAGGGTTCGCAGTTTGTTCAGCCCCTGCTTGAATTCTCCGGCGCCTGCGCCGGTTGCGGCGAAACCCCGTACGTCAAGCTCATTACCCAGCTTTACGGCGAGCGCATGGTTATTGCCAACGCCACGGGCTGCTCCTCCATTTGGGGCGGTTCCGCGCCCACCTGCCCGTACACCACCAACAAAGACGGCTTTGGCCCGGCCTGGGGCAACTCCCTCTTTGAAGATGCGGCGGAATTCGGCTATGGCATCAACCTTGGCTACTCGCAGAGGCGTTTAAAGCTCGTGGACGTGATCGCAAAGGCCATGGAAGGCGAGCTGCCCGCCCCCTTGCGTCAGGCCATGCAAAACTGGCTGGACAACAGGGAAAGCGGCGACCTTTCCCGCAAATATGGCGACGAGATCATGGATCTGCTCGATCAGGACGCTGCGGACGCCAACCAGGCCCTGTACGAACTTGTGGACCATGCCGGCATGCTCACCAAAAAATCCATCTGGGTTTTCGGCGGCGACGGCTGGGCCTATGACATCGGCTTTGGCGGCCTTGACCATGTGCTGGCCTCTGGCGAAGACATCAACGTGCTGGTCATGGATACGGAAGTGTATTCCAACACCGGCGGCCAGGCTTCCAAGGCCACGCCCATCGGCTCCATTGCGAAGTTTGCCGCTTCCGGCAAGAAAGTCGGCAAAAAGGACCTCGGCCGCATTGCCATGACCTACGGCTATGTGTATGTAGCCAGCGTTTCCATGGGCGCGAACAAAAACCAGCTTATCAAGGCCCTGCAGGAAGCCGAAGCCTACAAGGGCCCCTCCCTTGTCATCGCTTACGCGCCCTGCATCAACCAGGGCATTCGCAAGGGCATGGGCGCCTGCATGGAAGAAGCCAAGCTGGCAGTGGATACGGGCTACTGGCCCCTGTACCGCTTCAACCCGGACCTGACCAAGGAAGGCAAAAACCCGCTCATCCTCGAATCCAAGGCCCCTGACGGCAAGTTGCAGGCATTCCTTTCCGGCGAAAACCGTTACGCCCTGCTGGAAAAGGTGAACCCGGAAGAATCGAAGAAGTTGCGTGCGCTGATCGAAGAACAGTACATCAACCGCTACAACTACCTGAAACAGCTTGCCGCCATTCCCGGCGAGGCCCTGTTCCCGGACTTCAAGGCCGAATAACACCCGAAACCACCCGCCGGAGCCGTGTGCGTACAAGCGCGCGGCCCCGGCGCAGTGCTCCAACCATGGGCCGCTTCTCGTCAACGAGGGGCGGCCCTTGTTGACAAGGGCCCTTGGGGATTTCAGCAATGGCGAGAGGTGGGTTATTGTGAATCAGGAGGTGTGTACACCTTGTCATCAGCCTCTTTTTCCTATAGATAAAAAAGAGTAACCATGCCAAAGGGCAGGGTACGCTTTCCCCCTGTTTTTCGGATAAAAATACTCTGAATTAGTGTCTCCGGCCCGGAATACTCTGTATCATTTCTCACCGCCTGTTCAGGAGGTTTTCAGTATGCGAAGCCGTATTACCGCCGCAATTCTCGGTATCTCCATTCTGCTCGGCTCTGTGGCCCATGCTGCGGAAGCTCAGAAGCTCATTCTTTACACTTCCATGAAAGAATCCCTCATCGGCGCGCTCACCGGGGGGTTCAACAAGATTCACCCTGATATCAAGGTGGACTACCAGTCAGCCGGTGCTGGCAAACTGATGGCCAAACTCGCTGCCGAACGGGAAAGCGGCAAAATTCTGGCCGATGTTCTCTGGACAAGCGAGGTGCCCGACTTCTACAACATGAAGAAGGAAGGTCTTCTTGAGCAATACAAGTCTCCTGCCTTTGCCGAAGTGCTGAACCCCTTTGTCGATTACGACGGGCATTTCACGGCCATTCGCCTTGGCACCCTTGGCATTGCTTACAACACCAAGCAAATTAAGGCGGCTCCCGCCCAGTGGGCCGACCTCACCAAGCCCGAATACAACGGGGCCTTCGGCATAGCCAACCCGGCCCTTTCCGGTACGGCCTACATGAGTATCGCCCTGTTGCAGAAGCAGTTCGGCTGGGAATTTTTTGAAGCGCTGAAGAAGAACAAGGCTCGCATGGGCAAGGGTTCCGGTCAGGTTATTGACGATACCGCCTCTGGCGAGCTGGTTGCCAGCCTTGCTGTGGACTACATCACCAACGACAAGATCGGCAAGGGCGCCAACCTCGCTCTGGCATACCCCCCGGAAATTCTCATGGCCCCGAGCCCGGTCGCCATTATCAAGAACACCCCGAACCTTGAGGCAGCGAAAAAGTTTGTGGACTTCCTCCTTTCCAAGGAAGCGCAGACCATTATCGCCGAAGAGGGAACCCTGCCCGTGCGCACGGACGTGGAAATTCCCGCCAAATTCAAGCTGCCGAACCCTGCCGAGGCGCTTGAGCGTTCCATCAAGATCGACTACCCCGAAATGATGGCCAGCAAGGAAGCCACAATCAAAAAGTTCACCGACATCATGCAGGGCAAATAAATACAGCACCTTGCACGGGGCAGGTTCGTGCCTGCCCCGTCTGTTTCACCTGCGGGAGCGCGGATGGCGACGATTCAGCTTGAAGGTATAGCCAAAAGCTATGAAAAAAACCCTGTTCTCGGCAATCTTTCCCTGTCCATAGAGCATGGAGAGTGCTTTACCCTGCTTGGCCCCTCGGGCTGCGGGAAAACCGTATTGCTCAGGCTCATAGCCGGTTTTGAAACCCCGGACAGGGGCAGTATACGCATTGGCGACACTGTGGTGGCCGATGCGGCAGACGGCCGAAGCATTTCGCCCGACAGCCGCGGCCTTGGCGTGGTGTTTCAGGATTATGCCGTTTGGCCGCACATGACGGTTTTTGACAACGTGGCCTACCCCCTGAAGCTGGCAAAACGACCGCAGAAGGAAATTGCCGAGCGAACCATGCGCACCATCGGGCTTGTGAACATGGTCGGCCTTGAAAAACGCCTTCCCTCGGAACTTTCCGGCGGGCAGCAGCAGCGCGTGGCCCTGGCCCGTGCCCTTGTTGCCAACCCCTCGCTCATGCTTCTTGACGAACCCCTTTCAAACCTCGATGCCAACCTGCGCGAAGAAATGCGCTTTGAAATTAAGGAATTGCAGCACAAGCTCGACATTACCGTGCTCTATGTCACCCATGACCAGGAAATCGCCCTGGCCATTTCCGACCGCATGGCCATCATGGACGCCAGGGGGAACATACGTCAGGTGGGCAGCCCCTGGGACATTTTTGAAAACCCGGCCGACCCCTTTGTGTTCGGCTTCATGGGGGTGGCAAACTTTGTTCCGGTGCGGCGCGAGGGCGAACAGTTTTTTGTGGGCACAGGCACGCAGCAGATGCCCTGGGAAAAGCCCGTTGGCGAGGCCAATGACTGGGTGGCGGGCTTTCGCCCCTCTGATGTGCGCATTGTTCCCTGCAACTCCGACAGGCTGCCCACACCCGGCGGGCCTGCCCTTCTCGGCACAGTGAAGCGGGCCAGCTTTCTCGGTTCCATGATGGACTACCTTGTGGAAATTGACGGGGCCAGTCTGCGCACCAGCATAGAAACCCACCTTGCCCTGACCCGTGGCCTCATGTTCAGGGAGGGCGACCCCTGCGCCATTTCCTTCCGCAGCCTGCACTGGTTTGACGCCCGAAGCCTGTCGGAGGTGAGCGCATAATGCCCTCCATCAAGCAGAAAAGCAGCTTCGGCACGGCCAGCGTCATTCTCTTTCTCTCCATTGCTGTTCTTGTGGTGGTGGTGGCTGTTCCTGTACTGCTGATATTTTTCAACGCCTTCTGGGCACACGGGCAGTTCAACCTCGCTGACGTGGTCAAGGTTTTGAGCGAGCCGGATACCTACCAGGCCCTTGTCAATTCGCTGATCATCGCTTCCGGAACCACGGTGGGCAGTACGATTGTGGGCACCTTTTTCGCATGGCTGGTTACCCGTACGGATCTGCCCTACAAGCGGTTCATGAAATCCATGTTCCTCGTGCCCTTCATGCTGCCCTCCTTTATCGGCGCCCTTGCATGGAAAATGCTGCTCTCGCCGAGGGCCGGGTACATCAATACCTTTTTCGCGGACTGCTTCGGCCTTGACGGCCCCCTTTTCAATATCTACAGCTTTACGGGCATCATTGCGGTGGAGGTCATGTACCTCTTTCCCTTTGTCTTCATCCAGGTGTGCGGCGCGCTGGAGCGCATGGACCCCACCCTTGAGGAATCGGCCCGCATTTCAGGCGCAGGGCTCTTTACCATCACCCGCAAAATAACCATTCCCCTGGTGCTGCCGAGCATTCTTTCGGGCGCTTTGCTCATCATGCTCTACTCCATGGCCCACTTCGGCACAGTGGCGGTTCTGGGCATTGAAAACGGCATCTTCAACATTCCAACCCTCATTTACGAGCGCATTCACCAGAGCGCGGGCAGCTTTGATTCCATACGCACAGGCACCGTGCTTGCCACTGTGCTGGTGGTTTCCGCAGCCTTCATCATATGGTTGCAGGGCAAGGTGCTGGGCAGGGGCCGCTACCAGATTATCGCGGGCAAGAGTTTCCGCCCCATGGAACTGAAACTGCGCGCCCTGCGCATGCCGCTCTTTTTCTTCTGTCTGGCCTACATCGGCTTTACCATAGTGCTGCCCACAGCGGTCATTTTCCTTGTGGGCGGGCTGAAAACCTATGGCCTGCCCTTTACCCTTGAAAACCTCTCCCTTGCCAACTACAAATTCATTCTTTTCGACTATCAGGTAACCAAAGACGCCATATGGAACAGTGTGACCCTCGGCCTTTCCGCCGCGCTCATCACCATGTTCGCGGGGGTCATGATTTCTTATGTCATTGTCAAGATGAAGGTGCGCGGCAAGGGCATTCTGGAATTCCTCGGCATGCTGCCCTTCTCAGTGCCCGGCTCGGTCATCGCCCTTGGCGTTATCCTTGCCTGGAGCGGCAAATACGGGGTCAACCTGTACAACACCGTCTGGATCATTCTGGTGGCCTACATTGCCCGCTACATGGCCTTTTCGCTCCGGGCCAACTCCGCCGCCCTCGAACAGGTGCACGATTCGCTGGTTGAGGCGGCCCGCGCCTGCGGGGCGAGCATGTGGCAATCGCTCAAGGATATTGTACTGCCCCTTGTGCGGCCCGGCATGCTGGCGGCCTTTTTCCTCATCTTCCTGCCTTCCCTGCGTGAACTTACCGTTTCCATCATGCTCTATGCGCCCACCACGCGCACCATAGGGGTTGCCATCTACACCCTGAATGAAGACGGAGAAACCGTTGTTTCCGCCGCCCTGGCCGGTATCGCCCTTATTCTCATCATCACGGGCCAGACCCTGATCAACCGTTTCACGCAGAAAGCGACCGCGAAGTAGGAGTGGGCCATGTCGTACATACGCCTTGTCAACGTAACCAAACGATTCGGCTCTGTTACTGCGGTCAACAACCTGAACCTTGAAATAGGCAGGGGCGAATGCTTTTCCATGCTCGGCCCCTCGGGCTGCGGAAAAACCACCACCCTGCGCATGGTGGCCGGGTTTGAAGACTTGAGCGAGGGCGAGGTGCATGTGGGGGAAAGGCTGCTTTCCTGCCCCCGGAAAAACTATTACCTGCCCCCGGAAAAGCGCGATTTCGGCATGGTATTTCAGGCTTTTGCCGTGTGGCCCCACCTTTCGGTCTATGAAAACGTGGCCTTTCCGCTGCGTGTGCGAAAACTGCCCGCAACGGAAATTGAAAGGCGCGCCACCGAGGCCCTGCGCTCCACCAACCTGTTGCATGCGGCCAAGAGCAGCCCGGAAGACCTTTCCGGCGGCGGCAAGCAGCGGGTGGCCCTGGCCCGCGCCCTTGCCATCAACCCGGATGTGATGCTGCTTGACGAGCCCCTTTCAAGCCTGGACCCGCACCTGCGGGAAGAGATGCGCTTTGAAATAAAAGACCTGCAACGCCAGTACGGGTTTTCCATCATCTATGTCACCCATGATCAGGCCGAGGCCATGGCCCTTTCCGACCGCATTCTGGTCATGAAACTGGGCGAGGTACAGCAGATAGACACGCCCCTCAATGTCTACAACAACCCGGCCAACAAATTTGTTTTCAGCTTCATCGGCCTTTCCAACTTCACCGATCTGGCGCGGCAGGGCGAGCGTGTATACGTGCGCGAAGGCTCCCCCCTGCCTGCGGACATGACGCCCCCGCAGGCTCTGGCGGGCAGGGAAGACTGCGTTCTTGCCAGCCGCCCCTCGGAAATTGATTTTGTCGCCGAAGGCGGGCTGCGCGGTTCGGTGAAGCGAAAATCTTTCCTTGGAGAGATTGTTGACTACCAGATAGACCTTGGCGGGCAAGATATCCGCGTACAAAAGGGTCGCCGCGCCCCGGGGCCGGAGGTGGGCGAGGCTTGTGGATTGCACTTTTTGCGGCCTTTCTGGTATAGGTAAAGTGAACTGGTCTTCAAGGTGAAGCCTGCTCCTTTTGAAGGAAGGTTCCCACAGCGGGTATGGCCCGCAATAAATCGCAGATCCTTCGGTTCTGCGGCATACGGTAGAAGGACAGACTGAATTTTTCGCCCATTGACAGAAAATTCTCTCTGAAACGGCAGGCATTCCCGTGCCCCCGTTTGTGAAACAAGATAACACTGCAACGCGGCTCGTTTTCCGCGTAGCAAGGAGGATTGCATGAGTCTTAGCCAAAACCTTATAAATGAGTTTGCCAGCATTGTTGGTAAAGACAACATACTTACGGAAGAAACAGACAGGCTTGCCTACGCCTACGACGCGGCGGTTCTTAACCCGGTGCTGCCCGCCCTTGTCGTACGCCCCATGCATGAGGAGGAACTGGGCAAAACCATCCGGCTCGCCTATGAAAACGGCCTGCCCATCACCGTGCGCGGCAGCGGCACAAACCTTTCCGGGGCCACCATTCCCGCCCCCGGGAACGGCATTGTCATTTTGACCAACGCCCTGAACAAGATTCTGGAAATCAACGAAGAAGACCTGTACGCCGTTGTGCAGCCGGGCGTTATAACCGCCCAGTTCGCGGCCAAGGTTGCGGCCAAGGGTCTTTTCTACCCCCCGGACCCCGGTTCCCAGTCTGTTTCCACCATGGCGGGCAACGTGGCCCTGAACGCAGGCGGCCTGCGCGGCCTGAAATACGGCGTGACCAAAGACTATGTCATGGGTCTGGAAATTTTTGACTATGAGGGCAACCTTGTCAAATCGGGCTCGCGCACGGTGAAGTGTGTTACCGGCTACAACATGGCTGGCATGATGGTGGCCTCTGAAGGCACCCTTGGGGTGTTCAACAAGATCATTCTGAAGCTCGTGCCCCCGCCCCGCGCCTCCAAAGCCATGATGGCCGTGTACGACGACATCAACAAGGCTTCGGAAACCGTTGCCTCCATCATTGCCGCGCACATTGTGCCCTGTACCCTGGAAATTCTCGACCATGCCTGCATCAACCATGTTGAGGCCCACTCCAAAGCCGGTCTGCCTGTGGATGCCGCGGCCATTCTGCTTATTGAAGTGGATGGCGGGCACGAGGTGGCTGTTGAGGAAGACTTTGGAAAGGTTGTCAGCATCTGCAAGAAGGTAGGGGCCACAGACATCAGGATTGCCACTGACGCGGCCACCAAAAACAAGATCTGGCAGGCACGGCGCGACGCCCTGCCCGCCCTTGCCCGTGCTAAACCCACAACAGTGCTTGAAGACGCCACCGTGCCCCGCTCGCAGATTCCAGCCATGGTCGCGGCTGTGAACGATATTGCCAAGCGTTACCGCCTTGACATCGGCACCTTTGGCCATGCCGGCGACGGCAACCTGCACCCGACCATCATGTGCGACCGCCGCAACAAGGAAGAATTCCACCGCGTGGAAGAAGCTGTTGACGAAATCTTCGATACCGCCCTCAAGTTGCAGGGAACCCTTTCCGGGGAACACGGCATTGGCAAGGCCAAGGCCAAGTGGATGGAAAAGGAAACCAACAAGGCGACCATCGAGTTTTCTCGCAGGCTGCGCCTTGCCCTTGACCCCAAGTACCTCTTTAACGCAGGCAACAAGATATTGTAAGGAGCCCTTATGTCAGATACACAAAAACCTGCCCGTGTAACCGGACATGAGGACATTGCGAAGCTCACCGACATGCTCATGCACCTTGACGATTTGCTCGTCACCTGTATGCGCTGCGGCCTTTGCCAGTCTGTTTGCCCGGTGTACGGGGCAACCTTCCGCGAAGCTGACGTTACACGAGGGAAAATCTCGCTTCTTGAAAACCTTGCCCGAAAGGTAACCGAAGATGCGGACGGAGTTGATGTCCGGCTGAACCGCTGCCTGCTGTGCGGCTCTTGCGAGGCAAACTGTCCTTCAGGCGTGAAAATAATGGATATTTTCATGCACGCGCGCAGCATCATCGCTGGCTACCTCGGCCTTTCCTTCACGAAGAAAATGATATTCCGGGGCATGCTCACTCACCCTGGCCTGTTCAACTCGCTGCTGGATATTTCCAGCAAATTCCAGGGGCTGTTCCTGCGCGGCGCCAACAAGGACATTGGCACCTCGTGCGCGCCCCTGCTCAACCCTCTTATCGGCTCGCGCCACTTCCCCGCCCTTGCCAAAACGCCCCTGCGCAAGACCGTGCAGAAGCTGGACACCCCGGCAGGGAGCAGCGGCATAAAGGTGGCCCTTTTCCCGGGCTGCGTTACCGACAAGATATTCCCCAACGTGGGCACAGCCACCTTGAAGGTGCTGGAAAAGCATGGGGTGGGCGTGTTCATGCCTTCTGAAGTGGCCTGCTGCGGCATTCCGGCCATTGCCTCCGGCGACGTGGCCTCGTACCACAAGCTGGCGAAAATGAACGCGGCCATCTTTGCCCAGGGCAAGTTCGACTATCTGCTCACCCCGTGCGCGACCTGCGCTTCCACCATCAAGGAAGTGTGGCCCATGATGATGAACAGCGACTACACCCAGGCGGAGCGTACCAGCATTGAGGCCTGGCACGGAAAGACCATGGAAATATCGCAGTTCCTGGTGGATGTGCTTAAGGTGCAGCCCACGGCGGGCAGCGACCGCAAAAAGCGCGTAACCTACCACGATTCGTGCCATATGCGGAACTCCCTGAAATCCCGTGCCCAGCCGCGTGCGCTGCTGTCCGACATGCCGGGCTATTCCTTTGTGGAAATGCCCGAAGCTGACCGCTGCTGTGGTTCTGGCGGCAGTTTCTGCCTGAAGCATTATGATCTGGCGAAGAACATCGGCCAACGCAAGCGCGACAACATTGTCAGTGTGGAACCGGATGTGGTTACCGCCACCTGCCCGGCCTGCATGATGCAGATGATGGACATGCTCTCGCAGAACAACGACAAGATTCAGGTGAAGCACCTTATAGAGCTGTACGCCGACACCCTGTAATTCCTGAACTATTCAACAACAAGGCCCCCGGCATCTTCCATGCCGGGGGCCTTGACTTTTGGCCGCTCCCTGGTGGCAAACCATGCAAAACAGGCAAAGCCTGTTTTGCGCCACCGCGTCGCTCAGGGCTCGCTACNCTCGCGACTGCCGTCGGCTTTATTGGCCGCTCCCTGGTGGCAAACCATGCAAAACAGGCAAAGCCTGTTTTGCGCCACCGCGTCGCTCAAAGCTCGCTACGCTCGCGACTGCCGTCGGCTTTATTGGCCGCTCCCTGGTGGCAAACCATGCAAAACAGGCAAAGCCTGTTTTGCGCCACCGCGTCGCTCAGGGTTCGCTACCCTCGCGACTGCCGTTGGTTTTAGGGAAACTCCCAAATCGGGGGTCGAGGGGCATCATGCCCCTCGCAGGGAGGTCCGGAGGGGCAGCGCCCCTCCGGAAAAAAACAGCCTTTACTGGGCGGGAACGAACTGGCAGCGGGTAAGGATGACGGAATTGGTTTCCGCGCGCAGAAGGAAGCCGGAAACCAGCACGGTGGTGCCGGGTTGCAGGTCTCTCAGCTCTTTTGCTGCGCGGTGGGGGAAAAAGCAGACAATAGTATGCATGGGGTTGATATCGAAGATAAGCTCTGGCTCGTTATCAAAAATCATTTTCACCCTGCCCACTTCCCCTTGCAAAACGAGCCGCTTGCCCTTGTACTTTTCCGTAGCCACCTTGGCATCATCCTGAAATTCCTTGAAGAAAGCTGCTGTGGCAACAACTCCTTCCAGCTCTGCGGCCCCGGAATGCGTGGGCAGGCCCACGAGCAGAAAGGCGAGCAGAAGCAGGGTTGTTCCTGCAAGGGCGAGTTGTGCGCGTACTGTGGTCATTGTGTCCCCCTGGGGAGTAAAAAGATGTTGTCTGATTTGAGCGTGGCGTTTTTCTGCATGGCCTCTTCCCTGGCCTTGACAGCGGCACGGGAAGACTTGCGCATCTGGTACGGGCCGCTGGCCTTGCGCATACCCGTCCAGACAATATAGTAGCTGCTATTCTTGCAGCGCACAAGGTAAGAATTCCCCTCCGGGTGCCGTTTGTAGTCGTATGGAGCGCATACGGCGACCTTTTCTTCGGCAAGGATGGCATCAACCGTCTCTGTTGGCCCGGTCGCCCACAGACCGGGATATTTTTCGTACACATCAGCCGCTTTTTTGGGCCCTATTTCCATGGGCGGCGGTGGCACGGGTTTCGGTTTTTTTTCTTTCAGGCCGCACCCGGCCACAAGGGCAAAGAGCATGGCCCAGAGAAGGGCCAGGGCCAGGGGCCGTATGGCGCGGGCGGCAGGTTCTTTTTCAGGGCCGGGTTTGATGGCTGAGGGGGGCATTCTACTTCCTGCGGAAAAAAAATTGGCCTGTTTTCAGGCACGGCCTTTCTATAACAAAAGCTCGGACGAAGCATCAAGGCAAAATACCCCAACACCGGTGTTGGAGAGATTTTGCCGTCAGGCAAGGAAGGGGAATTTTTTGCTGCGGGAGTGACAATTTTGCAGGACAGCACAATTGGACGTGAGGCGAAGCCTCGCGCCCCGAAGGGGTGAGGCGCAGGACGCGCCGAATCAACT